>JAEEGJ010016689.1_pt1 | contig 16785 bp, 11 predicted proteins | sample 8958761 | NCBI WGS metagenome assembly JAEEGJ01 (sample SAMN16246546, study PRJNA631951) | gut metagenome | biome: gut microbiome; feature: rumen; material: RS-attached | host: Bos | place: Iran: Karaj | collected 2018-10 | reverse complement strand
GTCCGCGTCCCGGACCCAGCATCCGCAGATGCCGAAGGTGTAGCGGCCCATGTCGGACTCGCCCTTGTCCTTCAGCCAGGTCTCCGGGCCGCCGAGGACGACGCGGAGGCCGCTCCGCTCGGTGAGGTCGATGCCGACGGTGACATCCTCGCCGTCCTCCCGGATCATGACGAGGGCGCCCTCCTGGATGGCGAAGACGTCCTCCGACGCGATCCCGAAATGCTCGGTCAGGTTGCTGAGGTTGCGGCCGATGACGGGCGTTGGGACCCAGAGCACCTGGTCGGTCTCCGTGTCCACCTGGACGAAGCACTTCACGGACTCGTTGTCCGGGGCGTGGCTGATGATGGCCTTGCCGGAGCGGAGGGCCTCCTGCTCCTCGGGCGTGTAGCGGTCCAGGTCGCAGCGGACCAGGCGGGGGTGGAAGACGACGGAGTCGTCCATGCCGCGGATGAGCTTGAAGCGGGTGCGGGCCCGCACGGTGTTGCCGGCGGCGTCCTTCGTCACGATGGGGAGGACGGGGGAGCGGCGCCCGCGGAGGATGTCCTCGTAGGCTTCGGTCGAGAGGTCCTCGATCATTTCCTGGGAGAGCCCGAACTGCCCGAGGACGCCGTAGGGGATCTCTTCTTCCTTGAATTCGTAATGTCTCATGTTCATTGTTCTTAAGTGGACTGTCCGTCCAACTGCAAATTACACAATCGCACGTCAGGAACGCTAGTTTTGCAGGTTAACAATGGACGATTACGGACGATTCGGGGCGATTTCGGGGAGTTTGGTACTCTGATGTGGTACTCAATGCTCTTCCTTGGTGAAGGGATTCAGTGCGGACGGAATTACAATGCCATCAGAAAGATAAAGTGGTTCATACTTTCATATCTCCCTCATTTTCCTTACATTTGTTACATTACCGCATCATTTAATAATCGCATTCATGGATCGTTGTTGCCATCTTCGCAGGATTGTAATCTATTCATTGTTCTTATTATCCTTGTTTTGGTCGTTCAAACTCAACGCTCAGCCTGAAGCAGTAGACCTTGGACTGTCCGTCCTATGGTCTTCCTGTAACCTCGGGGCATCCAAGCCTGAGGAATCAGGAGGCTATTATGTGTGGGGCGAAACTCAGCCGAGAACCAGTATGGTCTCAAAGAAGCATCGATGGAATGAACTAGAAGACCCGGATCCATGGTATCCTTTGTTTCGGAATATAAAGTATTGTGAGGCTGATGGGTTATCGATATTGGAGCCCGCTGATGATGCTGCGACTGCGACCCTCGGTGGAGATTGGCGAATGCCCTCGCGGGAAGAGTTTAAGGAACTGCTTGATCAGTGCGAATGGATATTGACGAAACAGGGAGAAACGAACGGTTTCAAAGTGGTCAGCAAGAAGAACGGCAAAAGTATATTCCTTCCCTGTGCCGGTTGGAGAGATCAAATACCGGGTATCCCTTATGAGGGTAAGAGCGGGTTCTTCCTGTCAAGGGAGATTAGTCCGGTCAGTGATGACTATGTAAATATCCTTCAGATCAAGAAAGAGACGGAAGGGAAGGCGCTTGTCCGCCAACATCGATATATGGCTTATTCCATCCGGCCGGTTAAGCTGAAACCCGCGGCTTCAACAACACCATCTCCCCAAAAGGCACCTGAGCCCAAGATAACAATTACACCACCACAAATGGTCGACCTGGGCCTTTCGGTCAAGTGGGGGTCATTCAATCTTGGAGCCTCGAAACCGGAAGAGTACGGTGCCTATTTCGCATGGGGGGAGACGGATTGGAAAGCAGAGTATTCATGGGAGACCTACAAATGGTGCGAGTACGACGGATGGACATTGACGAAGTACTGTTCCAAGCCCGGATACGGATTCAAGGAATTCACTGACATGAAAACGACACTGGATCTCGAGGATGACGCCGCTCGGGCCCGGCTTGGCGACAAATGGAGAATCCCGTCGGAGGAGGAGTATCAGGAGCTGTTGGCTAAGTGCAGCCAGGAGTGGACGCGTGTCAACGGGGTCCTGGGGGTGAAGTTCACCAGCAAGATCAACGGGAATTCCATCTTCCTCCCGGCTGCCGGCAGCATGACCGAGCGGGGAGGGCTCACCGGAGCAGGGACCGGAGGCAGTTACATCTCCTCGTCCGCCCTTCGGGAGGGTGACACCCAGAAGGAGTACTGCCTGAGTCTGAACGGCCATTCCGTATTAGACGGATCCGCCTTGAGGAGGGACGGCTGTTCCGTCCGTCCGGTCTATGGTGATCCCAAACCCTCTGTAAAAGGCTCTGGTGAACCTGCAGTGACAACCGCTTCATCGGGGATGGTCGACCTTGGGCTTTCCGTTAAATGGGCCACCTGTAATGTCGGCGCCCGATCTCCTGAGGAATTCGGGCACTACTATGCATGGGGCGAGACTGCCCCTAAGACTTCCTATTCCTGGCTGGATTATAAATGGTCCAAACAAACGTCGATGACCGTCTTCACGAAGTATTGCGGAAACCCGGGATATGGCCTGGATGGCTATTCTGATACGAAGACCCGGCTGGATCCCGAGGACGATGCCGCGCGCGTGAATCTGGGTGAAGGATGGAGGATGCCGACGGAGAAGGAAATCAAGGAATTGGAAGAGAAGTGCACCTGGGAATGGACGGAACTGAACAATGTGAAGGGATTCAAGGTAACCAGTCTGAAGAATGGGAATTCCATCTTCCTTCCGGCAGCTGGCTGCATGATGCAAAGGGGGGAACGGGATATAAGGTTCTGTGTCTACTTATGGTCCCAGTCAATGGATGCGGATCCGTCAGCCAGGCCTGACAGGGTTCCCTGCCTTTCAAAAGGGAATGCAAGGGATGCGATTCTTCCTACACGCAGTACCGGGTGCACGATAAGGGCCGTTCATGAATAAGCTCATGGCTCCGGAAACACTGAGATGGAGAGTATAATTGCTAAACACATTGTTATGAATAGAAAGGCTCTAATATATGTATTGACCGTTTATGTTTTGATGAGTTTTTTGTTATCCTGTACCGTGGATATGTCAGAAAGAACTGTTCAGGACAAGGAGCAGCAATACAAGGCCATTGTCCCGACGCTGTTTACAAAAGACGAGATCAGACTGGCGAACACAGCGGCGAACATCAGTTATTTGACGGAAGAAGAAAAGAAAGTCATCTTGTACATCAACCTGGCTCGTCTAGACGGCAAGCGTTTCGCGAAGGATTTTGGATCAAGTTATATGGAGCTAACGGGTATAGCGGCTTCTAATTCCTATGCGATATCTTTCTACGATGACCTATCGAAAGTCAAAGGCCTCCAAATGCTTGAGCCGTTGCAGGCACTCTGCGAAGCGGCGGCCTATCATGCGGAGGATTTGGGAAAACACGGCCTTACCGGACATGATTCTTCGGACGGTACTTCCTTCGGAGACAGGATAAGAAGGTTCCTTCCATCAGCCGGCTATTGGTTGGAGAATTGTAGTTTCGGAACCTATAATAGTATCGCAATTGTTGCCGTAATGCAGCTTCTTGTCGACAATAATGTCCCATCTCTCGGACATCGAAAGAATATTTTGAATGCAGAGATGACGCATGTCGGAGTCGCCATAAGGCCCCATCAGTCAACCTATAAATATGGCTGTGTCCAGGATTTCGCAGGAAGGATGAAAGAATAGCAGAATCGCCTGGCGTTAATCCGAAGTTTGTTACACTAGGAATACCGCTTTTTTTGTATATTTGTAAAGCTTTGATAGCCACATTTGATCGATCAATTCTAATAATGAAACTGTTAAGTACTATGAAATGCCTGTTTGAATGCATCCTTTCCATGCTCCCGCTTGCTCTTTTGTCATGTCAAAAGGAAGACTTCTCCTTTACCGAAAACGAGGCAAAAATCACGAGTATTGTTGAGACTGGTGTTGGCAGAAACGACGGTAGTGACGCAGAGAAGTTCCCTTATCGCATTTATTTCACACTTGACGCTGTTTTGAGTGATATTACGGATATTCGAGAATGGGGTGTGTATTTTGTCGATACGGAAGATAAACCTATCGAGTTTAAATTCACTGAAGTAAGTCAAAAGGGAAGCATTAAACTCTATTTAAATACAAAGCCCGAATATCTACATAAGGGAAACATGATGTCCGATATCGCTGTTGACCGCGGGATTGGATTGTATTTCAAGAAGCCTGGGAAGAAAGGTGATATCCAGACCTACTATGGAAACCTGAAAACGTACTCTCTTAAATATGAATTCCCCTCTACTCCTTCCGTCGAGTATTCTAACCCGAAGATTGTCAATACTGAGGTTATCCACGTTAATGATGATGGGACTGCTTCGGAAAGACGTTATAAAACGACTTATTCATATGACATAACGATTCGTGGATCGTTTTGGATTGATTATTTGGAAAGTGCCCTTAGTTCCGGGTGGTCGTGGAATGATGAATCACACTTTTTTTATTCGGATGGTACATATTCTCGTTCCGATTATATGAGTTATTCTCCCGGGAAAGGGGTTTTCTCGCAATGGATAATTATCCATTGTCATGATACTGATCAGACAATTGAGTCCAAGAATTGGTTGAATTTTTCAGGCGACAGTTCGATTTCGAAAATTGAGGTTTCCAATTACGAAAGGAATATCTAGGGCCTCATTATTTACATTGTTCAGGAACCACCTTGTTCAAGTTACATAGTTTGGTTGACATTTAATTGCCTTCTTTTAGACGTCTATTATGAAAACTGACCGACTGTATCGAGCCATGAGGACAGTTATTGTCTTATTGGCCTGCGCCTCTATAATGGCCTGTGGAGAGGATAATCCCCAGCCGGAGACAAAACCGGACATCACGGTTGATGCATCTTGCCTGGATGTTTTCTCTTCGGGAATCAAGGTCGAAGCCGAACCTCAGGGAGGGACATTCAGAAAGGATGTTCTTTTTACAACGACAGATAAATGGACTGCATCCATTACAGGGGAAGGATCGACGGGATGGATATCGATCCAGCCAACCTCTGGTTCTGCCGGTCATGCAACAATTACCGTCTCTGTCAAGAAGAATGACTCCGAGTCGAAACGTCAGGCGGAGGTCATAATATCATGTGGTACTGTTAGTAAGTCCTTTGTGGTGATTCAAGAAGGAATGATGCCCGTCGCGAATGAACCGAATCTTTTCAATGTGACAAAACCGGAGGAATCCGGAATTAGCGTTGTTAGTTATGATTCTTCCCAAAGAATGTTGGTCATGGAAGTCCCCGAAAACAAGATCCCTAAAGTTGGGGATATCATTTGTTCGGGAAGGACCGCAATGGCTCCTTATGGGTTCTTGGGTGAGGTGAAAAGTGTCACCGTCAGTGATACAAGAGGCGTTGAAGACATGACCAAGAAATATGTCCGAACGGTGTTGGCGGCCAGTTCACTCGCCGCTTTGTTCCAAAAACTTGGGGTTGAAGAGAAACGATGGATTGATTTCGGAGAAGCGGATGCATCATTTACTGATGAAGAAGGACATTCCATTGAACCTGTTAAAGATAAGAATGGAATCGATGTTATCTCTCTCCATCTTCCGTTAAAAGTTGACGAAGATGTGAAAATCGATTACACATATGAGCTTTCGGTTCCTCGCTGTTCTTTATATATCGATACGAAAACCATTAATATTGTTTTTGGTTATGACGTATTGATTAAGAATTCCGAATTGGTCCATATAAAGGCCAGCGGCAAACTACCTTTCTCAAAAAAGGGAGAACTCATTAAAGATTTGAAATGGGATCGCCCCTCTTTTGTACATGTTCGCGATATTCAATTAGGGCCGGTTCCCGTTGTTATTACAACACAGTATATGATGACTGTTCCCTATGAGTATTCTATTTCCGCAAATTTGGATATGGATGTTTATAAGCGAGTAACATACCATCATTCGGGGGGGTATTATTATTGTACAACGAATTCTCTTACACCTCTTGATGGTAGTACTTCTTTTTTTGAAGTCATTGCCGGTGACGACGAGGATGGGGATTATCAGCCAGAGTACTCTGACCGGGAGTTTAGCGCAACACTCGACGGAAAGTTCTCTGTTGGTGTGGATTTCGGCTGGTCTATTGGTCTCTATGGTGGTAATATTGACGATGATGGTGATATCACCACTGGCTTAAATTATCTGTCTGCTGGATTTAACGGCGGAATAAAAGTATCAGATAAGATGTCCCTGGGTGGGTTGGTAAATTTAGATGAAGAGTCTCATAATAACGTTAAGATTGTTGATGAACAAAAGATAACAGGCAGCGTTTACGGAAAAGTTTGGGGTACTGTCCTATCGACCGATGCTTTGGGTCTTGAAATTCAATTTATGACCGCCGAAAAAGAATGGGATTTTTATAAAACTGAACTGTATTCTTCGTTCTTCTTCCCTTATTATTCAAAATTGAAGGTTAATTCCATTACCCGGCAGAATTTCCTGAATGTATCCGCTAATAAGCATAAGCCCGTATTCAAGGGTTGGGCTACCATATTTAACGAGAAGGATTATGGCCTTTGCCTTGAGAGTTTCGATGGGAAAGACTATTGGGTGTTTAGTCTGGTTGGGCATCCAATCAATGAAAAAACAGGCGAATTTAGTTTCGATATTCCTTTGGATATAAGCAATCTTCGCAGAAATGTCAAATACTCAGTTTATCCATATAGTAGGGTTTCCAATTTCTTGTTAAGAGGAGAAGAAAAGATGGTTTGCAGAAAGGGTGTTTCCTTCACAATCTCTGACGACGGCCAGTTGTCAACTGCCACCATTGACGATATTCCTGGAACACAATTATAACAAACGCAGGCCATGAAACAGTTGTTCACTATTTCGATTGCGACTTCATTCATACTTGCCCTTAGCGGATGTCAAGTGGAAAAGGATTTGACAAGTGTGCCCAACTATCATGTCATCACTGCTCGTATGGGGGATGCCGGGACAAGAGCTATTATGCAGGAAATCCCGAATTCTTTGAACCTCACCACCAAATGGCAAGGGCACGAGTATATCAACGTGTTCTATATGATGACAGACTCATATAACGAGACCTCTCCAAAGGTGCAGGTATCTGAAATTACGGATGATGGATTTGGCGCCACATTCTCTTATAAGGTCCCGGAAGAATGGGATAAGAGTGATGTTTATGATGTCAAACTCTTCACCAGCCCCTGTTTCCCAAAACTGCAGGATGGTAAAGTCTATTATAATGCGTCCATCATTCGTGAACCAATTTCCGAGTTCCAGATTCCCGTGTACTCTGAAGGGAAGATCAATGCCGAAGGTAAACTGAATGCAACCTTCCACCATTATTATACATACGAGCTTCTTCATATTTATAATACATCTGAATCCGACATCGAATTCTCTTTACATGGTTTTGAAGGCACTCCTTGGTATAAGGAAAAAGGTTCCCTTTGTATTGACGACGGTTCCTTTGTCGTAGATGCTCCTAGCACTAAACAACCCCATAGAGAGAGTAATCCGATAACAATCAAGCCCGGTGAGAGTCAAATCATTGTTTCCGCATACATTCCGAACGGCGGCACAATCAATGAAGCCAGGATGGTCGCCAAGATCAACGGCGAAATCACCTATTCCGTCAATACGAAAACTTCAGGGATAGAGCTGAAACAAGGGCGTGCCTATCATATGTATGCCGGATGGGATGGAGAGGAACTCAAGTTTTGGAAAGATGGAGAGGAACCCTTGGATGTGAAAACGCTTAACGCATCGATCAATTCTAAAGTGATCTCCGGATCTTTCTCCGGGACAGTAAGCAATAAATCCATAGAAGGTCTTGAAACCGGATTCCGGTTCTGGAAGGATGAGCCTGAAGATTATGTCGAATATAAGGCTACACCGGGCGCGGATAATACTTTCACATTGACTCTCGCTTACAATGACTTTGTTGAGATTGCTAATAATTCGCCTGTGAAGGGCCTGTACAAGGTATCAGCCTTTGTCATTGATGCAAACAAGAATTATTATCACGGAGATATCCTTGAATTTACGATTGACAAGGACCAGCCAGAGTGGCCCACAGAACCGACTGAGGGCGATCTGATTGATATGGGACTTTCTGTTAAATGGGCATCATGCAATGTCGGAGCCTCAAACCCTCAGGGGGTTGGCGGTTTCTTTGCCTGGGGTGAGACGGAGGAAAAGACGGAATACACCTGGGCTAATTATGAACTCAGCAATGGATCTGAGACGTCGATTAAAAAGTATTGCACCGAATCCACATATGGCATTGTCGATAACAGAGTTAAATTGGAACTCTCGGACGATGTGGCATATGTTGATTCGCAGGGAAAGATGAGAATGCCTACCACAGAGGAATGGCAAGAATTATTGGATAAGTGCCATTGGAGTAGGACCACTTATGAGGGGCAAGTCGGCTATCTGTATGCGAGTCCTTTTACAGGCAATGCGATTTTCATTCCGACCAATGGAATCAAGTATAATTCCGCATGGGTCAACCATGATTCGGCGTATTATTGGTCTTCTGATTTGAGTTCGGAAGCCTCAAAATATGCAGTGTCTTTCCATGGTAATATTATCTTAAAATGGAACCGCCAGGAGGGAATAGGAGTTAGAGCGGTTTCTGATAGTAAAGACGAACCGATCATCGACGTGAATCCTACCCTGTTGGAGTTTGGAAAGGTAGCTGTAGGTTCCAGTGTCTCTAAAAACGTAACTGTCTCTAATATTGGCAATGGGGTTTTGACATTCCATCTTGCTGGAGATGGATGGTTTACGTACACTCCCTCTGATGAGGTCACCCTTGAGAAAGGACAATCCTGCGAAGTCATCATCACATTCAGTCCCCAGTCAGTTTCTCATACCGGTTCTGTCCTGCGCGTTTTCTCGAATGCGGGAACCAAGTATATCGAGTGCGAAGGGGAAGGAGTTGAATCTTCCGTCTATCCCACATCAAGCTATAGATTGTCTGATGACGGGAAAACTCTTGTAAGATGGCTTGGGACGGAAACGGAAATAGACATGACTTTGGACCCGGCTTTTGATGAAGTCATTAATATTGGAGAAGAAGCTTTTTCAAACAATGGTACAATGACGTCACTAAAGTTATCAAAGAATGTCGAGGAAATCAGGAAATTCGCCTTTTTCTATTGTACGAAACTCAAAACAATAGTATTCCCTAAAAGTATAAGGCGCATCAAGGATTTAGCCTTCGATGATTGTCGGTATATTCAAAATGTACACATTACTGATTTATCTTCATGGTGTTCATTGACAGTGGGAAGGGCTGATCCTTTTGATGGAGTCTTGTTTGATTCGGCAACACTATACCTGAATGGGGTGGAGGTGAAAGAACTGGTCATTCCAGATGACGTGACCCGTATTGAGAAGAGAGTTTTAGGTGGATTTTCATTTACAAAGGTTACGATTCCCAGAAACGTTGAGTCTATTGGTTTCAGGGCATTTGAATCTTGCCCGAATCTTCGTTCACTCATTATTGAGGAGGGAGTTAAAACTATAGAGGGGTATGCGTTTTCTCATTGTGGGATGGAAGAAGTCGTACTGCCAAATTCTATCACGGATATCGGCTCTTATGCATTCGCATATTGTGCTGATTTGACATCCTTGGTATTTCCTCCAAGCATTAGCTATGTTGGGGAGAATGCTTTTTGGTCATGCACCAATCTCGATTCAGTTCATATCTCTGATTTTGCCCGATGGTGCGAGACTGAGTTTATTGGAAATCCTTTAGATAGTCATTTTGAGACCGAAGACGGAGAAAAAAGTTCACCGCACCTTTTCCTGAATGGAAAGGAGCTCAAAGGTGATATCGTTATTCCCAATGGGGTAAAAACCATTGGCTCGGGTGCTTTTGAGGGTTTTCAGTTTGTATCGTCGTTCACTGTCCCCAATAGTGTTACAACAATCAAAGACGCTGCTTTTCGTGAAAGCAGCATGACACATATTTCGATTCCTAATTCCGTTTTAGAGATTGGATCGCAGGCATTTATGGAAACTCCTCTGGAAGGTATTGTGATACCAGGAAGTATCAAGGAATTAACATATGGTTTGTTCGAGAGATGCACACAACTACAATCTGTTGAGCTTCCTGACTCAATTCAAGCGATAGACGCTCATGCTTTTAGTCAGTGCGAATCTTTAAGGATGATAGTCATTCCTGATAGTGTTGAGTCGATTTCGATCTGTTGCTTTGAAGATTGCCTTGAACTAGAGACGATCGAGATTGGTCGGGGGGTTAAAAGAATTGGATGTCGTTGTTTCAAGAATTGCGAGAGTTTAAAGACAATCATTTCGCATGCGGAAACGCCCCCGGAACAATTTAGCAAATGGGGCGTGTCCGGAAGTGTTTTTGACGAATCAACATGTTTAAATGCCCATTTGTTTGTCCCACAGCATTGTGAAGAAGCGTATCAGGGATCAAATTTGTGGGGCGCTTTTAAGCAGATTTCATCATATTCAACAAACAATCAATAAGCCACCCTCCCGGGACCATAGGAGCAAAAGGTGACTTCCCCAAGGAGAATAACATCTTTAAGATGTCAGCCATTGATCGTTTATTGTATATTCCTCAAGTTCCTGTCCGGGATGCAGATTGTCCACATCATTTTTTCACGAACTGCATGATTTCGTTGCACATCTGTTCGACATCCCGATTGACCTGCACGAAATTCTCGTAAAGGATGTGCTCCTTGTCCTCCCTTGACTTGAAGCTGTAGAATTTCGGAAGGTCGGTGTAGTTCTTCTCCTCCTCGGCGATCTCCTTCATGTCGAAGTCCGTTTTGCAGTAGAATTTCGAGGTCTGGAACTCCTCGCTCTTCTGGATGTCCATCGAACCGCCCTTGCCGGTCTTCGTCTGCACGAAGTCACGGGCGGTCTGTCCGCAGATCCAGCCCGTCGGCATATCGGAGATCTTCGACGCCGGGACCAGGCTCTCAAGGCCCTCGTTGTAGTTGACGGAGGTCTTGTCGATGTCAATGGTGACGCCCTTCTTTACCTGGACGACGCGGCCGAAGATGTCGTTTGAGAGCCACTCCAGCGTCTCCTTTGAGCGGGCCGAGCCGCTGACGACGTTGCCCACGGTCGTGATGACCTTTTCCATGCCGACCTTGCCGTAGTCGCTCTCCAGCTGGGGGAGCTCCTGGAAGCCCAGCGTCACGCTGACCTTGTTGCTTCGGGCCGTGCCGATGAGGCGGTCGATCTTGTGGAAATACAACGTCGGCAGCTCGTCCACAATGATGCTCACGGGGACGTTCTTGCCCTGGCCGTTGTTCACGCGGGTCACGAGACGGTTTAGGATCAGCGCGTTCAGCGCGCCGATGATGCTCTCCATCTCTGGGTCGTTGGCGATGAGCAAGTAACTGGGACTCTTCGGGTCGCTGACCTTCAGGTCGAAGTCGTCCCCGTCCCGGTGAAAGATCCAGTAGGATTCCTTAGTGGCCAGGCGTGAGGTGTAGACACGCAGCGTACCGATCATACCTTCGAGTTGTTCCATGGCCTTGTTCTTCAGGGCGGTCTGGAACGGGCCCAGCAGCGGAAGGACCTCCGGGTCGGTCTGGAGCACGTCGAAGATCGTCTGGTAGTCCTGGTTCAGGAACGACAGGATGTGCGGCATGTCTGAGTATCGGCCCAGCCAGTAGGCGGGCTCGACGAACCTGCCGTCCCTGTCCTTGACCCTTCCGTTGAGACGCTTCTGGCCGGTCTGCTGGTCGATCGTATACTCCGGGAAGAGCAGGTTGCCCTCCTTGTCGTAGGGCATCTTGTTCCAGTTGCAGAAAAAGAAGATGCAGGCAGCGAGGAAGTTCACGGCGGATGTCTGGAAGAACTGGTCCGAACCGCCGCCCCCTTCCTTCTTTCCCTTCTGCAGGGAGTCCAGCAGGGTCTCGGCGGTCTCGCTGGCCGCCGCGAGGTTGTTGATGTACTTGAGCTGGATCGGATTGACCCGGCTGGAATACTCGACTTCCACGAAGTTAATCATGTTGAATCCGCACCCCTCCGGCAGCTTGCCCCGCTGCTTGTTGAGCCGGTAGTGGTAGTAGAGCTTCCGGGCGAGGGTCGGGAACTTGTAGTCGTAGACCACCATCGCGAAGCCCTTGGCGCTGTGCTGCCTAATGAAGGGCTCGATGATCGAGAAGGTCTTACCCGAGCCCGGCGTACCGACGACCCAGGTCCCGCGGAACGGGTTCACGATATTCACCCAGCCCTTGCGGAACTTGCCCTTGTAGTAATAGCGCATCGGCACGTTGACGCTGTACCTGTTGTCGATGCGCTCCTCGCACTGGACGAAGGACTCGTTCTCGTAGTTGAACCGGTCCTTCAGCAGTCCCTCCTTGAGGAACTTCGAGATGTTGTCCAGGGCGATGTGCACGAGGACCGTTCCGATGACGGAGGCTGCCATGTAGAGCCACCTGTTCAGCGGGACGGTGTAGAGGAGCGGCTTCATCGGGCGGCCGAATAACCAGACGGACAGGACCACGATGAAAAGGCCCGTCACAAGCGGGTAGAGGACCATCCTGCGGGCATCGAACTCCAGCTGCTTCTTGTTCCTGGTGCCGATGCAGGTGACGCAGATCATCAGCAGGGTAGCGACCTTACTCCAGATGAGGTTCCCGTCGGCGTAGATGAACCAGCGCTTCATCCTTCCGTGCAGGTCCGCGAGGATGCCGCCCCAGAAATCCAGCACGGCGGGATCGACCGCATAGAGGAAGAACTCCAGGACGAGCGACACGTAGACGAGGCTCCTGAAGATCTTGTATCCGACGATAAGGTCCTTACTTTCTTCCATGACGTTTCATAAAGGATGTGAAAACAGCCGATATCATCTGATCCTCATGGGCATCTTGACACCGATACCGGCGCCGACGCTAAAGAGGTCATACCGCTTCGGAATCATCAGGTCCACTCCTGCCTGCCAGTAGAACTGCCAGCCCCTTCTCAGGGCATAGTTGTGCTGCCATCCTGCATGGATCCCTGCCAGGAAATCCGTCGGAGCCGCACCCAGAGTGACTCCGATTCGGGCGGAGCCGTAACGGTTCCGCGCCCGGTAGACACAGGGTTTCCAGGCGGCGCCCACGCCCCATTGCTTTCCGGCGCCGTCCCAGAGTTGGGACACTTGGGACAGTTGGGACAAGTCGCATGGGAAGAGCACCCTTCCTTCAGCAAAGAACTCCCACGCATTGTGGTAACGTGTCTCGTGCTCCCAGGAGAGAGTAATGGAAGCAGCCGGACGGTAGAATCCGCCCAGTCCCACACCGATGCGGTTGGAATTGTCCTGAGCCTTGACCAGTACCGTCGAAAACAGCACGACGGCAATCATGAAAATCCTTTTCATACGCTAGTCCTCCTCCAGAAGAGATTCGCTGAACGAATCCGCGCCCAGCACGTCCTCGTAGTCGATGGCAAGCCGGACGGTGCGTCCGCTGACCTGCTTCTCGGACATCTCGATGGTGAGGACCTTGTCGTTCGGGAAGGTGAGTTTCTTCAATACGACGACGTTCCGGTAGCCGTGTAGGAACGTGGACGAGTTCTCCAGGAGGAGGACGGGGGAGAGTTCGACGCTCTGGCAGTTGGCTGCGCGTGTCCGCCGCTTGTCCTCGACCTTCACGCGGATCTGGTCGATGTCGAAACGGATGTTCGTGCGGTTCTCCACGCTGAAGTCGATGAAGAAATAGTCGCCGGCGCAGTAGATGTTGTTCAGGCGCACGTCCATGTGATGCCTTCTCGCCCCCACGTCCCGGTAGCGGGCGGGGGAGTTCCAGACCTTCCAGGCGAACCGGACCATCTCCTCCGTGGGCATGGACACCGCCGGGTTGTCGTACGGCAGCACCTCCGCTTGGAGGACGGTCTTCTCCGTCACGGCCTCGTTCATCCTGGTCGTGTAGATGAGCCCGTACTGCACACGGTAGCGCTCAGTGATGACAGTGACGATGGCGATGACGTCGCCGTCGGCATTGATGTCGGCGCCCTCCTTAGGCTTGAGGCGGAGCGTGTTTGTGAGGGGCTGGTCGCCCGCCACCTTGTCCGTGGAGATGTCCACGAACCGGATGGGCTCCGTGGCCGTGATGACCGTGGTGACCTGCTCGTTGACGGTGAGCAGCTCCAGCCCCGAGGCCGTCTCCTGGGCCTTCATCACGGAGGCCACGGCAAAGCAAAGGAAGAATGCGATTAAAAGCTTGGTTTTCATTGCGGTATGGATTATTCTGTTCTTGTCTGGTTGCCGTTCACGAGGTACACGAACGTGCCGTACTTGAGGTGGGCGGTGTTCTTCCGGATGACCTTGCCGACGGCGCTCGCGGTCCGCTGGTAGGCGTTCTGCACGGCCTGCATTCCCCACTGCGAGAGGCTGTTGTTATAGCCTCCCTGGTTGATGCTCATCGTGCTCCCGGTCGCCGCGCCGGCGACGTCCCGGGCGGTCTCCCGGAACGAGCTTGACGGGACGTAGAGCCCCTCCAGCCCGTCGGTGTCGTAGAGCGACAGGTTGACCTTGACGATCTCGTCGTACAGGAGGACACTCTTCACTGTGCCCTTCACCCGCTGTGAGGAGAAGCCGCTCATGATGGCGTAGAGATAGCTTCCCTTCGGCATGAAGAGGTTTCCGATCTCCACGTCGTCCAGCAGGCGGAGCCGCACGCGGCTGCCGTCCACGGCCTTGATGTCCTCGTCGACGATCGCCTTGATGAGGTTCGGCTGCGGGTCGTTCTCCGAGACGGTGTGGAAGTAGTCTGAGCTCTGGCGGATGCGCCGCACGACCAAGGCCGCATCGTCCTCGGACGGTGCGGAAACCGCTCGGGATTGCTCCTGCGCGGTCGTCACGGCGGGGGAGCCGGTGACCTGTGCCGCGCTCTGCTCGCGCAGCTGCGCGAGGGCCGCCTCCAGTTCCTCCCTGAGTGCCTGCTCCCGCTGCCGGCTCTGGACGAGCCGCTCGCTCTCGGTGAGCGGGAAGGGGTAGTCGCCGTCCTGCCGGAGTGCTTCGGCGCGCCGTGCGCTCCCGTCGAGCCTTTCCTCCATCTGCCGGTCGCGCTCCTGCGCGGCGGCGGTCTTGTCGTCGATGGCCTGGCGTTCGTTCTCGGAATACCGGGAGTCGTATTTCTCCTTCTCGGCGTCCTTGTCCTCCCGTTCGACGTTGTCGACGGCCGTGTAGTCGGCGATATCCACGTACGAACTCTGCATGTTCTGCATCTTGCCGCCGATATCGTCCTTCACCTTCGCCTCGGGGAGCTTGGGATTGATGTACTCAGTGGTCTGCAAAGACGGGTCCCGGGTCTCCGCCTTCTTCGTGCGGAAGAGATCGATGCCGAAATACAGGGTAATCAGGATCGGGAAATAGAGGATCGCCGGAAGCATGTACTTCGGTTGCCTGAAGTTGATGTTCTTGAGTTTGTTCATAATCATGTCTTTCTCCTTACTCTTCGAGTGATCGTATATCGGGCATCCCGTACGACTCGCCGGTCCGCCGGATGGGGAGCGAGTCCGGCGGTGCCGGGTACGCGTTCCGCACCCGGTGGAGCCGGAGCGCCTCCGTGAAATGCACGATGTTCACGGCTAGGCAGCCGACGACGATAGCTATGACTATCCCGAGGAACACCCCGCGGTGCCGCTCGGCGAAACGCTGGACGTGACCGGCCAGGCGATCGATGCGGGTGATCCGCGCGAACTTGCGTCCGGCTTCCACGTCCTTCTCGTACTTCTCCCTGTACTTTGGGTCATCCTTGTCGGGCATCTTCTCCCCGAGGATGATGTTCTTCCACTTTCCCATGGTCCCGGTTCATGCTAATAGTTTGACTTGTGCTTCTGTTCGATGTCCTTGTTCAGTAGGGTCCGCCAGTTCACGATGAGCAGCCCGTGGGGGTTGTTGTCGGTGCGGGGGACCCGGCGGAGCTGACCGGCGGTGACGAGCTCCCTCATAAGGATGCTGCTCCTTCGCTCGATCCGCTGCCTGCCGTAGTAGGTGAACTCCATGTTCTTCGTATCCACCCGGATGGAGTCGCAGTAGATGCTGAACACGGCGCTCGTACCCATGATGTTCGAGTAGAAGCCCTTCTCCTTCAGGGTGTTGTACTGCGCAAGGCCGGTCTCGTCCACGAGATACATGGCCTTCTCCATCGTGTACTTGATGTACTTGTCGTCCGGGGCCAGGGTGAAGAAGTAATGGTGGAACATCTCCACGTGGCTCTTCGCCTCGACCTCCAGCGTCTCGTCCATCGAGCTGCGCTCGACGAGGATCGGGACGTTGCCGTCCAGGACGTAGATCTTCTTGTGGGCGTCGGAGACCATGCTGCGGGCCGTGAGGATGCTCGCCACGCTGATGATGATGCACCCGCACAGGAATAGCCCGCAGACGATGCCGACCAGCCTGATCTTGTTTTCAAGGTTCTTGATTACCATATCGCTTTCGTTATCGTTGTCATATGATGTGTCCGCTGAGCATGCCGGTGGCGGTGCTCTTCGCCTGCTGGGCCACACCCTCGCCGAAGTTTCGGGTGGAGAAGGCCGTGTCGCCCTCCGGAATCATCCAGGCCGCGAGGTCCGGGACGAGGTTCAGGCACTTCAGGGCCACGATGCTCGCCGCCATCAGGTAACCGGCGGAGAAGAAGGCGTTCTGCAGGAACGCCGCCATCGTCGCCTCGCTGGCCGTGATGGCCGTCAGGTTCTCCACCTGGATCGTCAGGACGATGTCGAACAACAGGAGCACGTAGAAGCCCACGAAGTACAGCATCGCCCCGTAGAAATGCACGGTAAGGTACCTGATGAGCCACTTCGCCCAGGCACCCTCCCATTTCGGGAGG
>JAEEGJ010016685.1_pt1 | contig 16788 bp, 23 predicted proteins | sample 8958761 | NCBI WGS metagenome assembly JAEEGJ01 (sample SAMN16246546, study PRJNA631951) | gut metagenome | biome: gut microbiome; feature: rumen; material: RS-attached | host: Bos | place: Iran: Karaj | collected 2018-10 | reverse complement strand
TCATTTGGCGGCTCTCTACCTCATTGTCATCCTCAATGGCATTCACCCTGTCAATAATCTCATTATTCCAGCAATAGAAGTAGTTTCTGGCATCCTTCGTCATCTCCAGCACCTTCGGATTAGCGGTTACCCCATCTTCGCAGAGTTGGAAGGGGATATTCATTACCTTGTTGACATACCATGACCACGTATTCATGGTGTCAGGGCGCTGTTTCTGGTCTATACCTAACTGCCATTCAGGAATTTTCTTGTTCTTGGGGAATACGAACAGGAAACGGTCGGTCAGTCCGTTGGCAACATACTCCTTCCTGAATATCTCATCAAGGATATTGGTCTGTACACCACCTATCAAGTTGATACAAGGACGGGGGATACTCATCGGAAAAGCCTCTGTCTTCCTTACAGTCTTTATCGGCTGGCCACTATAAGCAGACAGCAAATCCTCTATCAGATTGCTCTTTGCACTATAGCGCTTTACAGAATTGAACAGTGCTACCACCTCATCAACAAGTAGTACTATGCCACGAGGGTTGTCGTAATGGATGCTTAACATGGCCTCTGGGGTGAAGTCGGAAATGATGGTCTGTACCAGACGAGGCTTCTCCATAGGTTCCTTCACCTCGCCATCCTTCTTTGCTAACTGCTGCTGGACATATAGGTCATACTCCTTATGTGCCTTGTCGAGCAACAGACGGTCGTTCTCGCGGATGGGCTGATAAAGGAAACCTAATGGCGGAGTCTTGCCAAGTCCCGGCCTTCCTACCAATATCATAAAGAGGGCGCAACTGCTAACCCAGTTACCTTTAATCTTCACATGGTAGGTATTACCAATGGCTGTAGCATAGGCAGAGAGAATGATGGAAGCCGTGTATTCCATGTTGTAGTTCTCGTAAGTTACCAGATCATAGATAATCTTCTGTATGCGCTCAGGGAACACATCCATAGGAAAGCCAGTTTCAGCAACTCCTTCCACTTGTGCATGGATTTGGTTAACCAGATGGTCAGTATCAATCACCATACATCACCTCCTTTCCGCTCTGGTAAGTTTGGATTAGTGGCAAAAGCTTCATAATGGAATTTGCGCAGGAACTTGTTTACATCGTCTTGCGTATACCAATACTTATCGCCTTCACGCGAATAGCCTATATAGCCATTGTCACGTAACTTCTTTAAGTACCTATCCTTAACTTGAAGCAAGTCCATCAGTTCCTTATTGCTATAGAGCTGACGTGTGCATAATTGCTTCGCGCTGGCAGGAGAGTCGTTTTTTCCTGTCAGGATTGAGAGGATCTTTTCTAAAAGTTCCTTCTCAGAAAAATCACTAATTTTTGTCTTCATCGAAAAAAAGTGCTATGGCTCCAGAGCTTGATTGCACACTCAAGTCCTTTGCCGATTAATATTATGCAGAGCAATTGTGCACTTGCGTCTGCGTTTATCGGCGGCAAAGGTACCTATATTGCCATAGACACGGTGTTAGCCTAAATTTGGCTAACACTGCATAACATGTTAGGATGGTGTTAGGACGAAGTTAGTATGGAGTTATCCAAAGGTTCATAACTCCCTGATTATAAGCAAAAAAGAGTAGCTAATACAGCTACTCAAAATAATTCGTCGATTTTGTCACTTCCCTGTGGAACAGGGCTGTCTTTTCTATTTTGTCGAGATTGTGCTAAGTCCGTTACTTCAAACAATTCATTCAAGTCGGACTCTGGAAAGAACTCTGTTCGACCAAATTTCCAGAAGGTTTTATCTTCTATTCGGTCATATTTGGGTCTATCCTCGCAATAAATTCTTCCACACATATAAGCTAAAAGAACCTTAGACTGCTTCCACTTGTAATGGTCGCCATTCTCTTCCATCAGTCCCGCCTCTATTGCCTTTGAGAATATTTCACAAGCAAGTTGTGTATTAAGTCTGGAGGGAAGTTGGACATGTTCTTTAGCTTCATTTACTCCATCATCATCTACATGATTACTATCTTCTTCAGAGTTTTCTTCAAGCTGCGATTCTGATGAGATTTTTAAAACAGAATCTTTCTTTTGCATTGCCGCATGAACCTTTTCCGCATTACAAGCAAAAATGGCAGAACAAATAAAAGAGAGAATTATGGAATATACTGCGATTTGATTAACCACACCATTCTCAACAATCTTCACCAGACCGAGACCAAGTGACAATGCAGTTCCTATAAAGAGTATCAACGCCGCAGCCCATAGGATTGCTCGTTGATGTCTTTTGAAAATATAAGCGATTGCAAGCATTAAAACAGATAGTCCTATCGCCAAAAAAGAAATTTGAAACATCATCAGCTAATTTTGGACAACAATTCTTCTGGGGTAATATCTTGATACAAAGAAACCCCAAACCATTTCTTTCCTAAATCTTTCAGTGAGGCTCCAAAATGATACACTTTTTCATCGATAATTAGCCATCTGTCATGACTCATCCGAAACACATTAACTGGTATTGGATCATATTGCGCATCATGCCGCTGGATGGCAAGTTGCATGGCACTGTCTATTCTTGCCGTATAGATGCTGGCAATAACACCATTTGCGCGTTGATCAAACATCGTCAGAATCTCCTCGTTGATATAGTTGTCAATAAGAATAATCCTATGCTCAGCGCTCTTTATGAGTTGCATGACCAATTTAAAAGCATCAAAAATCTGTCCGTCAAAGAACACGCCTTCATTCGGCAACTCAGGCGTTTTAACTATCATATCAAACTTCTGGTCATGTTCGTGCAAATGATTCTCCACCGCAGACAACCGTTCATTTTGTTCTTCCAAACGAACATCTATCTGCCGCTGCATGGCTATCATCTGCTGATGAAATGCATAACCTCGGAGTAGATATTCCTTCAGAATTCTATTGGCCCATTGTTATGTGCACCTGCACATAACAGTGGTTATGTAGAGCTGACGATTATGTAAAGTTAAAGGGCTGCAGTAACTTTTTCTGCAACCCTTTTCTCTTATTCCACTTTACATAATCTCAGAGGCTTTTCAGCCATTCCAAGAGGTCTGCGTCTTTCAGCCATATTGGAGTGTCCGGTTCCTCAATAGTGGGCGAGAAAGCATTTGTAATAACTTCTCTTTTCTTTAAAGAATCCACTTTTGCATATATCTCTGTTGTAATGACTGACTCATGGCCAAGAATGTCCCTGATATAAACAAGAGGTACATCAGCTTGTAGCATGTGCATGGCTTTTGAGTGCCGCAGGGAGTGACATGAGATGTTCTCCGGGATTAAATGAGGGCATTCATCCTTTGCCATCTTTACGTATTTACTGAGTATGTAAGAGATTCCGCTACGCGTTAACTTTCCCTTGGATTTATTAGAGAACAGGGTTGTGGTTTCATTGTTTGAAGATGTCAGCCCCTCTTCCTGCATATAACGAAAGAGGTGCTTTGTCTGTTTCTCCAAAAGGGGTACAATGCGCGTCTTGTTGCCTTTTCCGATAATCCTTATGGTGTATGGGGAGGATTTGCGGATGCTCCCTACGGTGAGGTCGGCAATTTCCTGTACCCTTGCAGCAGTATCATACATTAAAGATAGCAGTGCGAGATCCCGCCTGCCAGACCTTTTCGAGAGATCCGGTTGTTTAAGAAGCAACTTGATCCCCTCCACAGAGAGATAGGATATGGCCTTCTTTTCCGTCTTCTTCAAAGGTATGGAGCTTATTCGCATTCCCTCGGCAAGGATGGACGGGTCAACATACTCCACATAATTAATAAAGGCCCTGATTGCAGCCAGACGTGCATTCCTGGTGCTCGCAGAGCAGTTTCTTTCCGTCTGTATCCAGTTTAGGAACCCCACCACTAATTCACATGTCAGCATGTTAATCGTCAATTTTCTGATACTTATTCCTTTCACATCTTTGCAGTAACGCAGCAAGAGGATAAAGGTGTCCCGATATGCGATTATGCTGTTCTTGCTCATACCTCGCTCTCCTGGCAGATACTTGGTAAGGAAGTTGGACAGGTGCCTGCTAAAGTCTGTCGTTTTCATCTTCATACAACTCAGGGTATACGTTAAGACTGTCTATATCGAGGCGCTTTATCAATTCCGGATACAGACTCTCATAGAGTCTCACATAGTTGTTCGTTGACTGTATTGAGCTGTGTCCGAGATAGGTGGACAGTATCGGAAGAGAGCAATACAAGTCGATACCACGATCACTCATTCTGGCAAGGGAGTGTACACTGAAGGTGTGCCGGAGGTCATGCAGGCGTGGCCCTTTATGTCTGCCATTGTGTGGTATTCCAGCTTCTCGCAGTATTATGCGGAACCATGTGTATATGACACCATCGTTGGCACATCGCCTGCCCGCGAGTGAGAGAAAGAAGTATTCCCTGTCAATGATCACGGGCAGCATGTTTCTGTACTTCTTATATTCTCTGCATACTGATGCCAGTGATTCTGTTATGGGTACAATCCTGTCTTTCCTGCTTTTGGTGTCACGTAGGATGATATAGTTCTCCACAAGATTCACATCCGCATCTTTTAGCATAATGCCTTCGGTCACTCTTATCCCCGTACCGTACAAGAGTCTGATTAAGGCAGGCAACATGATTATTACGGAATCCTTCTTCAGACTACGCAATGTCAGCCTGTCACAAGCGGAGAGGATCTTCCCAATCTCTTCTTCCGTGAAGATATGTGCCGTGAATCCTGCGACTTTCGTCTTGGGGAGTCTTGGTATGAAGCATGGTTTCCCGATGTCTGACATATAGCGCGCAAACTGCACCGCTACCACGCACCTTTCCCTGTATGTTGATCCAGCTTCATGCTGACGACGTACCATCCATGCATCAAACACATCCTTTGTCAATACAGGATCCGTAACGCCCCCGTTTACGAGGAAAGTGTCAAATGCCCTCAGTACATATTCTTCCGTTGTGTATTTGTAGCCCAGGTTACGCTTCAATTTGATAAACTCCTCAAAGTCGTGGGCCATAATGCTGCGAAAAACCAACCTACTCATAGAACAGCCCTCCTTCCTGCATGTAAAAGCTATCAGATACTGGCGGTACGTCAAGAGCACATTTTCTTAGCTCTTCTGTGTCTATCCTGAGGTAAGTACGCGTACTGTCACTATCCTTGTGCCCAAGAATGCCGGTAATGACAGGCAGTACCACCTTCTCCTTCAATAGCAGTGAGGCCAGGCTATGACGGAGAGCATGGGGGCCTCGCCTCCTGTCGCAAATGTCAATGCCGGACTCTCGGACAGCCTTCTTTACGATGCCATATACGCCAGCGGGGGTAAGTTGTCTGAAAGGAGATATCCCCTGAATGAACACATGCTTCTCATCGCATTGGGGACGTCCGTGTCTCAGATAGTCTACAAGTGCTTCGCCCACCTCTCCCGTCAGCGGTAGCTCTACAATTTCCTTAGTCTTGTACTGGAGCACTCTTATAACACAGTTGTCCCACAGAATGTTGTCGAATTGCATGCCACAGATGTCAGAGGAACGCAGCCCGTACCGTGAAAGGAACATCATGACAGCATAGTTCCTTTTGCCAATGGGACTATTCCTGTCTATAGAGTTACAGACAGCATTTATCTCATCTTTTGAATACACGGACGGCAAACGCTCTGTCTTTCTGTATGCGTCAGAAGGCAGCATCCGAGACAGGTTCGTCTTCAGTAATCCCTCCTCATACAGATATTTTAGGTAGAGCCTTAGCTCTCTGATGATATGGTGCCGGAGCGACACCTTATTCACATCCAATGAAGAAAGGAATCCGTTAATCAGTTCCGCACCCAGTTCGTCTACGTGTAGGACCCTTCTACGATTCATTTGCTCAAGAAATACTGAAAGGTAGTAACGGTCATGCTCAACAGTGTAAGCTGAAAGGCGGCTGTTCCTTGAACGTTGCTCAAGGAATGCTTCGACGGTCTGTCCAATCTCAGAATCGAATGATGGAGACAATTTGGTACGCTTACTGATTTCCCCTGTTAAAAGAAACTCTGTAAGACGCATCATTCGGGACCTGACTGTTTGGGACCATTCAAGGGAGAAGTCGATACCCGTTCTCTCAAAATAGTGATTGAGATAGTCACTTTCCACTTCTGCAGAATACAATAGAATTCCATGACTCTCCATAAAAGGAATTACGGCTTTCCATGTGCTGACAATACTTTTGATAGTAGTGGGCTTTAGTCCCATCGCTTGGAGATACTTTTCCGCATCTCTAATCAGTGGCACAATCTGTACCGCCTGAAGTTCTTTCTTTTGTATAACTCTCATAATACATAAAATTAGTAGGGGCGACATTACCCCCACCAAAATTATGAAAAGAAAATGATGTTTTAAAGACTGAACATCAAAATGTTACGCAGTCAACTTTACATAATCGTCAGCTCTACATAACCATTGTTATGTGCACCTGCACATAACAGTGGGCTAATCGAATCCTAAAGGAATATTTATTAAATGGATATTCCATAAATCGCCGTTTTGAGTACATTGAACAACGCTTGGCTTCAGCTGAGCAAAAGATTGATTTCTTCGTCCGCTCTTCTCTGCCACCAGTGGAGGGCATCTTTTACGACGGCCAGATCTTCGATGCCTATGCCCATATCGTCAACCTGATCAAGCAGGCGAAGACATCCATTGTTCTTGTAGACAACTATGTCAACGTCGATACCCTGACCATGTTGAGCCATCGTAGCGCCAACGTCTCTGCCACCATATATATACGTCAACAGTCGCAAAATATGCGACAGTTACAACTTGACATCCAACGTCATAATCAGCAGTATCCTCCCATAACAGTAAACTATTGTCAGCATAATCACGACCGTTTCCTCATTATCGACGATGTGGTCTATCTCTTCGGGGCCTCGTTGAAGGATGCCGGCAAGAAGCTTTTCGCCTATATCCGCATGCAAGAGACATCTCCCCAAGTCCTACTGGGCAATATCAGATGAAATTTCTGTTTTTCATAGTAATTCAGCCCATCGTGACGATGCGCACCCCATTAAATACATTTCATGTATTCTTTTTAAGGTTAACTAAGGTTTTGTGGAGCCGCTGGCATGTGAATGTCGGCGGTTTTTAAAAAACACAGGGGTCAGAACAACGTGTAATTACACATAGTCCTGACCCCGCGTGTTTGAGAACAGGCACCCATACCCAGGTGCCCCATGACTATTTGAAAAAAAGATCAATGACCTGTCCCTCTGATCTCTACGCTTGGGCCTGGATATCAATTCGCGACAGCAGTCAGCATTGTCTATGCTGCTGCAAGGCTCCTCTTATAATGAAATCGCCTCTGTCTTCGATATGAAGCGAAGTGAAGCAATCAGTCTTACCAAAAGTGCCATTAGCGAATTAGAGTCATTTTTAGATCATCTGCAATCCATTGAGGAAATCAAGAAAGAAGCAGAAGAGAAGTTAACTGAAGAGCAGAATATTCATTATAATCGGATACGCGAACTAAACAAAGAGATCAACGATCTAACCAATCAGATTTACCATTATGACAAAGAAACAATGGAAATTCCCATCCACCGACTAGACATCCCCCGTATTCTACAGAGCGTTTTGATGAGAGCAGGCTATAACAACTTTGGAGATATTATCAAAGAAGATGAGAGAAAAATATCCAAGCTCCCAGGCATGACGCCCGATTTCATGAGATCGCTTCAGTACTTAATCTGCCATTACTTAAAAGACTATTAGGGGATGTCACTGATTCTCCAGACCCCCGTTGTGTCAGGGAATACTGCTATAGTTCTTGGGGGAATGACTACCTGGGCTTGGGCAACCTTCATGTGTGCATGACAGAATCCGTAATACGAAAGTACACGCTCGCAGAACTTACAGCATGGGTTGACATGCCTATGTCAGAAAGGTATGGATGCATCGACATTGACGAAAGACGCGTGATACCCGATATTGAGATAAGAGAAGCTGTCATCAAGGCATGTGGTCTACGCAGCATCTCTGATTTCCAACTTCTGACATTAGAAAGAAGAAAAAGTGTTATTCAAGAGGTTATGCGATCGCTCGATGTCAGGCCAAGACAACTCTCAAGAGTTACGGGCATGAACTACGAGACCATCAGGAATATAGAAAAAAAATTGCCATGAAAACAGGCACCCATACCCAGGTGCCCATGACTAAATTGGTAAATCGATAAATAGATTAAAAAGCGAGGCAGGCACGAACCATGTAGGCGTCGGCGAACTTATAGTCGTAGTTCCAATAGCCATTCTCGAAGTTGTAGTACCACGCGTAGCTGGAATCGAACTCCGAACCGGACCAGTAGTAGACCGACAGCAAGTTACTAGCGTCTGAGATGCCACTGAAGCCGTCGCGCAAATCCTTATAGTTATTTTGGGTGCCTAATACATTCTTACAAGCGTCAATCATCTTATCCCACTGGTCCTTGCTGGGCAGCATCCATGAAGATGTCATGGGGGTAGGAGCAGCTGGTGTGTAAGCGGCTGCTCCGCTAGCGCCTGTGGCATCGGTCCAGTTCATCATAGTGGCGTCGCTCAGCGCGAGAGCCAGACCGTGCTTGTAGGTGGCGTGGTCGGTTTCGCTGCCCAAATAGGCAATCATAGCCACTTTCGTTCCAGTAGATGACCGTGCTGCAAACTTTCCGTCAGAAAGAATCACGTCACCAATGGTTGCCATCTTCACCGTCGTCTGGTAGTACTTGCCTGCAACGGTGGCAGCTGCCATGGTTGCTTTGGCAATGTAGGGCTTGTTGTCGATGGTGGCGTTGAACCAGTAGGTTCCATCACCCATTGCGGGCAGAGCTACATACAATACATCAGAGGCAGAGCCAGGCGTAACGGTGGTAATCACATAGCCAGAGTTGGCGCTGACCTTGAACTCCGTAGCACTCTTAGCTGCAGCGCTGAGATCCTGCAGTGTGAATTTGAAGATGGCGTTCAGGTTGGTGAGCGCTACGGTTCCCTTCAACGAAGCCGTTGTGCCATCAATCTTCAACTTAGCAGGAGTTGTCGTCTTGCGCAGTTCATACTTCTCGGCGATACTGCCAGTACCCGTCAGCAGTCCGTTCTGTGAGGCCAGCAGATTGGTCTTCACGTCTTTGGTCGACTCATCAACTGCCGAAGCGGGATAGACGATGGTTACGTCGGTATCGTCAACAGGGCTGCCATCGAGCGTCGTGCTGATGGTGGCGGTACCGTCGCCCTGTGGTGTCACTTCTGCCTCCTTCAAATAGGTCGTAGCACTGACTTTGTAGATCAGAGCCACTTTCTCGCCAGTAGCCCATGTGGCCTCAATCGTTGTTCCGTTTTCAGTCAGTGCGCGGGTTGAAGCACTCTCGCCCAAGCTGATAGTGGCGGTGAAGGGGATGCCCTCACTCTTGGCGGGCTGCTCAGCGGGGGTCTGAATGTCGTTATCGTCGTTGCTGCAGGCGGCAGTCATCAATGCAAGTGCAGCCATCAGGAATATTTTTGTTGTATGCATAGTCTTTACGTTTTTTAGATTGTTACTACACTGTTGTTGATTAATAACTGAACGGATCGCCGCCGTTGCCGTAATCATCGGGATCGCCCAGTCCACTACCTACCAGCAACTGCGGCTGTTGTTCCAACATGAAGTCCTGCATCGAGGGCTTCTCGTACTCTCTTTTCTTTGTTGTCATTTGCTATGGTCTATTTTGATTAATTATCCATCCGAAAATGTCGTTAAGTACATTTCGGATGCAAAGATAGTGGTTTTGTCTAACATTTGCAAGTTTTTACCCTAATTATTTCGTGTTAGGGGTTGTTGACAATCCATTGGCTGCCCTTCCGACAAAATCAAAGCCCCTTCTGCCCCTTTGTCGCAAATCACCTACCCTGTCGCAACAAACGAACGAAGAAATCGGTTAATCCGACATGGGATTGGTATATTCCATTCTCCAGTTAGGGTTAAAGATATGAGTATATCATAGTCAGATTTAATGGCCGGTGTAGTCGCTGGGACAGGTACTTGGGTATGACGGCTGCTATGACTCAGGTACCCATGACTATCTGACGCCCGATTTCATGAGATCGCTTCAGTACTTAATCTGCCATTACTTAAAAGACTGATTTTCTCTTATCATACAAATTAAAAAAGCCTGAGTCTTTTTTTTCATGTCTCAATATTATGGTGCACATCATTAGTATATGGTCTCTTCAGCTGCTTTCAGCATGCCACCATCTTCCTCCATTATCGGATAAGCTTTCACAATAGCTTGATGATCATCGAGCCAGATTTTGTTCAACGTATATACCAACGACTTCAACGTCTTTTCCCTGACAGATGGCTTCAGCTCACACTCCCATACGGTGATGCAATGCCACCCCATCTCTGCCAGCCGCTTCTGCTCCTCGATATCCCTCTCTTGATTCCTCTTGATCTTCGCCACCCAGAACTCCCGCCTTGTCTTCGGAATCTTGCAGCACTCCGAATTATCAATTATCCATTGTCCATTATCAATTTGTGCAGTTGGTAACTGCACATTGTGGCCATGCCAAAAACACCCATTTACGAAGATGCAAGTCCTGTATTTCCTCAGTACCAAATCCGGGTGACCTGGCAACTTTGGAGAATTCAGCCTATATCTGAAGCCCCTCATCCACAGCCCACGCCTCACGATCCATTCCGGCTTCGTGTCCTTCCCTCGAATCGCCGCCATATTCTTGTGCCGTTGTTCTGGAGAGAGTTTATCCATGAAATATCCTATTTCTGATAAATTTATCCCAATGATTTTATGATTTCTTCAATCGTACAACATACACAACTGAAGAGCTTATACATCAATTCAGGCTCCTGTTTCTCAGGGATATATGCTATCGTAAGTTTGCCCCCTTCCTGCAAACCATCCTGCTTCCGTGTGAGCACTACGGCCACAGGGCAATACCATGACACATGTATCGCAAGCCTCCATCGCCTCAATGTCATTATGGAATTGCCTTTCTGCTTTGGGATGTCGCAGCATATCGCGATACTGCTGAGGGCTCCATTCCATATACCATATGCAACAATAAGTATTTTCCTTTCATGATAGAACAGTAATGCTGGATAGATACCATTTGATGTTTTTTGATTAAAACCAGTAAATGTTATCCAAGGTATAGCGGTTGCGACACCCATTCCAAACTTGCCTTAACATCTAGGCCATTATACAATTTGGGTAATTTGTTAACTGCTCTAGACTGCTCGCCACATTTGTTGCCAGGTTCAATTTGAAGCGAAATATTCAAAAAATCAATTAAATCTTTTTTCTGAAAATCCATAGTTACAAGTTATTAGCTAAAAGGGATTATATAATCTACCGACAATTCTCTGTCTTCAACCTTTTTTATCAATGCCTTGCGATGTTATCCGTGTTTAACAAATTCATACAAATCAATCTGCGACTACTTTCTCCACTGGAGTCTATAATAACCACTGACATCATCACAGAGGGACAGACCGAACAGACCCTCTGTGAGCCATCAATTGAATGTCTTGTTAACACACACGCACCAGCGACTCTCCGAAAAAGGCGGAAAGTGCCGACAATGTACGGATGGTAAAATTGTGTTGACCACTGAGCCACTTGGTTACCTCGCTAGGGCGCTTGCCCAAAGCCTGAGCAAACTCCAGTTTTGTTAAGCCACGCTGCGTCATCAGGTCGTTGATGCGATTGGAGATGGCAAACTCCAAGTCCACCTCCTGCTGGATGTCGGCAGGCACTGTCGCTAACATCTCTCTGAATGGGGTATTCATCTTCTTCATATGTCAAACGTTTTATCGGTTTCTATTTTGTTCTCAGACACAACGATTGTGCCGTCTTTCACTCCCTCTTTTATAAGGCGGTCGAAGTTCTGAAGCGTCAGTACATAACCGCTCAGTTCTTTGCTCTCCTCGTAGGTCTTCGTGTTCTTCACACCACCATTTCCAAGTATGAGAATCTTGTCAGACAGGCGCAGGCAATAGAGACGCAGCTTAGACTGTACGGTAGGCAATGCAACAACGCGGTCACTCATCTTGCCCTCTGGTCTGAAGTAGCGCTCTAAGGCTCCAAAGTCGGCAATTTTGCCAAGAAAACCCACTATACGCATCAAATCAGGACTGAACTCCACGTCATCTTTGAACTTGTTGAAAAACTGTTCAAACTCTGTATCGTCCTCCGAAAGGAACTGGATGGTGTAAAGCGTGCAATTCTTTGCTTCTTCAACTAATAATAATTCGGCTTCACTCATATTTGTATTTGTTTTAATTCGCTGCAAATATACGATTAATATTTCACTTTTAAGTGTAATGTCGGAAGAAATTTATGCTTTGCCCTTCTTTTTTAACAATTGGGAGAGGTTTACGGCCTTAGAATCTTAACAAACCCGGTAAAATATTAAAAAATGCCGGAATTTTTTGATACTTGGAAAGGCCGGAGTACCTTTGCGGAAAAAATGGAATACAGATTTAAACAAGCTGAAGCTGCAGACATGTGTCAGCGAATCATTTCAGTAATTGCCGGAAAATACATTGAACAGATATTGGAAAGTCATGAAAGACTGGAACTATCAATAATACAACCTCATACGGAAGATTCTGGAAAGAAAATTATAATAGAGGTATCAAAGGATGCCGATGCGACCATCAGAGTGCTGCCACTCTCCTCTGTAAGATACGGAGAGAGCGATGTATGGCCTTTTATAGAGAAGTTTCTTCCTGACTATTACCATCGTGATGACATCCTTCACTACGATATCTATTCACGCTTTATAGACCATGAGGATTTAGCTGAAGGAGATGCGGAATGGATCTATGCAGATTTCGGCTCAGACAGGGAGAAAGTTGAAGAGGCCGTTAGTCAGATGGAAAAGGAATTTGCCTATGAAGCGTTAGAAAGTTGGTTAAAAACACACGGACCAGAGAGTTGGTGATTCTATAACGCAGACTTCAGATAGGATTCGTAATGCTGAGCCAATAAATCAACGTCTGGTGCAAACTTCTCCGGCATCAGCATCTTCTTTTGTTGCAAGCCAACCAAATAGTGTAAAGTCTGTTCATCCTTCGCTCCATCGATCATCTGTTCTGATATGACAATCTTATAGTCGGGCGTGATTGCAATCAAGTATTTGTCGTATGCACGATGGAAGGTTGGAGTCATGCATAAACCGTTCTTGGGGTTGGTGCGGTTCCTCGTATCATCTGCCCAGCCAGATATGTGGCATGCCTCCAACAGCGGAGTATTTGAAATACCTGTGATACAACAATGATTGTCGTAGGCTGATAACACGGTGTCGTGAAAGAAACGCTGGTTCACACGCTGACGCACTATAACTTCACGCGTCTTACCTTCTGGCAAGTCTTCCGTACTGATTTCCGTGTATTCTTCCAACGTTTGGCCCATCCTTTGAGCCAACAACTGTTCGCTCTCGTAAATCACCTTCTCTGGATTCTGCTCAAACTCTGTCCAAATTATAGGGTCGAGTTTTCCTGCGTGTGATAAGCCTTTTGCTTCCACACCACTATCGAAGTGACCTAAATTGCAAATCTTCGTATATAAGCCGCCTGGTGAGCGACCGATAATCTTGGCCCACTTGATGATTTCAGGCGAAGACTTACGTGCTTTTATGAATGGAATCTTGCAATAAACATTGATTGCCATCTTCAGTTCATCCTCTGTCCAATTGGGATTTCTTTTCATCATGCAGCTGTTTTAATTGTAGGCGTTTATCACTTGTTGTCTTGGGTTTTTGAGTTTTTCGATGTCGATATTCAAGTCTTTACAGAAGCCTATAATGTAAACGCGTTCACAATGTTACGCCACACCTAACTCCATTGCCTTAACGGCAATCTAACCACAACGACGGCCAATGGCGAGGACGTCATCTTCGTTATAAAGATGCTTGACATAGTCGTCGACTATATCTGTAATGCGCTCTTCGAGGGCGTGAATGTCTTGAATACTGCTCATATATGCATGGTTTTAGTTTCTAATGTGCAAAGATAGTGTTTTTTCTCTTATCCTGCAAAATTTTTCAAGCAATTTTGTGCAAATGTGCAAATGTGCAAATGTGCAAATGCGATTTGCATTTTGCAAAGTAACCTTTAAATTATTATTTATATTATATATTATATTATAATATAATATATAATATAAGTTATTCTGCTGTGAATTTTGAAAAATGCTTTTGCACATTTGCACTTTTGCACTTTTGCACATATAAGCATGATTTTATTTTACATTTTACAGACGCTAAGATGGCCTGCATTTTCAGCCTAAGGGAATCTTGGAGTTTCATGGCAGGAAAGTCGAAGTTTCAAGAAAGGAAAGTCGGAGTTTCCTTAGCCCTTCAAAAACAGGGCCAAGAAGCACTAAAAAGGGCAGCTCAAGGCTGCCCGAGTGATTGGTAAATTTTGTTTACTTCTGCCGGAAGAAAGGTGCGGCGCTTCAGTTGAGCGAGAGATGCGAGAGCCGGATCTTCCAGGAGAAGGGCCTTTAATTTTTCCCAGGCAGACTTGGGAAGGATGTAAGGGAAGTAGAGCTGGGCAAGCTCAGTTCTGCCCATAGACAAGCATTGGTTTTGTTGCATTTGGTTGAATTTTTAGTTGAACTTGTTTGAGTGGTGCAAAGGTACAAAAAATCTTTGAAGTTTCCAAAAATTAGCGCAAATATTTTGATTAATTCCTTATAATACCATATAAGGCGAAAAAAGGAGTTTCGGAAGAAGAAAATACTTGCATAGGTCAAAAAAAATAGCTAAATTTGCACCATGTTTTGAGAGTGAAGAGTGAAGAATGAAGAGTGAAGAATGAAGAGTGAAGAATTTCCTACCGGGCCCAAGGGAGTAATCTCTCACCACTCACCTCTAACCTCTCACTACTAAAAAGGCTTATGTTTAACTAAAAAAAGAAAGGAACAAAAAAATGGCAAGAAGTGAAATTCCCATGGTGATTAACCTGCGTCAGAACAAGAACGACGACAGCACCGCTTACGGAAAGTATTTCGCAGAGGTGGACGGTAAGGAACCTCTTAACCTCAAGGGCTTCGCAGCCCACATGACCAGCCACGGCAAGATCGCAGACTACCAGATGTGCGTGCTGGTGCTGGGTCAGGTGGTGGACTGCATGAAGGAGCTGCTCACGCAGGGACAGCCCGTGAAGCTCGACGGCTTCGGTACGTTCAGTCCGAGCGTCGATGGTCAGAAGCTGGGCAAGGCGAACCTCGCCGCTGCTGTGGCCGGTGGTCCCGAGGCGATGATCAACGGCATCCACATCAACTTCATCCCCGAGAACACCAAGGGTGAGAAGCTTACCTCGCGAGCTCTGAAGGACGATTGTATCTTCACCTTCGGCTACCTCGTGGAGAGCGAGAAGCGCACCGTCGGAGGTAAGGAGAAGCGATTCCAGAAGAAGACGCCCCTCTCCTACGTGCTGGCACCTGCGGCTGACCAGCAGGGTAACGGTTAAAAGGTCACACAGAAACCACGGAAATCACGGAAAGTGCCTACGGCACAGGCTACGCACAGAGTAAGCAAAGTTAAAATTTCTGTGATTTCTGTGATTTCTGTGAGACAAAACAATTATCAGTGTGAAACATGAAGAAGCAGCGTGTGATTGAGCTGGCGGTGAAGGTTCTAGTAGCCGCGCTCACAGCATTCCTGACGGCGATTAGCACGACCTCGTGCATGGGCCACGGCCCGTTTTAGCCTAAACTTGAATGAGGATGTGCCTATTTGGCACACCCTCTTTGGTTTCTTACATGTCCTCGTAGGTGTCGAGGTAGGTGACGTGGGTGACGAGGTATTCCTCGACGCCGTGCTTGCCGTCGGCACCGCCAATACCTGACTTCTTCACACCAGCATGGAAGCCCTGAATGGCCTCGAAGTGCTCGCGGTTGATGTAGGTCTCGCCGAACTCCAGCTCGCGGCAGGCCTTGGTGGCGATATTGAGGTCTTTCGTGAAGATTGACGATGCCAGACCGTATTCGCAGTCGTTGGCCCATTCGATGACCTGGTCGATGGTCTCGAACTCGATGAGCGGGATCACAGGGCCGAAGGTCTCCTCATGGATGATGTCCATGTCCTGCGTGCAGTTATCGAGCACGGTGGCGGCATAGAAGTAACCTGTAGTGCCCACGCGCTGACCACCGCAGAGCAGACGGGCTCCCTGCTTGATGGCGCGCTCCACCTTCTCGGTGACGCTCTGCAGGGCGCGGGCCTCTACCAGCGGACCCATGTCGACGCTCTCGTCGGCGCAGGGGTCGCCCACCTTCACGGCCTTCATCTTCTCAACGAGGATCTTCGTGAACTCGGCCTTCACCTCCTTCTGCACATAGACGCGCTCGGCGTTGTTGCAGATCTGACCGTTGTTGCCGATACGGCTGTCGACGATCCACTGGGCGGCGCGCTCCAGGTCGGCATCCTTGCAGACGATGGCGGGTGCCTTACCACCCAGCTCGAGGCTCACCTTCGTGATGTTCTTCGAGGCGGCGGCCATGATGCTCTCGCCGGCAGAGACGGAACCTGTGACGGAGACGATGTCGATCTTCGGCGAGCCGGCCATCTCGTTGCCGATGACGGAGCCCTTACCTGTGACGATGTTGATGACGCCTGCGGGCAGTCCTGTCTCAGCCACCACCTTGGCGAACTCGGTACAGTTCTCAGGTGTGAGCTGTGAGGGCTTGATGACGATGGTACAGCCTGCGATCAGCGCTGCACCGGCCTTGCGGGCGATGAGGAAGAACGGGAAGTTCCAGGGCAGGATGCCGGCCACGACGCCGATGGGCTTCTTCGTGAGCAGGATGGTCTCGTTGGGACGGTCGCTGGGGATGATCT
>JAEEGJ010016684.1_pt1 | contig 16789 bp, 15 predicted proteins | sample 8958761 | NCBI WGS metagenome assembly JAEEGJ01 (sample SAMN16246546, study PRJNA631951) | gut metagenome | biome: gut microbiome; feature: rumen; material: RS-attached | host: Bos | place: Iran: Karaj | collected 2018-10 | reverse complement strand
CTAGCCCGCTGCGGAAGCTCCTTGGTGTCAACCATCTGCATCTCCAGATCAAAGGAACGAACCGTTTCTCCGTTTTCGTTAGTTTCCCGCGCGAAGACATCGTAGCGAACGCCCTTGTGCTTTACATCGTAGCTCAAGACCGCCTCCGGAACTGGAGTTTCCAGGTGATCGATTTTGATGTCCAGCAAGTGTTCGATGAATGGCTGCGCAATGTGCTTATTGCTGAATACGAGTCCGAACATAATCGGGTCGGTAATGTCAAGGTCGTCAAAAGACTTAATATTCATGAATATTCCTTTTTCGTGTTAAATTAGGAGTAGTCCCTATTTGTTAACACGTATTTTTCCACGACTCAACGCCCGATTTTTTGTAAAATCTTTGTAAAAAAAATATTCGCTCAGGATGACGAGCGCATATACAAACAAAGAGATCCCCGCCTTCGCGGGGATGACAAGAAGAATCGCGGGGACTGCAAGCCGTGAAAGACGTATGAGACGGCTACATACCAAAATGAGGCTTCCGTTAAGAAGCCTCATTTACATCATCTGCTAAATTCAAGACAAGTTAATCATCGGAGGTCGAAGCACCGATTGCCTGTTCAAGGGTCGTGTGTCCGTCGAGCGCCTTCTGGATACCGTCCATACGCAGGGTGATCATGCCGCATTCCTGCATGGCGGCGCGTTTGATAACGTCACCCGAAGAACGCTTAATGATAAGGTTACGCACGGTTTCGTTCGGCACCAGGAATTCGTAGATACCGCAACGGCCCTTGTAGCCCGAGCCTTCGCACTTTTCGCAACCCTTACCGTGATAGAACTGCATGTCAGGGGTCAAGTGGAATTCGTCGCGCATTTCCTGCGAAATTTCCACCGGTTCCTTACAGTTCTTGCATATACGGCGCACCAGACGCTGGGCCAGAACGCCCTTGATAGCGGTTGACACAAGGAAGGGTTCCAGTCCCATTTCGAGCAGACGAGGGAATGCACCGGCAGCATCGTTTGTATGGAGCGTACTGAAGACCAAGTGACCCGTCAAAGCGGCTTCGATAGCCATGGACGAAGTTTCCTGGTCACGCATTTCACCGATCATAATCACGTCCGGGTCCTGACGCAAGAGGGCGCGGATGCCCGCCGCAAAGGTAAAGCCTGCGGCGTTGTTAATTTGTCCTTGGTTCACACCGTCAATATTCAATTCCACAGGGTCTTCCATCGTAGAGATGTTGATCGTGGAGTCCAAAATTTCTCGAATAGAAGCGTAAAGCGTAGTAGACTTACCGGAACCGGTAGGACCGGTCACCAGCACAATTCCGTTAGGTGCGTTAATCGCATCGATAAACTGCTTAAGCACACGCGGGTCGAAACCCATATCCTTCAGCGGGAACTGACCGGAGTTCGGGTTCAAGATACGCATAACGATCTTTTCGCAAACGCCGCGCTTACGCAAAGAAATCGGGAACGAGCTCACACGAAGGTCCACTTCGGAGCCCTTGTAACGCACGGTAAAGCGGCCGTCCAACGGTTTACGTTTTTCGGCAATATCCATCTTCGAAAGGAGCTTAATACGCGAAAGAATCTGCGGCATCAAACGTGCCGGAATCGGGGACATCACCTGCAGGTCACCGTCAATACGGTAACGGAGCTTGAGGAACGTTTCTTGCGGTTCAAGGTGAATATCAGAGGCCTTACGGGCAATGGCTTCGTGAATCAGCGTGGTCACGATCTTCACCACCTGGCGACCTTCTTCGTCAGAAAGTTCCGGTTCGTCATTACCGCCCTGACCGCGTTCCACGGTTTCAAGTTCTTCACCGTCCTTAGATTCACTGATAAGTTCGGCCAAGGATTCTTCGGTAGGACCATGACCCGCAAACACACGTTCAATCGCCTTCGTCACATCGGCTTCGGACGCCATCACGATGTCCACGTCCATACGGACCTTGAACTTCACGATGCTGATCGTGCGCATGTTGGTGGGGTCGGTCATTGCAATGGTCATCACGGAACGCACTTGACGGCGTTCGTCTTCGCCCTTTTGCACGAACAAGGGGACCACCTTGTACTGCTTACACATGTCTTCGGGCAAGTAGGTATAGGCTTCCGGGTCGATATTGAAGTTGTCTAGCTTTACATAAGGAACTTCGAACTGTCTCGAAAGAATTTCAATCAAACGCTCTTCGGGCATGTAGCCCAAATCCACCAATGTACGGCCCAAGCGTTTGCCCGAAGTCTTTTGCGTTTCGAGAGCCTTGTCCAACTGCTCTTGGGTAATGTAACCCTGAGCCAGGAGCATTTCACCGATACGCATCTTGGTCGAAGACTGCATTTGCGAACCGAGAATGTTCGTCAAAGTTTCTTCGCTCACCATTCCCAAGCGCACCAGAATCTTACTGAGCATAAGCCCGGTACGTTTGTGTTCGGCCATGGCATGAGCCAACTGGTCTTCGTCCAATACACCTTGACGAAGCAGCAACTGGCCCAAGTTCATCTTATTGCTATTTATCATAAATGCGACCACGCCCGCGGGGAAACGGGCATTTTTTCTCCATTTTTGCAAAGCATGTTGACCGGGTCGCCCGCAGATTTTTCTACGGCAAATCCAATTTCACACACCTCGCCCAATTGGGTATTTGCTTTAAATATACTTTTTGGGCTAGAATTTGCAAATAGCAGGTGATATTCCTCACCCCCATTTAATGCAAAATTTAGGGGATTTAGGCCAAATTTCGCACACAATCGTAAAACTTCGGGGTCAATCGGGAGTTTGTTTTCAATAATTTGCAAATCTACGTTCGAAGAAAGAGCCAAGTGGTTCAGTTCCGACGAAAGTCCGTCGCTAATATCCATGCAAGCGCCGCCCGCCCCCAAGCGCAAAAGTTCAGCCCCGGCAGATTCGCAAATCTTGGGCGAGAGGTGGTATTCCACCAACGTCGGGAATTCGTCTTTCGCTTCGGGGTGGTTCATCAAAAGCCAAAGGCCCGCACCCGACTTGCCGAGAGTCCCGTTCACATACAACGTATCACCCGGTTTTACAGCAGAGCGCAACAGCGGTTTCGAATTTTCGTTTTCAAGCGATCCCAAGAGCGTTGTCGAAAACATTCCCACATCGCCCACCACCGTATCGCCGCCAATCAAGGCAATTCCGCGCCGCGCAAAGCCTTGTGAAAGAGCAGCCTGTACTCGGCCGCGGGTTTCTACAGACCAATTCTTGTTGATGCAAAGCCCGAGCACCGCAAAGCGCGGGATTCCGCCCATGGCGGAAATGTCGGACACGTTCGAAACGATATGCTTTTCGACGGCCTGTTCCGGCGTCGACCAGTCCAGCCTGAAATGCGTATTTTCGACCGACAAATCCTTGGTCACGAGCCAACCGTCAAATTGGGCGCAATCGTCGCCCACGCCGAGCCAGCCTCTTGTCGCGGGAGGTTCTTTTTTAAAGTCGGCGGAGTCCTTCAAAAGGGCCTGAATAAAATTGAATTCGCCTAGGTTAGGAAACATATTCCAAATTTATAAATCTTCAAAAAAGCTCGTTTATTATCAACATCGCGCGCCCGCATCCACAATTCAAAAATTTTCAAATTAACAGTTTGGTAGTAAATTGTTGATAAGTAGAGTGTATCTATTTGGCAAAAAATATTTTTTGAAAAAGGCGAAAAAATCTATCCACAATTTGGGAGAATTACCTATCTTTTAGGCCATGGGACACATTTTCTTCATCGCTCCGTCCTCCCCCGGTAGCTTAGACCGACTCAGTCAATGGACTTTCCGTTGGCTTTTGGAGCACGGCGATTTGGCAGAAGATTCCACCATGTACACTTGCAATTCGATCGAAGACGCAACGAACCTTCTGGAATCGGCCCTGATTATCGGACAGTCCCCCGCACTTATCATTCTCGACCACGCAGACCGCCCCCACGAACAGAACCTCAAGTTCAGCAAGCTCTTGCACGACGGCATTCCTGAATCGTGGATTGTGGAACTGGTGCCCGACAACATGCCGCTCCCCCAGTGCGACGAAAATTATTACTGGGTCCGCAAACCCGTGAGCGAAGACGAATGGTACAGCACGCTCGAACAGGTGTTGCTCAAGAGCGGATCGCCCCAATGGGCCAATAATTAATTAATAGAGTCAAACAGGCCCTTCGACAGGCTCAGGGACCTTCTCCAAATTCTACATTACTTACCATGATTAAAGGCGTAAGTTATTTTGGCGTGCGTTCGCCCAAGCACGTTCTTGCCGACATGCAGGACATCAAGGCGGCGGGTTTTAACGCGGTACTCCACACTTGGAGCGAAGAGGACCAACAATACTACTATGGCACCATGAAGGAAATCGTGGACCAGTCTGCAGACCTCGGTCTGACGGTCTACGTAAACCCGTGGGGTGTCGGCCGCGTGTTTGGCGGCGAGGCGTATTCGGAACTCACCGCACGCAACCACGACTTATGCCAGGTGGCACTCGACGGCAAGCCCAAGGTAGCCGCCTGCCCGAACCATCCGGAATTCCGCGCCTACATGCACAAGTGGATTGAATCCGTTTGTGCCACGAAGGTGAGCACGATTTTCTGGGACGAGCCGCATTTCTACTTTGAAAAGGGCGGCCTTAGCAATTGGAGTTGCCGCTGCGAAAAATGCCGCACAAAATTCGCCGAACAATTCGGTTACGAGATGCCCGCCGAACTCACCGCAGACGTTTTGAAATTCCGCGAAGACAGCCTGATTGACTTTCTGAAAGAAATGACGGTCGATGTTCATGCCCGCGGCAAACGCAACTGCGTTTGCATGCTCCCGCCTTGGTTTCCCGCCGGTCTCGATGATTGGGGCCGTGTGGCAAGCCTCGAAAGTGTCGACGAAGTGGCTTCTGACCCGTACTGGGAACGCGGCGCCACCGAAGAATGGGTCCGCGAAAAATACGCCGAGACCGCCCGCAAATTGGTCGATGTCGCCACTAAGTATGGCAAGGCCGTGCAGATGTGGATTAAGGCATACCAGATTGAAGCGGGGCGTGAAAATGATCTCGCCATCGCCGTTGATGAAAGCCGCAAGGCCGGCATCGACAACATTTTCGCCTGGAGTTACCGCGGCACCGAAACGCTCAGCTGGCTTAAGAGCGACGACCCGGACAAGGTCGCCGAAACGTTCCGAAACGCCTTAAAATAACAAGAGAAGTTCGCCTATTCATTCACGAATAGGCAATTCTTGCAGCGGCCGGTTTCACCCGCCGCTATTTTTTTGCGAACCGCCTCGATTTCAGACTCCAGCGTATGAACACCATCGAAGAGGTTACCCGTATCAAAACCATCAGCCGGGCAGCCCTTCAGGTGCCCATCGGGCCACAAGTAGAACGTGTTGTTCGCAAAGCGACACGGCAAGCCGCGACGCTTCGCCGTAAGCTTCATGAAAATATCCCTGAAGTAGTACAGCTTGTTCCGCCACAGTTTTCGATTCATCCAGACAGACTTGAGTTTTTCCGTACTCACAGCCCTCGGATAATCCAAAAGCACTCCGCTCCCCTTCAGGATTTCGCGGACTTCTTCCAAAACCGCCTGAACCTTTGCCGCAACCGTCGGGTCCGACAAATCAAGCTGTTCCTTACGTAAGTAATCATGATCCATCGAATTCAGCCACTGGATATTGTAGGCGGACACCTTGAGCTTTTTCAGCCAGCGGGCAATTTCCGGCAAACCGTCAAGCGTATCTTTCATAGCAATGGAAGTCACAATCAGGTGCGGACGTTTCTTTTGCTGCAAACGCTCGCGAGCAAAACATTCGATATGTTCAATGACCTTCTGGAACTGGGTTACATTGACGCCACACCATTTGGTAAAAATTTCAGGAGAAAGACTATCCATCGAAATAAACAGGCGATCAATCGACGAATCCAGAATCTGCTTACGATTTTTTTCGTTCAGAAGCAAAGCATTCGTCACCATCGAAACATCCGGAGTATGAACCGTCTTCGACAGAAGATCCATGACCTCGGAGAACTTGGGATTCACCAGCGGTTCGCCGGCACAGCTCAAAAACAGCGACCAACAATTTTTCTCGGCACTCTTGAAAACCGCTTCGAACTGTTCCAGCGGAAACGAAATTTTCGTTGCCGGATCGAGACTTGCATTGTCACAATAATGGCAACGGAAATTGCATCGTGTATCAAGGTCTAGTCGAAGGTCTTTCTTGCTCATGAACATGGTCATGAAGATAGAAAAATTACTTCGCCACACGTATCGTCGCGAAGCCGTTTTTCGACTTCACGTAATAAGAACCACCAGTTTTCACGACTGCGCGAACCTTCTGCGAAGCCTCTTGCACGCTGATTGCGTCCACGTGGCCGACATGCGAACCGAGCATATCGAATACATCGTAGGTAACAGGCGTTTTGGAAGCAGCAAAACTCTGATGAATGGAGATTGTTCCTCCAGCAGTCTCAAATTCAAGCCAGTCAAGGTTGACGTAGTTACCCGTAATCAAAAGTTTCAGCACATGCTTTCCGGCTTCGAGATTCACGCTGCCGAGAGGTAGGTCTTCGTAAACATCCCATTCTGTACCGGTTTTCGGGACAGTCGTCGCGGGAACAATTTCCTTGTCGTCTACAAGCAGGCTAAAGCCCGATGTTTCAGAACCCGACGCCACATGCGCGGTAACCTTGTACTCGTCTGTCGCAGTTACATCTACGGTGTATTCTAGCCATTCGCCTTCTTGCGTGTAACCGATAGCGTAGTTGTCGCCACCGGTATAAATATCCACGCCATCCTTGCGGTACTCCCCACCCTTGTTTTCGGAATCGTTATCCGAGTATGAAGAATTGCCCGTGCCGACACCATTGATGTCGTAATTTTCGGCTTCGATTTTTCCCGGAAGTTTCGCAGGCTCGCCCGCGACGGCACTATCACCTTCCATCTTGCCGAAGGGCTGCTGCGGGACAGGTTCTACCGGCTTGCGGTTCACCGCCTTGAGCATCTGTTCCGCATAGCGCTTGCCGAATTCTACGTAGGCATCGTGATTGAAGTGATAGCGGTCCTGACCGTTACCGCCGAGACCTTCAGAAGAAGCGTAATAGGTATTGTCCATCGTATTCGGGAGTTTGGACACGCGATCAGAATAGCAGCAACCTTCGCGCAAGAGCTCGCCCGCCACGAACGGCACCGTGTCAGAACTCATATCGAGCGCCTTGAGGATATCGTCGCGGGTCTTCTTCACGATTTTCGGCCAGTCCGAGTAGCCGCCATCAGTTTCGCCCTGGTGGAAGATGAAGCCCTTGATGACGCCCACCTGTTGCGCCTTCTTTGCGATATCGATAATCGTCTTCGTCACGTTGCCGTCGCTCGCGTATTCTTTCGCGTAATTCTGGAGCCAGCTTTCGGCGCTTGAAAGGTAACTTGCATACTGGTCTTGGTCAAAGAGCTTGATGCTCGCGCCACCCACTGCAACCGGGATAATTCCGACCGTTACATCGGGCATGCTGTCGGCCATCGTACGCCCAAACCAGTCGGCGATAGAAATCGTGTTGCCGCAGTTAAAGAGCGAAGGCACCGCCGGATAAACTTCGCCCAGCGTATTGCGGCCCTTGCCCGAGCACTTTTGCGTCGCAAAAATCTTGAAGCGAGGATTTTCGGCCTTATCAGCACTTTGCGCATCGGCAGTGCCGCCCATATTGGACTGGCCGTAAGCAATGTAAATGTGGAAATTCGGATCCGGAGCGGCATTCGCCTGAATTGCACCGAACGACAACAAGCCCGCAGCAAAACATGCTGCCGGCACGAAACCTGAGAATTTATTTAAAAATCTCATGACAACCCTTCTTTTTCAAACATCCATCTTAAAATTATCCTGAAAAAAGCACAAAAGGCGCCCCCGGCGCCCTTATTCTATAGACAGATTGTCAATGCATACAAAGAAAGCCCCGTCGCTTGGACGAGGCTTTTAAAGTCGTTTTTAAAAACGATTACTTAGCTCTTTCGAGGTAAGAACCGTCGCGGGTATCCACGCGGATCTTGGTGTTGTTTTCGATAAAGAGCGGGATCATCACCTTAGCACCGGTTTCGACGGTGCATTCACGCATCACGTTACCGCTGGTGTTGCCCTGGACTGCCGGAGGAGCGTCGATGATCATGAGGTCAACGAAGGTAGGCGGAATCACTTCGATCGGAAGCGTTGCCTGAGTCTTCGGGTCCTTCCACCAAGTGACTTCGACAGTAGCGCCATCGAGGAGCCAAACTTCGCAGCCATTGAGGGCTTCCTTAGCGATTTCTTCGGTTTCCTGAGTTTCGTTGTTCAGGAAGTACCAGGTAGAACCGTCGTTGTAGAGGTAAGTCATTTCAGTGAAGGTCACGTCGGCTTCTTCAACCGTATCGCCACTCTTCCAGGTGCGTTCGAGGGTGCGGCCAGTCACCAAGTTCTTGATGCGAACGCGGTTAAAGGCCTGACCCTTACCCGGCTTCACGAACTGGTTTTCAATGATTTCGTACGGCTGACCATCAACCATGATTTTAAGTTTCTTGCGGAATTCGTTGGTGCTTACAGTACCCATATTATCCTCTTGTTGATTTTGATTCTAAATTTAGCAATATAATGGAAAGCCCCGTTACCGTTTTTACGCAAATCCCTGACTTTTTGGACTATTTGGGATCCGATTTGGCGACAATCATCGCCAAAACCACCGCACTTGCCAATCTTGACCTGAATCCGAAGTTTCCGTTTCTTTGTTCCAGGCATTATGCCGACCTAATCAAGAAGGCGAGCGACCCCGCCGCCTTGTTGCGCGAAATTTTGCCGACCAAAGACGAACTCAAGAAGGTCGATGGATTTGTAGATGACCCCGTGGGCGATTTACCGGCCGGAAAATCCGACTGCGTGATTCAGAAATACGACCAGCGCGCCCTGATTGTCTCGACCGCCACCTGCGGTGCCCGTTGCCGTTTCTGTTTCCGCAAGAACTATCCTTTCCAGAACACACCCGACGTTGCACGCCAGGTGAGCCACTGGCTCGATACCCACACCGACGTTTGGGAAGTGATTCTTTCTGGCGGCGACCCGCTGACTCTCGGTCCCGGCGCCTTCCGCGAACTGATTGAAGCGATTGCGATGCACCCCTCGGTAACGACACTCAGAATCCATACGCGCCTCCCTGTGATGCGTCCGGATCTGGTGATGCAGCATTTTGAATTGTTGCGCGAATTGCCAGCTAGGTTTAGCTGCGTGCTGGTGTCGCATGTGGACCACGCCGACGAACTCGACGAAGAATCGGCCACAGTATTTGCACAGTTGCGCTTTAGCGGCTGGACGCTCTTGAACCAGAGCGTGCTGCTGCGGGGAATCAGCGATGACGCCGCCAAGCTCAACGCCTTGTGTCGCAAGCTTTTTGAACAAGGCGTACTCCCCTACTACTTGCACCAGCTGGACCATGCAAACGGGGTCGCCCACTTTGAAGTGAGCGATGACGAAGCCCGCAAGCTGATTGCAGAAATCCGCACCAAATTACCTGGCTACCTGGTGCCGAAACTCGTCCGCGAAATCGCCGGCGAGAAGAGTAAGACTCCGATATAATGAAATGCTGATGCTGAACCAAGTTCAGCATGACGTTAGGGGACTAGAATAAGGTCTTCAGGCCGAAGCCGATGATGCCGTCGAGGTAATTCCCGCCGTTGCGGAGGGCGTAGTACAGGTTCACGCTCCAGTTGCCGCGGTACTGCGTAAAGGCAACGCCATAATCATGTTCGCGTTTCCAGCCATGGTCCGGCACAAAAGCACGGTAAAGTCCCGGCTGGTAGAAAGCCTCAATGCTCAAGTCGTAGCCGTCTTGCCACAGGAGCGCGAATTCGGAATACCCGTAGGCGCGAGTTCGCATAAAGCGTACGTCCATACCCTTGAAGCTATCCATGCCGCCCAGCGCAAAATAGTCGAAGCGGTCCAAATCCGCATCGGTCGGGAAGATTCCGCCGGCGGCTCCGCTAAAGCGCGTAATCCAATTGCCATAAAGCGGCAAATATCGTGAGAATTTAGCCGAGGCCTTCAGGTAATTGTCCAAGGAATCGGGGCGGTCCATATTCCAAACGACAGCGCCGTTGAATCGCGTGCCTGAGCGCGGCAACACGAAGCGGTCAAGCGACACGTAGGAGAGTTCAAAGGTCGAAGTTTTGCGGTTGCTGCCGATGCCGAGGAACACGCCCATGGTAAAGTCGAAGCCGATGTCACGAGAAATTCCGAGCTCGCCGTAGGCATCGCGTTCCGAAGAATCTTCGTCGAAATAGCCGCGGGCAAACACGTTCCATTCAGAACCGAAAATCCACGGTTCCTTGTACGAACCTTCTAGTCTGCGGGCATCGTCTGCGGTATAGCCTTCCAGAGTCAAGTCGCGGGCGGTTCCGCGAATGTTATAGAGAGCCACATTCACGTTGCCCTCCCACTCGTCGGTTTCGCTGGAATAGGTCAGGAGCGCATACGCCTCGGACACCGAGGCCGCCTGCATGTGGTACACCGGAATAATGCGGTTGCGGACCGGGTCGCGGAACATTTGCGCCGGAGCCGCGCGATTGTAATAGCCCAAGCTCGCCATTTTCATGTCGGAGCGTTCCAGTTCAAGCGGAGACGCAAGTTTGCCCGGCTCAATTTTCGTTTGCCGGCGGAACACTTCGATATCGCTTCCCGAAGAATCCATGTTCTCGGGGTCTGCCCACACCCAAGGAATGCCGCGGTCCAATTGAACAGTCAGCACGCCGGCCGAATCCAGTTCGCCCGAAAGCTTTGCCGACAGGAAACCCCGGTTTTCATAATAGCTTACGATGCGGTCTCGCGTCAGCGGCCAGCTTTCGCAAGATTTACCCACCAGCGCTTGCACTTGGGATTCCTCGTACGATTCGCGCTCGCCCACCCACTGCACCGCCGTAATACGGCAATCCGCCGCAAGAACATGCGCACAAAGCAGAAGCAAAATTACAAGAATCATTCTCATCAGAAGTACGCCCTCGCTTCGGTGCTAAGCTTCTGGAAGATATTCTCTTCGGCATCGCCAAACCGCAAAATGTAACTGCAACCCATCGACAAAAAGTCATTCAAATCGACCGAGAGCGAAAATTCAAAACGATACGTGCGGCCATCGCTGTAGCCATCCATCACTTGGTACGGGATTATGTCGCCGTGGCTCTCGACCTGCACCACCGAGAAGTTCGCATAGGAATTCACCTTCTTCTGGCGATTGTAACCGACGCGCAAGGCTCCTTCCCAAAGGTCGGCTTCAAAGTCTCCGCTTTCGTAGCCCGTGCCGTCGGATCCTTCGCCCGTGCGGTAACGCCCAAGCGGCTGCACAAAGAATCCCTGCAAAAAGTCAAAGCGGTAGCGCAGCGTTCCGTCGTAAATATCCCAGTTCCATTCCTGCATCGCCGAAAGTTCATTCTCTTGAATCAGGAGCGTGGCACCCACAAAGTGGTCCAGGTTAATGCGGTAGCCCGCTTCGAATTCATGCGAGTAAGAGGTTTCGTAATACGAGATTGAAGAAAGCTTTTTATCAAACGAGGCGCCCGGTTTATACGCAAGCGACACGCCCGAGGGGTGTTGCCAATCGACCAATCCCTCGACAGCCATACGGCCCGATGTCATGCGGTGCAGTTGCGAAGTCGTAACCGGCGGAAAGTAGATCTTTTTACCCGTGGTATCGCTACCTTCGCCCTCGTAGGAACCGCCAAAGGTTACATCGCGCAGGAATCCGTCGCGCACGCCAAAGACAAGTCCCGGATTAAAACGAAGTTCGATATCGAATGCAGCGTCTGACGAAAGGACGGCGCCCACGGAATCGTTACGGCCCATGCCTTCGTACACAAAGTCGCCGTTATCCACGCCCTCAATATAGCTCGCCGTCAAGCTATCGTAGCGCACATCGCCTGTACCCGGCGCCACCGCCTTGTAGACCGCAGTATAAATCTGTTCTTCGGTCAGGCCCAATTTATACGACACACTGCCCTGCCAGCCAAGTTCTTCACCGCCAAAGCGAGAATTCAAATTGGCCAGCCAGCTGTTTTCGCTTTCCGAAGAATCCGTGCGCATGCGTTCATACTGCAGCAAGTGCGACAGCGTAAAGTAGCGGCTGTTGTAATTTGCCTCTTGCACCCAAGTGGCCGCCCACAAGGAATCGGCCCATTCATCGCCATAGGTATCGCCACGGCGCTTGGCCATGCGCCCGCCTACGCTTTCACGTATCTCGCCGCGGTCAAAATAAATTCCCAAGCCACTCGAAGACTTGCCGTAAACCACCTCGTCTTCCACTTCATCCAGATTGATTTTCGTAAAGCGCAAGTCGCCGGCACCAAACGGGCGGACTATTCCCTGCAAGAATTCGGCATTCGCCGTTCCCTGGTAGCGTTCCATTTCGCGCTCTTGCAGGCTCGCCACGCGAATCAACGCGAGCTCTCCCAAGGCATTCCGATTGCGGTGCTGCACGCCCAACTGCACGCGAGAAGAATTCCAGTCTTCGTCGGCGTTGCGACGGTAGCCCCACTGCGCAGACCCGAACCATTCTTTGGCAAACCGCGTACGCATCGTAAACTCATCGTGCAACAAGTCATCGTTCAAGAAAGCCGAATCGCTATACGCTAAATCCCAGCTATCACGCAGGCCGTATAGGTTCCAGTCCAGATCTGAGCCCGGATATTTCAGAATGTCAAAGCCTTGTTGCACGCGGTTTCCGTACACCGACATTGCAATCGGGAAATGCACCAGGTCGCGGGTAGAGTCGCTCGACACATACCAACGGAAGGCCTTGCCCTCGTTACCGCCAACATGTTTCGACACAATATTTGTGTCAGTACGGTTCATCGCCATTTCAAAGTCTGCATAGAACTGGCGATTCTGTTGCAAACGAATGCGGGCATTCATGCGTTCCGTTCTGTCGGGCCTATTCAAGGGCGGCAACGTATCGTCGCGCACAAAATCGTCACCGCGGTCTGCCTTGAGCATGGCGTAATCGTCGTCGGTCCACACGCCGCGCTTAAGGCGATCCACATCGTTTTCGAGCCTGAAGCCCGAAATGTCCAAATACAAGTTCGGATGCCTGTAGCTGGCAGCCGCCCCTTTTAGCATATAGATATTGTCGTTTTCGTAGGCATCGTATTCCACGCGGATTTCGTCATCGAAACTCGGCAACACCGAGCCCTTAAAATCGAGCATACCACCCGCGTAATTCACCAAGTAATCTTTACCGCGGGTTAGCTTTGCTCCATTCAGCCAAACGGTTTCGGACTGCGGCACCACCGCAATAAAGCTACCGTAACCATCCAGCGAATAACCCAACTGCTGGCCACTCACGCCATTGAACGTTCGCGCAAAATGTTGCACCTCGTCGGTACCGATCACGCCACGCACCTGCGCATAGCCACCGCCAAAATCACCACGCACACCGCCCATGGCTCCAAGCGAAGCACGCGACATTCCGGTGAATCCCATGGTCGAATCCACCCAGGTCAAGTCACCCAAGTGCAAAAAGTAATGCGGCGATTCCACGCGGAAATAAATCTGGTCCACCTCGCGGAGTGTCGCTGTCGTCTGGTCACCTGCGCGCCTCCCCACATCAGAGAGCAAGGCGTCAATGTACACGCTGTCTGTCAGGCGCCCCGTAATCGAAAGTCGCAATTCCTGATCCACTTGCGTACCGCCATCGCCAACAGTCACTTGGACCATTTTGTAGCCATGCGTTTCAAGGGAATCCTTGCGGGCCGACGTATCCGCAATTTGGGCAAAAGAATTTCCGCGAACAAGTAAAGCAGGGTCCCATACCGGCAAGGAATCCGTATCCATACCCCACGCGAGTACAGAAAGCAAAAAGAGTCCCAACCAGAACTGCCGGGACATGGGGCCTACCTTTCGTTAGGTTCTACGATAAACTGGCGGGTAGCAAGCAATTTGCGCCCAGCCACCAAGTCCACGCTCCACTCGCCCGGTTTCAAAAGATTCGGAACAATGGTCGTCAGGCACACATCCTGCGACATATCGCAAGCCAGCTTTTGCACCGTGTCGGCTCCATTAAACCAAATGTGCATCAAGGTGTCATCACCCAGTTGCAGCGCCGACGAGACCGTGGAGTAGTAGTAAAGACGCATGCCCTCTTCGAACACGCTATCGACACCGAACGGAGAACCATTCACAATATGGCTACAGACAACGCTTTGCGCCAAGGAAAGTTCCGTATCGGCGGAATGCCAAATTGTTTCGTTGCCATGCATAGCAACCACAATTCGGTGAGTCAAAAAACCAAGAAAGACCACCATCACGACAATCGTCGTTTTCCGCAAATTGCGAAGCGGAGGAAGCTTTGTCACAAGGCAGTCCTAAATCAAAAGTTTAACGAACCAGGCGGCTGGTATTCTGCGTAAAGGCAGGAACAGCATCGACCAACTTTTCGACCAACAGGCGGTTAAAGTCTTCGATACGGTTCGGAAGCTTGGAACCCGGGAAAATCTGCACCAACAGGAGCGCTTGGTCTACAGGAGCAATGTAGATGGAACGGGATTCGCCGCTGAAAGAAACAGCCTGGAAGTTTTCACCACCGAGCATCATGCCCACCTGGCGGGCAGAGTCGAAAGAAGCCGTGCTAAGCACAGCAAGCGGAGTTGCATCGATTCCCAAGGAGCCGACTTCTGCAATAATGGATCCGTCACGATGGCAAAGAACAATATATTCGGCCTTGACGCTCGCCTGGTAGGCAGTCATTAAACGCTGGACCTTGGCGGCATCATCAGAATAAATGGTAAAATCGCTCATTATGCACCCTCGTTAAATTACTTCTTCTTAGGTACGTACGGACGCAATTCAATTTCGTCATCGGCATCGGCTGCGGGCTTGGCCACATCGCGACCGAAGGTCGGCATACGGGGTACTGCAGTTGCTGCACGCGGACGGCCAAACGGCGAGGACGTCGCTCCCTTTTGGAACAGACCGGCGCCGGCAGTCGAAGGCTGGGCAGGAGCCGCAGAAGGCGGTTTTGCCGCAAACGAGGGCATGCGGAACGGGGATGCAGGCTGGGCAGAAGCGGCAGGCTGTGCTGCAGGCTGAGCCGGAGCAGCGGGCTGGGCCTGAACCGAAACGCCTTCCTTGGTGAGCGACACATCGTGAACGCCGGTATTACCGACATTGGCCGCTGCCTGACGGAGGAATCCCTGTTTGACATTAAACTTTTCAATCACGAGCATGGCGATCGTCTTAAGAGTCGTGACCACGCCCTTACCGTTATGAGCGGTAGCCGGGAAGAACGGCACGTTACGCGGATTGAGTTCGGCATTCAGTTCGTCAAGCGTGAACACATTGTCCATATCGCGCTTGTTGTACTGGAGCACAAAAGGCATATCGTCCAGATCCATGCCATAGTCTTGCAAGTTCTGGCGCAAGTTCTGCAAACTTTCCAGGTTTTCGGCCTGACGGGACCTCTGGGAGTCTGCCACAAAAACAATGCCGTCTACACCACGAAGCACAAGCTTACGGGTACTGTTATAATAAACCTGACCGGGAACCGTATAAAGCTGGAATCTAGTTTTGAACCCCTTGATATCCCCCAAGTTCAGCGGCAAAAAGTCAAAAAAGAGCGTACGGTCGCCTTCAGTCGCAAGGGACACCATATCAGTACGCTTGTCCTGGGGCATCTTCTGGTGGATCACCTGCAAATTGGTGGTCTTACCACTAAGGCCCGGTCCGTAGTAAACGACTTTACAACTAATTTCTCGTGTAGCAAAGTTTATCGAAGACATTACACATCCTTGATATATCTGCCTCTAAATCTAATAAAAAAATAAAATCGCAGACCACAAAATCTGCGATTTTTGCATTCTAACCGAGAATACCGGTTAAACTGGACCTTGAGGGCGATCTACGAAATGGACGACACGCTGCGGGAACGGAATTGTAATTTTTTCTTCAACAAAGCGTTTCTTGATTTCGGCAGTGTATTTCCAACGCAAATTAAAATAGTCCTGGGTGCGGGTCCAGGCCCTAAAGGTCACGTTCACGGCGCTGTCTTCGAGGCCCGAGACAAAGAACTGGGGTTCAGGCTTGCGCATGAACAGGGGCTCGCCCGCCACTACGTCGCGCATGATGTCGAGCGCCTTTTCCGGAGAATCACCGTAGTCGATTCCGACCGTGATTTCAAGCCTGCGGAGCGGATTCTTGCTAAAGTTCACAATGGGTTGACCCCACAGGGCCGTATTCGGCGAAGAAACGTACAGGCCATCCAGCGTGCGGAGCGTGGTATTAAAGAGACCGATTCCGATGATGTTGCCCTTGATATTGCCGCATTCAATGTAGTCGCCCGCCTTAAAGGGGCGAAGGAACAATAAGAGCAAGCCAGAGGCGATGTTTGCCAGGGCATCTTTCAAGGCGAGGCCCACGGCCAAGCTCGCCGCACCAACTAGCGCCACAATGCCTGCGGTATTCACGCCCAACACATGCAGCACTAACAACAAAGTAACGATGTAGATGCAGTACGAGAATAGCGAATAGACCAGCGGTTTGGCCGAGGAATCCAAGCCCCGACTTTCGGCATGGCTAATGACATACTTCAAGAAAATCAAGAGCAAGCGAGCCGCCACCAAAAGCAGCATCGCGACAAACAGCCGCTGGATCACGGAGTGGTCCAGGACTCCACCAAAACGGGTTTCAAGAAAAAGCCTAATCGAATCTATCATTATAGACAAATATAGAAAATTGAATATACACGAACAGCCGACACACATTGTGTATCGGCTTATTCAAATTCGCACTAAATCGACTTAGCGATTAATTAGGCGAGACCGTTAACGACCTTAGCGGCCTTGGCCTTG
>JAEEGJ010016683.1_pt1 | contig 16789 bp, 13 predicted proteins | sample 8958761 | NCBI WGS metagenome assembly JAEEGJ01 (sample SAMN16246546, study PRJNA631951) | gut metagenome | biome: gut microbiome; feature: rumen; material: RS-attached | host: Bos | place: Iran: Karaj | collected 2018-10 | reverse complement strand
CCGAGAAAAGCGTATGCGAAAAACAGCAATATGAGATTGATAAGGCTTTCTGCCGTCATTATCTGAACTCCTTTGTATGGACATCAATGTAGTTGGATTACTGCTTTCATCAATAGCTCAGCATTTTTGTAAGTTTTGGGAAGCGCGGTTCGAAAGTGAACCTTTTGTCTATCAACTTTCCGAAGAAGGCGATGAGCGGCGCATAACGCATCTGAGCAAGCACATTGAAAAATCTATGTTTTCAGGCAGTCACCGCACGGGTTTCGCCTGAAAAGCACAAGGAAAAACTGCCTGCTTTTCAGAAGAGAAACCGAAGAGCTTTGCCTCAACATCGAAGCTCCCCGGTTTTTCACTTTTGTGTTTTTTCCCCTCATCCCTGGGCGCGGAAGTAATCCGCGATCGCCCGGTTTGCTTCCCTGCTCTCCTCCAGTTCCGGAAACAGCACGTTGAAAACATGCCCCAGCTTGTTGGCCTTTTCCGGCCAGGAGCAGAAGCGGTAAGGTCTGCCGCTTTCCGCAAGCGCCTTTTCAAGGATAAGATCCTCCTCGTAGAGCAGCTCGTCCGCAGGCGTGGTCGTGATGATGAGCGGCGGATACTCGCTCTCCGGGATGAGACGCAGGACGTCGAAGGTCTCGAGATAATCCGGCTCGACGCCCTCCGGATACATCAGGGGGAGCAGCATCGCGAGGGCCGCTCCGGCAACGCCTCCGCCGCTGAGGGAAAAAGCCGGGCAGGTCGGCGCGGCGGCCCGGATGGCACAGCGGCCGGGCATGACGCAGATCTTTTCCTGAAAACTTCGGTTCCCCTGCAGCATGGCGTAGAGCAGCACCAGATGCCCTCCTGCCGAGTCGCCGCTCATATAAACGCGCTCGGCGTCCAGACCATAGCGCTCCGCGTTCTCACCCACCCAGTCGACGATCGCGGCCAGCTCCCGCAGCTCGGCAACAAAATCTGCCTCCGGGTGCAGGGTGTAATCCCCGTTCACGACGGCAAAGCCCTGTTGCGCAAAAGCGCGGGCGTGCAGACGGTTGATGTTCTTCTCGCAGGCGATATAGCCGCCGCCGTGGATCTCGATGATGACAGGCAGTTTTTCCTGCCCCTCCGGGCGGATCAGGTCCAAGGTGTGGCGAAGGCTGCCGTCCGGCAGGTAAAAGATATCATAGACTTCGCGCAGTCCCTCGCGCCAGAGCTCGCTGCGGCCGTTTTTCATGCGCTCTTTTTCCCGGTGCTTTTGATCCTGTCGGTTTTCCACGACCGCTTTCGGCAGCGTCATCACGGCGTCCTCCTGTTATGGTTTCTCAAGGATCGCGCACTCATAGGGCATGAGGCGCCCATCGGCAGTATAGCACGATCCCGGGCAATTGGAAAGCAGTACGCGGCCGTCCGCATAGCCCTCCGGGCAGGGATAGCGCTGATCCTCGGCGGTCAGATTGCAGACGACAAGGACGCTTCTGTTATCCGAGCGTCGCTCATAGGCCAGCACACCCGGTTTATCCTCGCATGGAAACAGACGCCCCTCCGACAGGCAGGGATCCTCTCGCCGCAGACGCAGCAGCTCGCGGGTAAAGGCAAAGACGGAGTCCCCTCTTTTCAGCTGCTCCTCGGCGTTGATCGCCTCATGGTTGAGAGTGAGCATGTGGCAAATCCCGGCCTTGTTCTAGTTGAAGGAGATATAGTCTTTCCGCCAAACAATGATCGTACAATAAAGAAGCCGGGAAAGTGCTGACACTCTCCCGGCATAGTGCTGTTTACTTGTTGATTGCTTCTATAAGCGCATCATCCCCTGAGCGTGTACAAAACTTGCTCAGGGGATAGCTTTTCTTGACAAAGCTCTCCCGGCAGACAAAAGAGGTTTCTTTGATGATGAGTGAGGCGGGCTTGAAGTCCCCGGTTTTCGTTCCCGCTGTTCAATCCTTTACAAAGCGCTGGCTGATAAAGCGGAATCAGATGAGGGCGAGCGCCTGGTCAAGGTCATCGATCAGGTCTTTTACGTCCTCAATGCCGATTGAGAGCCTGACCTGCCCGTCATAGATTTCCGCAGCACGGCGTTCCTCCGGCTTCATATCGAAGTGGGACATGGAAGGACTGTGCTGGATGAGAGAATCGACGTTGCCCAAACTTGTTGCAAGGCTGAAGACTTTTACATTGTTCATCACGGTGCGCACAGCGTCCATGCCGCCGCGAATATCTGCGGACATCATTCCCCCAAAGCCTCCGTGCATCTGTTTGCAGGCGATCTTATGGGTAGGATGGCTTTCCAGTCCGGGATAATATACTCTTTCTATCTTCGGATGCTGTTCAAGAAAACGCGCTACTTCCATTGCGTTTGAGCAGTGCCGTTCCATGCGCACCCCCAGCGTTTTCATGCCCTGCATGACAAGCCACGCATCAAAAGGATCGATAACCGCGCCAAGGCACTGCAGATAGGGCATGCGGCATCTGTCAATGAGCTTCTTCGGGCCCGCAATCAGTCCGGCGGTGGCAAAGCCGTGGCCGCTCAGGTATTTTGTGGCGCTGTGTACGACAAGATCCGCGCCGAGATCAAGCGCATTCTGAAGATACGGAGAGGCAAAGGTGGAGTCAACGATCAGCGTAATCGGATGATCCTGTGATTTCAGGAGCTCCGCAACAGCGCGAATATCGGATATCTTCAGCGTCGGATTCGCAGGGGTCTCCACATAGACCAGCGTGGTTTCAGGACGGATTGCCGCGGCGATATTCTCCGGCTTAGTCGTGTCGACTCGTGTGTAGCTGACGCCGAATTTCGAGAGGATCTGATCGAAGAGCGTATAGGAGCAGCCGTAGATCACGTCACCGAAGATCACATGATCGCCCGCCTTCACGCTGCTGATTACGGCCGTTGAGATCGCGCCGAGACCGGAGGCAAGCGCCAGGGCAGCTTCCGCATGTTCGAGACAAGCTATCTTTTTCTCCAGTTCGTCTGCATTCGGGCTGCCGAAGCGAGTGTAGACAAATCCTTCATCTACGTGCTGGTTGAGATAGACCGCGGTATCAAAATCCTCCAGTATATAGGTTGAGGTCTGATAGATGGGACTGACATGCGCCATTGCCGTCGGCTCATAGCTGCCGGTCAGCTTTGCGCGCAGTTGCTTTGCATGGAGCAGTTCGGTGTTAATATTCATATGATGCTTCCTTTTTCCGCGTTTCTGTTTCGATATTGTCCAAACGATAGGTTATTTGGCAGGCTTCCCCGTCCGCAATGATTCCGGGAGGCTGATCCGGCGGAGTCGGGACCCCGAACGGAGCTTCGATAACAGCATCCAGCAGGTTTGTCACTCTGTCCAGATGCCCCGCGTCCAGAGCCCCGGTGCCGTGCCCGGTCCAAATCCTTTCAAAACACGGGCGGAAGATCTGCAGGTTTTTCAGTGTTGTTCGATATTCCTCCAGGGATGTGGACTCCTCCATCTGCATCCAGACATTATAAATGAGTCCATCCCCTGAAAACAGCACTTTTTCTTCCTCAAGAAGAAAGCCCGTGCTGCCTTGCGTATGACCGCGAAGAGACACGGTCCGCAGCGTGAGTCCGCCCAGATCGAATTGGGCCTGCAGAGGACGAATCTCGGGCACGGGAGGCGCTTCCGTTCCTGCTTCCCGCGCGTCGAGTTCGATATAGTGCCTCATCAGCGCATGATCCTTTTCGTTGAGATACACGAAGGGGCAGGACATAACGCCGAGGTAATGGTCAGGATGTCCGTGCGTCAGCAGCGGGAGGACGGGAAGATCTGTTAAGGCGGACACTTCCGAAAGCAGGTTTCCGGTTCCCATTCCGGCATCGATCATCGCGGCGCGCTTGTTCCCACAGACCAGGTACATGCATACTTCCTCGGCTTTTTCCCAAATCAACCATCCGCCCTTGAAAATCGGAGTTACCGTATATGCGCCCATCGGATCACTCCTTCACCGCGCCGAGCGAGATCCCTTTGACGATATATTTCTGGAAAAACGGGAAAAGAACCAGAATCGGGAGGACGCCCAGTACAGCGATCGCCATCCGGACCGAGACGCTTGGTATACTCGCGACAGACAAGCCGATCTGCGAGGCAACCTGACTGTTCTTTGAGAGGAACTGAACGTTATTGAGGATGTTCTGCAAAAGGATCTGCAATGACCAGAGTCTGCTGTCGCTCACAAAATACAATGCGTTCGTCCAATCGTTCCAGTAGGTAAGAATCGTAAACATGGCAATCGTGGCGATGATCGGCTTGCCCATGGGAAGGATGACATAGCCCAGAACGCCGATCGGTCCGGCGCCATCCAGTTCGGCGGCTTCCATGATCTCCTGCGGAATGCTGTTCTCAAAATAATTCTTCATCAGGATCAGATGGAAGGGATTAATAAGCAGATTCGGCAGGACCAGCGCCCAGAATGTGTTCTTTATTTTCAGATAACGCGCCCAAAGGATATAACTCGGCACAACGCCGCCGTGGAAAAGCATGGTGAAGAAAATCAGGAATGTGATGACGTTCCTGCCTTTCAGCTTCTTTCTGGACAGAGGGTAGGCCAGCGTTATCGTAAGAAACAGACTCGTCAGCGTCCCGACAGCCGTCGTCAGGATCGTGAGGCCGTAGGCCTTCAGGATCGTGTCCGAATTGCGGAGAATGTACTTATAAGCGTCAAGACTGAAGGTCTGGGGCCAGAACTGGTAACCGTTGCGGATCAGGGAGGATTCCGAGGAAACGGAAGACATTATCAGCAGGACAAAGGGGGAAAGCGTCAGCACTACCAGAATCAGGATCGTGGCTGTAATGCCGCGCTGATATTGTTTCTCTTGTTTTGTGATCATCTTCTTACCTCAAAACAGTGCGTTGTCTTCATCGACTTTCGCGGTGATCTTGTTTGCTATCAGTACGAGGATAAAGCCGACGACAGACTGAAACAGTCCGGCGGCCGCGGCCATTCCGATGTTGTTGCTTTTCATCAGCGCGTTGTATACATACGTGTCATAGGTCGCCGTCACATCGTGGATCATCCCGGAATTCTGAGGGATCAGATAAAACAGACCGAAGTTGGAATAAAACAGTGTGCCTGTACTGAGAAGGAGCATTGTCACAATGGTCGGTTTGATACACGGAATGGTAATGCGGGTTATCTGCTGCCAGCGTGTGGCTCCGTCCAACTCGGCGGATTCATACAGCGCCTTGTTGATCCCGACGATCGACGAGAGGTAGATTATGGCTGTCGTTCCGATGTTCAGCCAAAGATATACGACCGACAGAATGACTGGCCACGGGCCTTTCTCCGCATACCAGCTAACCGGCTTAAGCCCGAAAAAAGGAAGAATGGTGTTGTTCAGCATGCCGTTTTCCTGGCTTAGGAATGCAAAGGCAATATAGCTGCAAATGACCATCGAGATCAGATCCGGCAGAATAAGCGCCGACTGGGAAAAGCGCGCCAGCTTCTGGTTGCGCATATCGGCGAGCATGATGGCAACTGCGATACCGAAAACGGTTTCCATGATCAGAAAAACCACGTTGTATACGACGGTATTTCGCGTTATGATCCAGGCATCCGGCGTAGCAAAAAGAAATTTGAAATTTCTCAGGCCGACCCACTGACTTTTGAAAATTCCGAGAGAATAGTTTATCTTTTTGAAGGCAATAAACACGCCCGCCATCGGAAGATAATTATTCAGCAATATATAGAGCAGGCCCGGAACCATAAGAAAATAAAGGACAAGATGATTCCTCTTGATACTCCGTTTATTCAGCTTCTCAGGCATAATCTCCACCTCCCTTTAAAAGAACGGACAGCGTTTCAATGGAAATGTCACGCTGTCCGTGTGAATCAGTTTCAGCCGCTCCGCTTACGAAAGCGCAACGCAGGGGTGTTGAGGTGTTGTTTATTTCGATGCCATGTAGAGATCGAGCTGCCTTTGCGCTTCTGCAACGACGTCGTCTACGCCTGCGGCCTTCATTTCTGCAATGAACTGCGGAAGAACGGTATCGACATCCACACTGCCGCTTTCCAGAGCTAAGGCATATTTCTCCACGACATTGCTGACGGCTGCCAGCTGAGTCTCGACCGGATCGGGATCAAACTCAAAGCCGTAAGTGATGGAGATCTCGGCAGTCTCGTTCAGGGCGAGCTGCTTTTTGTTGCGATCGGGATCATCGGAAACGGACTTGAAGACATAGCTTGCTCCGGAGTTTCCGATGCACCAGTTGAAAGCGGCTTCCCAGCCGGAGTTGCCCGCTTCAATGCCGTCGCAATACTCGATCAGTCCATCGTCGCGCATCTGCCAGTGATGATCTTTCGCGCCGTAGTAGAGCGTGGTCGCCATCTCAGAGTCAGTGAAAAGAAGATTGAGCCATTTCATAGCCGCTTCAGCGTTTTTGGAATTGGAGCTGATACCAACACCCAGCGTATCGGCAGAGGTGACGACATCGGCACTCAGCGGAATGGCATAGCTGGGGAATGTGATGTTGGACAGACCTGCATGAACGATCGGCTCAACTTTCTCGCCATAGCAGTTCTGATTGCTGATGTAGCTGAAAAGACTGCCGTCATAATACGACAAGCTGCCGACCTCGCTGGTCGTTGCCGCATCCTTGAGAATATAGCCGGCCTCGTACCAGGCGCGCATCGTATCCAGCTCACGCCGGTAGGAGTCTGACTCATAGAAGTTGATGACGGTCGGCTCATCGTTAACGGATACAAGATAATAAGCATCGCTGCTGAGATAGGAAACATGCTGCACATGCTCGTTATCGATGCCGTAATAACCGAAGATCAAACCATCGCCGTCCGGAGCCAGCATGGTCATTTCCGGATATTTCTGGCTGACGATCTCATATGCCTTGCCTACGCCTTCGAGAGTGGTCATGGAACGGGGATCGATGCCGCACTCGTCAAGGATATCTTTGCGGCAGATGAGCGTGGCGACATATTTTTTGTTTGCCATAAAGGGAACGCCATAATTCTGCCCGTCGATTGTAGCGTAATAAAGGAGATCGCCGCAGATGTCCTTTATGCTCTGACCATACTGATCAAGCAGGCTGTCGATCGGCATCAGCTCGCCCTGACGGGCCATGGCTCCGGTATCTCCAAGGATGGCGACAAGATCCATCGCTTCATTTCCAGCCATTTTCAGGCCGATCTGCTCTTCGTAATTTGCCAGATTGTAGAATTCAATGTCGACTTCAACGCCGATCTTATCGCGGGTGATATTATTCAGAGCTTCTTCTACCATAGCCTCATCGGGTGTCTCGCCAAATGAGAACATCTCGAATTTGATCGTTACGGGACCGGTGCTGGCGGGGGCAGGGGAAGATCCGCACGCAGGGAGAGCAAGCAGCATAGCCAACAGGAGTACTATTGCGAGCAAATGTTTTGAACGATCGAAGCTTTTCATAGGGACACCTCCGTTATTTTATGGATTCAGTTTATCACCGCAGATCGTCATGTGCTTTTGCGTTTTTGCTCCATGTTTTCACTTTTCTGCTGTCCGGGCTGTCACACATTGAAAAATGCAGTCTCACGCCGTATCCTTTTAGATAAAGAAAGCAGGGGCCTTCTACAGACCCCTGCGCAAAGCAAAAAGAAATCATGACTGCATGGTGTTTTTAACACGGCGGATATAATCGCTTGGAGATTCTCCGGTCATCCTTTTGAAGAGCGTCGAGAAATAAGACATATTATCGAAACCTGCTTCGCTTGCGGCCTCCGTCACATTTTTCCCCCGGTCAAGCTCCTCCCGGGCTTTTCCGATCCTCTTGCGGTTTATATATTCAGGGATAGTAAGACCGTAACGGGAGCTGAATGCATGGGAAAGGTAATCCTGACTTAAAAAGTACCTGGAGGCAAGCTCGCCTCGGGAAATCTTCTCGGTAAAATGACTGTCCAGATAGTTCCGGATCTGCTCTATGACTGGCGCGCTGCCGCCTGCTGCGGCGAGTTCCCGAACGGTGACGCCGAGAGAATAGTCGGCCCACTGCAGCATATGGAACGGAGAATCAAGAGCGGCGCTGAACAGACGCACAGCGGATCCCTCTCCGAAGATGATGTTCGCGGCGATCCCGCTCTGTTCCAGGACCGAGACAAGCATGTGCAGATAAGCATGGCTGAAACGCAGCAGTCCCGTACGATCAGCACATCCCGCCGCACTCAGTTCATTCAGATAAGATTGGATCGATTGAAACAGCGGGCCTTTTTCTCCCTCCCCGAGAAGTGCCGTCCATTGCTCCTCCGGGAACACGGGAAGATCTTTTGCGCGGGAAGCGTCAGCGGTTTTTTCCTGTTCCGCTTTTTCTTCAAATGCATGCAGGCGGTTTTTGACAGAAACCCGGTTTATTGCACGCCTGACAGCATTTTCGACATCGGATATGGGGGACATTTTCAGGATATATTCCACACAGTCCAGCTTTATTGCCTCGCTGGCGAACGCAAAGGAATCGTAATTCGTAAGAAAGATGTTTTCCGTGCCATACCCGTTTTCCCGCACCCAGCGCAGCAGATCCAAGCCTGTTCCGCCCGGCGCTTCAATATCGCATACCATGATGTCGGCCGGACCGTTTTCAATAAAATCGGTCTTTGCCTGTGCAATGGAGTAGACCGTTGCAAAATCATCAAAACCGAGAGATTCCCAGTCGATTGTGCTTAAGAGCATATCAATGGTGCTTTTGTCGTCGTCAAACAGAAGGATCTTCATCAGGGTTCATCCTTTCCTCAACATCTAAAGGAATAGTCATTTCCACACGTGTTCCTCCGAGAAGAGAATCCGAGATCTTCACACCTGCCCTGTCACCGTACAGAAGCCGCAGAGTCTGCCTTGTGTTCCATACCCCTATACTCTGACCGGCGTGCGGTTTATAGTCCGGATCGTTAAGCTGACGAAGGGCCTCCTCTGTCATGCCCGATCCGTTATCTTCGACCGTTATATGGAGCGCGTTGTCTTTCAAGCGAGCCTGAAGGTAAAGAGTAACATGATCCTGTTCAGACATGGCGTGCTTGACGACGTTTTCGGCAAAATTGTGCACTGAGAAAGGCGGCAGCATGACCGTCTTCGTATCCTCCGGTATGTCGAAAACATGACTCAGCGTACCGCTGAAGCGCAGTTCCTGCATGGACAGATATGTCTCCATATGAGCGAGCTCTTCCTTAAAGGGGACGAGTGTGAGGTTGGACCGGAACATGTAGCGCAGATACGAGGCCAGATATCCGATAAAGCTGTCAAGCTCGTTCTGCTTCCCGAGGCGGGCAAAGTTTGATACCGTTGTCAGCGCGTTCATGAAAAAATGAGGCCGGATCTGCATCTGAAGATAGCTCAGACGCAGTTTCTGTTTTTCGATCACATCCTCATATGCGCGAATCTTTGCCTCGTGCAATTGCCGGGTCATGTTGTTGAAAGCCTTATCTACCCGTACGAATTCTTCCGGGTCGTCCCGCGGCGGGATCTGATAGAGTGCATCCCCGGAATTGATCTCGCCTATAGCGGTGTCCAACACTTTAAGAGGCTCAACCACGTCCTTTCGGATAAGGCGGGTAAGGAGAGGGATCAGCGCAACTGCAGAAACGGATACCAGCAGGAGCGTGATCAGGAAAAAACCTCCCGGCCCGGTCAGAAAAGTGCGCGGCAGAACAAGGCACAGACAATAAGGGGCCGCGTCTGAGCGGTCTGTGCGAACATAATAATGATTTCGGGTTCCGGTAAGATAGAAGTCCGTACTTGCCTTCAGCTGGATACCGTTTTCTTCAAGAAAGACGAGATGGCTCGCCGGAATCATCTTATCATCCGTCACGACAGAAAGAAAACTGCTCTCTGAGCTGAGTTGCCGCAGTGGTTCCTCAAAGTCCGCCATTCGAACCAAAGCCCCGAGAAAGACTTTTTTTGACTCCAGAAGGGTGAGCAGGTAGCTCTCTCCGGCGATAGAAACAACTTCCCAATTGCCGGGTACCGGAGTCCCCGTGAACAGTTCGCTCTCGAGATATGTGCGGATACCCTTGCGCGTCTGCTGTGTGCTGCCCGGACCATACGCATATAACAGTTCACTGCTCTGAAGATCATAAGTAAAAATATAATCCAGAAGCGAAAAGCCGCTGATGGTGGTCTCCAGACTTTTCTGAAGCTCCAGTTTCGCATGCATGCGCGTCCATTCGTCCTCTGACCGGATCATGTCGAATGAACCCTCGTTGCGCTGCAGCAGAAACAGATATTCCTGAATAAGTCGAAGGTTTTTGTCCGTCTCGGCAACATAGAGATGATTCAGCTCCGCGGCGGTTTTCGCGACTCGTCTGTCATTTTGATATAAAACTGTAAAGCTGGCAATATTGACAAGTATCACAAGAAGAATGACGGGGATGATCACAGCCGGAGTGAAACGGTTGAATATGGACTTTTTGCTCATGGTTTCCATTCCCCCTCCTTTGAAAAAGAAAAGTGATGATTGCCAATAACCGAAATAATTATATCACTCGCCATAAAGAGATTCAATCTGCTAAACGGGGGCATGTCCTATGAAAGAAGAACAGCTTAGAGATCTTCTGAACAGCATGAGTCTGAAAGAGAAAGTCTTTCAGCTTGTACAGATTCCCGGTCAGTATTTCCTGTCGGGAGTGGCCGATACGGGAACAAAAACGGACGGCAGGCCGACAGATGAAGAGCTTGCGCTTGTCGGCAGTACGCTTGGTATCTTTGGGGCAAAAACAACGGCGGATATACAGATGCAGCATCTGAAGAGGCACCCTCACCATATACCGCTTCTGTTCATGCACGACGTCGTCCACGGTCTTCGAACCGCCTTTCCGATACCGCTTGCCCTGGGGGCCTCCTTTTCACCGGAGCTGGTAAAGCAGTGTTCTGCCGCGGCGGCGGCGGAGAGTGCCGCCTCAGGCCTTCACGTCACGTTTGCGCCGATGCTTGACCTTGTGCGCGATCCGAGATGGGGACGCGTGATGGAGTCATTCGGAGAGGATCCTTTCCTGAACGCTAAGCTGGGAAAAGCGTCTGTTGAAGGCTTTCGCGGATGTGATGGGAAGATGCCGGAGAAAGGGCGCGTCGCGTCCTGCATCAAACATTTTGCCGCTTACGGCGCTGCAGAGGCGGGACGGGATTATACAGGAGCAGATCTGGGCGGGCGCCAGCTGCGGGAATTCTATCTACCGGCCTACCGGGAGGCGCTCAATGCCGGAGCGGATATGGTTATGAGCTCGTTTAACGCCATTGACGGCATCCCTGCTACGGGCAATGAGGAATTGCTTCAATCAACGCTGCGTAAAGACTGGGGGTTTGAAGGAGTACTGATCTCCGACTGGAACTCTGTCGGAGAACTGGCGACGCGAGGCGTATGCAGTGATTTGCGCCAAGCTGCAAAGCTCGCTATGCATTGCGGCGTGGATATAGATATGTGCTCGTTTGCATACGCACGCCATCTGGAGGCGCTCGTCTGTGAGGGTGAGATTACCGAAGCGCAGTTGGACAGCGCTGTTTTCAGGGTGCTGGAACTGAAAAACCGGCTCAAACTGTTTGAAGATCCGCTTCGAGGAGTGACCCCGGCCGGGGAAGAGAGAACGATTCTTTCGCCTGTCAGCCGGGCGCTTGCCAGGAAGGCCGTGTGTGAATGCTCTGTGCTCCTGAAAAATACCGGCAAGCAGCCGCTTCTTCCGATAGCACCGGAGAGAAAAACTGCTTTTATAGGACCCTATGTCGATAGCAAAGAGCTTCACGGTGCCTGGGCCGTTTCAACGGACCCGGAAGACACAGTCAGCATCAGACAGGCGGCAGAGGAATTTGCGCGCGTGCAGGGCAGACAGTTTATCTTTTCAAAGGGCTGCAGAATGACATGCCGGGAAGATCTTGGGCCAAAGTCTGAAGAGAGCGCAGTCATGGCTTTTCGAGAGGACGCATTTCCTCCTCAGATCGAGATCTCGGACGATCCCATGCTTAAAGAAGCGGTTGCCGCCGCGGAGTCTGCCGAAACAGTTGTCGCTTGTTTGGGGGAGCATCGCCTGATGAGCGGAGAAGGAGCAAGCAGAGGCGAATTGACGCTGCCGGAGGATCAGCTTAAGCTTTTGAGGTCGCTGCAGCTTGCCAACAGGAACATCGTGAGTGTGATCTTTACAGGCAGGCCGCTGGATCTGAGAGAGGTTTGCGCGCTGAGCCGGTCCGTGCTGCTGGTATGGATGCCGGGAACGGAAGGCGGGAACGGGATACTCGATCTTCTTACCGGGAGCGCCGAGCCGGGAGGAAGGCTGTCCATGAGCATGCCATACTGTCTGGGACAGGTCCCGGTGTATTACAACCATTTCAACACAGGCCGGCCAAAGGCGGAGAACACAAAGATACCGTATTATGTCTCGGCTTATATCGATATTCCCAATTCCCCTCTGTTCCCCTTCGGATACGGTCTGGGGTATACGGATTTTTCGGTTTCCGGGTTTGAGCTCGGTGCGGAAAAAGCGGAACTCCGGAATGCTGCGGAAGCGGGCCCGGTCACCGTGAGAGCTATGGTCAAAAACATCGGCCCGCGCTGCGGACAGACGGTGGTCCAGTTGTACATGCGCCGCCCTTCAGCGGAGGCCTTGACTCCGGTAAAAGAACTGAAGGCATTCCAAAAACTGGCGCTGGATCCCGGGGAGGAGCGAGAGCTTGTGTTTACGCTCGGCTCTGATGCGTTTTGCCATGTTTCCGCTGACGGCAGCCTGCATGCGGATAAGGGAACGTATCGTTTCACAGTCGGACTGAATTCGGAGTCGGAAGACTGGAAATCGCTGGAGCTCCTGTAGAATCTATATTGCGGTGTGAGGTTAATATGGAATTACCTGAGAGAAAAGATGTTCCCGTGCGCGAGACATGGGATCTGTCGCTGCTTTTCAGAACCGAGGAAGAATACACGGACGCCGTGGAAAAAGTGAAGCGCCTCGCCGAAAGCATAGTGACGGAGTTTAAAGGGAAACTGGACGGGCCGGACACCATGATAGCTTGTCTGGAACAGTACGAGCAGTTCTGCATTCTGCTGCAGCATACGTCCGCCTATGCGGAGCTGTCGCTCTCCGTTGATTACACGGATACGCTTCGGCAGGACCGCAATGCGCAGATGACAGCTCTCCGCGCCGAACTTCAAAGCAGGCTCTCTTTCATAGAGAGCGAAATAAGCGCCGCCGATGACAGCGTGTTTGCTGCCGCGCTTGAAAGAGCCGGCCGCAGCCGCCATTATCTGGAGGAGATCTACCGCAGCAAACCCCACAGACTGCATCCTGAGGCGGAGAAGGCTTTGGCCGCTTTTTCTCCGGTATTGGACGCCCCTTACGAAATATATCAAAGCGCCAAACTAGCTGATATGCGATTTGATCCCTTTGAAGCGGACGGAAGGACCTTTCCTTTGGGATATTCACTCTTTGAGGATGACTACGAGTTCGAGGCCGATACGGCGGTCCGCCGCGCGGCTTTCCGCGCATTTTCCCATAAGCTGCGGCAATACGAAAACACGACGGCTGCCTGCTACAACGCTTTTCTGACCCGTTGCCGGATAGAAGCACAGCAGCGGGGATTTCGTTCCATAACCGAAGCAGATCTTTTTCGCCAGCACATCAGCCAGAATCTGTATGACCGGCAGATCGACCTTATCACCGAGCTGCTGGCCCCCTCCATGCGAAAATACGCCCGCCTGATCGCCGGAATACACAGGCTGGACAGAATGACCTTTGCCGATCTGAAGCTGCCTCTGGACAGCGGCTATGATCCCCGGGTCACCATAGCGGAATCCAGGAAGCTTATCCGCGGCGCGCTCTCCGTCCTCGGCGAAGACTATGCACGGATGGTCGATGAAGCGTTTGATCGGCGCTGGTTTGATTTCGCAAAGAATAAAGGCAAAGATACCGGGGGAAACTGCGAATCTCTTTATGGCAAAAACTCTTTTATCCTGCTGACATGGAACAGCCGCATGGCGGATGTTTTCACGGTAGCCCACGAACTCGGCCATGCAGGCCATGACCGCCTGTGCAATGCGGCACAGTCTTTTTATGACAGAGAGTGCTCCCTTTATCTGGTGGAGGCCCCCTCCACTCTCAACGAACTGCTCCTGGGACAGTACCTGCTGAAAACCAACAGCGATAAGCGCTTCAGGCGCTGGGTGCTCTCCACTTTGGTGGGAAATACGTATTATCACAATTTTGTGACGCATTTGCGGGAAGCCTGGTATCAGCGTGAGGTGCTGAAAATCATAGATGCGGGAGGTTCCGTCAACGCCGAGGTACTGAACGGGCTCTTCCGGCGGAGTCTGGAGGTCTTCTGGGGAGATGCGGTAGAATTGACGGAAGGCTGCGAGCTCACCTGGATGAGGCAGATGCATTACTATGTGGGGCTGTATCCCTATACCTACAGCGCGGGTCTGACGCTGGCCACCCAGACAGCGACGGACATCCGGCGGGAAGGAGCACCGGCCGTTGATCGATGGAAAAGAATGCTCTCCGCGGGAGGTACGCTGGATCCTGTCGGACTGGCGAATCTGGCCGGGGTCGATATCACTTCCGATCTGCCGCTGCGTCATGCCATCCGTGTTGTCAGCGACATGATCGATGAGATCTGTGCGCTCACGAAAGAGTTGGACGGCATCTGAAGTCGGCGGCTGTCTGCTTCCCGACTTGGTCTTAGAAGACTCTCCCCCGTTCTGCAAATACGGCCGTATGCGGAAGACCTGGCTCAAAGAGGCCGGGATCACCGATGTGAGCGCATTCTTCTCTCTTGAAAATGAGAAAGAGTTGGGGTCGTGGAGCGATCGCTTCGCCGCTGTGACTGCATAGAGCTACATGCGGGGCTACCGGGATATCTACAAAGACGTTGGGCTGTTCCACAGACTGATGATCCGTTTCTGCGACAGTCTGGTGAAAATGAAAATCGTGAAGATCATTTTCGGAGCGTGATGACATGACAAGGAAAGAACAGATCAAAAGCGCATACAAGCAGCTCGGCGGCAGTGCGAGCTTCTACGACGGAAGCCTCCTTAGGAATCCTTTCTTCCATTGGGTTCCAACCTATTGCAGTACGTTTCCTTCCCGCAACCATAGCGTATGAGCATTATCTTAGTGGGAAAAAACTGAACATCGGCATTCTAATGCTTTGAACAGTTATTCTCCGGGTGAACTCTAAACCTTTTGGCGCTTCTCGAGAAACGCCAAAAAGTATAGGGAGTGGGTGCAAATTCGGAGCACCCGCTCGAGAAACGAAAACCGCATCAAAGCAAAAAAGCGAGACAAGCAGATGCAAGTTTGCACCCACCTGTCTCGCTTTGCCCTTGTATCAATGGTTTTCCCGGGGAGATACGCAAAAAAATACACAGGCTATTGTATCATAGCCTGTGTACCAATGTGGTCAAGCGGTGAATAGCGGATATGAGCGAGAATAAATGTCATTGCCATGATTAATCTGCACAATTCCGTAAGAGTCCGTCATATTCCGTTTGATTCCAACGGATTCCATGTGATTCCAAATTGGTCAAGCGGTGAATAACGTACTTGAGCAAGCACATTGAAAATGTTGCAAAATCTATGTTTTCAGGCAGAAAGCGCACGGGTTTCTCATAAAAAAGTACAAGGAGAAACGACATGAAAAGCTTTATTGAGGAGCTCTATTACGGAAATATCGACCCGCAGAACAGCGGGTTTGAGGAAGACGAGGGTGTGCAGCGCACGATGCAAACGATCCGGGAGAATGAGGAGTTTCTTGCCGATACGCTGACCGGCGAGGAGAAAAAGCGCTTCCTCGACTTTGCCGACGCCTGGTCCGCCTTCAACGGCGAGGCCACCCTGGACGGCTTCGTCAGCGGCTTCCGGTTGGGCGCGAGGTTTGTGCTGGATACCTTTTTGAGCGACGACCTCCCGACGGAAGACTCATAAGAAACAACGTTTCAAAAGACAGCAGCCGCGGAAATTCGCGGCTGCTGTTTTTGAGCTATTATGCTGTGCGCTTTTCGATTGTTATAGTAAGATTAACAACCTTGAAGAGCTATATCCTGAAGTATTGTGTTTATGGGAATGAACCCCTGTTTACCATCAAAAGCCGAGTCATCCATTGATTCCACTCCTGCGCATATTAACCCGACGATTTGATCCTCTTCATCCAGAACTACCCCTCCGCTTGCACCATGACGAACTGGACGAGTTACTTCATAAAGTGGATGTCCAAATAGTTGGGTTTTTTTCGTGAAATCTGTTTTCAGAAACTCCCAGCTATCTCCATTGGAATGATTAGGATATACTATGTTATTTGCAGATGTCCATAGTAAAGGCCCTTCTAGATTCGAATCACCGCAATATGGTTTTCTGACGGGCAAGAAAGCATATTACAACTCAGCCCCTGCCTTGTCTCCAAGGCAGGGGCTGATTTATTTGTTGTAATACGCCGCCCAGCCGATGTAACAGCCGTCTTCCGGCATCACAAGCATGCCGTCCGTGCGTCCGCGCTGCTGTACCAGGATGCAACGCCACACAGACCCTTTTGAGCAAAGCGCGGCATGATCCTCGATGAACTGACGATCTGCCACCATGTCCGTGATGAAGTTCTCATAGTCGATCTTTGCCAGCTTCACCGTTTTGACAATCTCAAACGGTCGCTCCTTCTCAACCAGATGAAGTACCTGCAGGTCCTCTATCCTGCGCGGGGATCTGACGAAAAACGCCCTCCCGACTGTCTCCATATTCTCATTCCTCCAAATGTTGTGTACTTAAAACAAGTACACTTTACACATTCTAACATGTACTTGAAATAAACTCAAATTATCTTTTAACAAGTACATGGAGGATGTGGCATGGACGCTTTGAAGAAGGAAAAGGATAA
>JAEEGJ010016682.1_pt1 | contig 16790 bp, 14 predicted proteins | sample 8958761 | NCBI WGS metagenome assembly JAEEGJ01 (sample SAMN16246546, study PRJNA631951) | gut metagenome | biome: gut microbiome; feature: rumen; material: RS-attached | host: Bos | place: Iran: Karaj | collected 2018-10 | reverse complement strand
AGACGGATTCCATGCCGCTGCAGTACGCGGATCAGTTTTCCGTGGATTATTACGAAGGCGGATATAAACTGCTGACGGTCAAGCAGGGAGACCGCTTCCTGCTCGTGCCGGAAGGAATGCAGGCGCCGGAAGGATTGGCTGAAGACATCATCGTTCTGCAGGCGCCGGTTCAAAATATCTATATGGCTGCGTCCGGCACTATGGCGCTGTTCGACGCTATGAATGCTCTCGATTCCATTCTCTTCTCCGCGACAAAGGCCGACGGATGGTACGTGGAGAATGCTGCGAAAGCCATGAACGAAGGCCGCATCCTGTTCGCCGGCAAATACAGCGAACCGGATTACGAAGCGCTGATGGAAGGCGACTGCGGCCTGGCGCTCGAAAACACCATGCTGCTGCACAGCCCGAAGGTAAAGGATATGATCGAGCAGCTGGGCATCCCTGTGCTGATCGAGTATTCCAGTTACGAAGAGCATCCCCTGGGCCGCACGGAATGGATCAAGTTCTTTGGCGCGCTTTTGGATAAAGAGGCAGAAGCCGATGCCGCGTTCGAAGAGCAGGCGCAGCAGGTGAAGGCGCTGGAGGGGCAGACGGGCACCGGAAAATCGCTCGGCTTCTTCTACATCAGCGCTTCCGGGAGAGTCGTCGTGTACAGCGGAAAGGGCTACATTGCGGAAATGGTGCGCATCGCCGGCGGCGATTACGTCTTCGACAGCGTCATCGACCCCGAAAGCAGCAGATCTTCCGTCAACATCACGATGGAAGACTTCTATTCTACCGCGATCGACGCGGATTACCTGATCTACAACGCGACGATCGACGAACCCATCGATACCATAGAACAGCTGCTGCAGAAGAGCTCTCTGCTGGCGGATCTCAAGGCGGTGAAGAACGGCAACGTCTGGTGTACCGGGAAATACATGTATCAGGCGACGGACATCACCGGCGATCTGATCATGGACCTCCACCGGGTGCTGACGGACGATCCCGGCGAGATGCGTTTCCTTTACAAACTCCAATAGGAACGGATATGAACGAAAAAAAGATCCAAACAGATTCCTATGACATCTTGAAGCGCCGGCTGCGTTACGAGACGGTCTTTGTGCTGCTCATCGCCGCGTTCTGCGTCATTACGGTCCTGAACATCAACATCGGCAGCGTGCCGATCTCCGTCAGGGAGATCGCCCGCATCATCTTCCTGCGGGATGGTGACCCGACGCAGATGAAGATCGTGTGGAATATTCGCCTGCCGCGCATCATTACGGCAGCTGTGCTGGGCGGCGGCCTTTCGCTGTCCGGTTTTCTGCTGCAGACGTTCTTCGGTAACCCGATCGCCGGGCCGTTCGTGCTGGGCATCTCCTCCGGCGCAAAGCTGACCGTCGCGCTGACGATGATCTACGCGCTGCAGATGACGGGCAAGGTCTCTTCGCTGACGCTCGTCCTGGCGGCTTTCGCCGGCGCCATGATCTCCACAGGGTTCATCCTGGCGGTCTCCTCGAAACTGCGGAACATGTCCGCGCTGCTCGTCGCCGGCATCATGATCGGCTATATCTGTTCCGCGATCACCGATTTCGTCGTTACGTTTGCGGAGGAATCGGATATCGTCAACCTGCATAACTGGTCCCTGGGCAGCTTTTCCGGCATGGATTGGGGCAGCGTCAAAATGGCTTGCGTTATCGTGGGCATCGCGTCTGTTCTGTCGTTTTTGCTGTCCAAGTCCATCGGCGCTTATCAGTTGGGCGAAAATTACGCGCGCAGCATGGGCGTGAACGTCAAATTGTTCCGCACGGCGCTCATCCTGCTCTCCAGCGTACTGTCTGCGACGGTCACCGCGTTTGCCGGTCCCATTTCGTTTGTCGGCATCGCGGTTCCGCACCTGATGAAACGCGCGCTGAATTCTTCGAAACCCATCGTCGTCATTCCGGCGTGTTTCCTCGGCGGCGGCGTCTTCTGCATGTTCTGCGACCTGATCGCGCGGACCGCGTTCGCGCCTTCAGAATTGAATATTTCTACCGTAACGTCGATCTTCGGCGCTCCGGTCGTGATCGCGATCATGATACGGCGACAGAAGGAGAAGCAGTAGTATGGGCGAGCTTTATTTCAAGACAAAAGGCCTGACGGTCGGCTATAACGGAAAGCCGCTCATCCGCGATATCGAATTCGGCGTGGAAAGAGGAGAGATCCTGACGCTGATCGGGCCGAACGGATCCGGAAAATCCACGATCCTCAAATCGGTCACAAGACAGTTGAAAACGATTGCGGGCACGGTCTATCTCGGAGAAAAAGATCTTCAGACCATCCCTCTGAAGGAGATGGCAAAACAGATGTCCGTCGTACTGACGGAACGGATGAAGCCCGAACTCATGAGCTGCCGCGATATCGTGGCGACAGGCCGCCACCCCTATACGGGAAGTCTGGGCATCCTGTCGAAAGAGGACGAGGCGATCGTCTTGGAGTCCATGGAAAGCGTCCATGTGCTGGACCTGCAGAACAGGGACTTCAACGCGATCTCCGACGGACAGAGACAGCGGGTGCTCCTGGCGAGGGCGCTGTGCCAGCAGCCTGAGATCATCCTGCTGGACGAACCGACTTCGTTCCTGGATATCCGTCACAAACTGGAACTTCTGACCCTGCTGCGCAGGCTGACGAAGGAAAGAGGCATCGCGGTCATCATGTCTCTGCACGAGATCGATCTGGCGCAGAAGGTCTCGGATAAGGTCATGTGCGTCAAGGGAGATACCATCGCGCGATACGGCACGCCGGAGACCGTGTTCCGGGAGGACGTCATCCGCGATCTGTACGAGATCGAAAACGGTTCTTACGATCCGCTGTTCGGCAGCATCGAAATGGCTGCGCCGGCAGGCGATCCCGAGATCTTCGTCGTGTCGAACTGCGGGAACGGCATCTCGGTCTATCGTCATCTGCAGATGAAAGACAGAGCGTTCGCGGCAGGTATCTTAAGTCCGAACGATATGGATTACGCCGTGGCAAAGCATTTGGCATCCGACGTCGTGGAAACGGCGCCGTTCGAACCTGTTTCCGAAGAAGCGCTGGAACGGGCGATGCAGTACGTGAAGAACTGCCGCGTCGTGATCGACGCCGGCGTTACGATCGGCAGCGGAAACGAAGCGATGCGCAAGATCCTCGCGGAAGCGGACCGTCTGGGCAAATTGAAACGGGGCAAACGTCATGAGCTTCGTTAAAATGAACGCCATCGCCATGCTGGCCGGCTTCGTTCTGGATCTGCTGATCGGAGACCCGGAAGGGTGGCCCCATCCCGTGATCTGGATCGGAAAATATATCAGCCTGGCGGACCGTAAAATACGGGCGCGCGCGGACGGCGACAGCGTGAAGCTGCGCCGGGGATCCGTCTGGATGACGGTCAGCACCTGCCTGATCACCATGGCTGTGACAGCGGCAGTCCTTCGCCTCGCCATGTTCGGCGGCCGCTGGGTGCTGCTGGCTGTGATGAGCGTCCTGTCCTGGACTTGCCTTTCGGCGAAGTGCCTCGCGAAGGAAGCGCAGGGCGTCGCGAAAGCCCTGAAGCGTTCGCTGGAGGACGGCAGAAAACAGGTCGGCCGCATCGTCGGAAGAGATACCGCGTGTCTTTCGGAAGAAGAGATCGTGAAAGCGACAGTGGAGACGGTCGCGGAGAATACGACGGACGGCGTCATATCGCCGATGATCTATCTGCTGATCGGAGGTCCTGTACTTGCCATGGGATTCAAGGCTTCCAGCACGCTGGACTCCATGGAAGGATACCTGGACGAAAAGTACAGGGACATCGGCTGGTGCGGCGCAAAGCTGGACGACGTGCTGAATTATATCCCTGCCAGGCTGAGCGGTCTGCTGATGTGCCTGAGCGCAGGGATCCTGAGAGGTCTGGACGGCAGAAACGCGTACCGCGTCATGAAGCGGGACCATGCCAACCACCTGAGTCCCAACTGCGCCTGGACGGAATCCGCGGCAGCCGGAGCGCTGCACATCCGGTTGGGCGGCAGTCACGAGTATTTCGGCAAGATCATCGAAAAACCGACCATAGGCGACGCAGACCGGGAAGTTCGAAAAAGCGATATCGTTCAAACGAACCGGCTGATGTACGCGACGGCGATCCTGATGGCTGCCGTCCTGTTCGCGATCGGTATGATCCTATAGAAACATGAAGAAACTGAGAGAAGGCTTTACAACAGGAAGCTGTGCGGCGGCAGCTGCTTTGGCAGCCTGCCTGTGGCAGCGGGACGGCTTCTGTCCGGACGCCGTGGAACTGGAAGTGCCCGGCGGCAAGATCTACCGGCCCGATATCGTGCCTCACGAGGACGGCAGCTGCGGCATCTATAAAGACAGCGGCGACGACCCCGACATCACGAACGGCATGGAGATCGTCAGCCGGGTGGAACTGCTGGACGGGGACGGACCCGTCATGTTCTGCGCGGGCGACGGCGTGGGCATCATCACACAGCCGGGACTGAAGATCCCCGTAGGCGAAGCAGCCATCAATCCGGTGCCGCGGCAGATGATCGAGCAAGCCGTGCGCAGCGTATTCGGCAGCAGGGCTGCCAGGGTCACGGTATCGATCCCGGGCGGCAAAGAGACGGCGCTGAAAACGTTCAATCCCAGGCTGGGCATCGAAGGCGGCCTGTCCGTTCTCGGGACGACGGGCATCCTTCGCCCCATGAGCCTGGAAGCGCTGCGGGATTCCCTGTACGTGGAATTGCAGATGCGCGCGGAGCAGGGGCATAAGAAACTGGCCTTCACGTTCGGCAACCAGGGCGAAGCGGCGCTGGAGATCCTGGGATGCGGCCTGCCCGTCGTGCAGGTGAGCAACGAGATCGGCTTTATGCTGGACTCCGCGAGAGAACTGGGGATCGAATACCTGCTCGTGAGCGGTCATCCCGGCAAGATGACGAAGATCGCGGCCGGCATCATGCAGACGCACAGCAGCACGGCGGACGGCCGGAAGGAATCCATCATCACGCAGCTGGCGCTGATGGGCGCCCCGCAGAAATTGTGCGAAAGCGTCTACGGATGCGTCACGACGGATTCCGCGGCGGAATTCATCCATGCGGCCGGGTACGACGGCGTATGGGACCGCATCGCGGCTGCCGCGCGGGATTACATGCGGTTCCGGGTAAGAGAGGAGATCGCGGTCGACGTGCTGGTGACGGATTACGCCGGCACGGTCATGGGAAAGTGTCCGGATGATCCGGAAGGGTTGGAACAAAATGAGTAGTATTACACACGGCGGAAACGTCTGGCAGGGGGGAGATCCTTCGAAATGGCTGGATTATTCCGCAAATATCAGACCGGAAGGCGCTCCGGAATGGGTGAAAAAGGCGCTGCGGGCGGCGATAAAGAACGTCGCGTATTATCCCGCGACAGATATGCACAGGGCCAGAAAGGGTCTGTCCGCGTATCTGGAATTGCCTTCGGAATACGTGCAGCCGGCATCCGGCGGCGCATCCGCGATCGAACTGGCGACGCGCTGCGGCGCGGAGCGGGTCATGCTGTGCTCGCCCTGTTTCGGCGAATATAAGGGTGCGGCGGAAAAAGCGGGGCTGCCGGTGGAAAGTTTCTGTCTTCTGGACGGAAGCAGAAACATCGTTTCTCCCGCGGAAGCGCTGGAGGACGAACTGGACAGCGGCATGCTGATCTGGATCTGCAGCCCGATGAACCCTGTCGGCCACACGTTCTCCCGGCAGGAGATCGAAGACCTGCTGGCTCTGGCGCGCAGAAAGAACTGCCGCGTGGCGCTGGACGAAGCCTTTATCGATTTCTGCCCGGGCGCCAGCAGAAGGGATCTGGTCCGCCAATGGCCGGAGCTGATCGTCGTCGGGTCTCTGACGAAGATCCTCGGCATTCCGGGCGTTAGGCTCGGATACCTTTGCGCGCAGGACGCCCCGGAGCTGGGCAGAAACTGCCTGCCCTGGGAATTGAACTGCTTCGCGGAAGGCGTTGCCATCGAACTGCCGGCGCATAAGGACGAGATCCTGGCCGACGCAAAGCAAAGCCGCTTCCGCACGGAGTCTTTCCGGCAGGGACTGCAGTCTCTGGGATTGTACGTCTATCCGTCCCAGTCCAATTTCGTCCTCGTCGATCTGGGCAGGGAGGCCGATCCCATCATCGAAGCGCTGAAGGAGAAAAAGATCCTCGTGCGCCGGTGCATGGATTTCGAAGGCGTAAACGACGGACAGCACGTCCGCCTCGCAGTCAAGGACGATCGATCGAATCAGAAGTTTTTACTCACGTTGAAGGAGATACTCACATGCGCGGAAAATCGTTGATGTTTCAGGGGACCGGCTCTTCCGTCGGCAAATCCATGCTCTGCACGGCCGTGCTGCGCATCCTGCATCAGGACGGCTTGAAAGTCGCGCCGTTCAAGGCGCAGAACATGGCGCTCAATTCTTATGCCACCAGCGAAGGGCTGGAGATGGGCCGCGCCCAGGTGACCCAGGCGGAAGCTGCCTGCATCGAACCGTCCGTCAAGATGAACCCCATCCTGCTGAAGCCCACGTCGGACCGCAGGAGCCAGGTCGTCGTCGGAGGAAAGCCTATCGGCACCATGACGGCTATGGAATACGAGGAATATAAGCCACAGCTGCGCGAGTTCGTCAAAAAGACCTACGACGAACTGGAGAGCAGCGTGGACTGCGTCGTCATCGAGGGCGCCGGAAGCCCTGCCGAGATCAATCTGCACGAAGGCGACCTTGTGAACATGGCCATGGCGAAGGCGGCGGACGCGCCGGTTCTTCTGATCGGCGACATCAACCCCGGCGGCGTGTTCGCGTCGGTCTACGGGACGGTCAAACTGCTGCCGGAAGACGAACAGAAGATGATCAAAGGCATCGTCATCAACAAGTTCCGCGGCGACGTCAAGATCCTGGAACCGGGACTGGACATGCTGGAAGAACTGCTTGGCATCCCTGTCGTCGGGGTCATTCCCTATATGGACGTGGATATCGAAGACGAGGATTCCGTGACCGAGCGTTTCAACCGCCAGTACGGCGGGGAGGCGGTTCGGATCGCGGTCGTCCACATCCCGCATATTTCCAACTTTACAGACTTCAACATCCTGGAGAGCGAAGCGGACGTCTCCGTTAAATACGTCAAGAGCGCCGCGGACATCAAGGACGCGGACATCGTCATGATACCGGGAACGAAGAATACGATCGAAGACCTGAACTGGATGAAGCAGCGGGGCATCGCGGACGAGATCGTCCGTTTTGCCCGCAAAGGCGGCATGGTCGTGGGGATCTGCGGCGGTTATCAGATGCTGGGCGAGAGGCTGTTCGATCCGTATTACACCGAGTCCCGCATCCCCGAGATCGCAGGCCTGGGTCTGCTGGACCTCACCTGCACGTTCGAGAATGAAAAGACGACGACCCAGTCCAGAGGCCTGGTGCAGAGCGAGGCGGGCTGGCTGTCCGAACTGAACGGAGTGCTGGTGGACGGCTACGAGATCCATATGGGGGTCAACGAGTACGGACCGGACTGCATGCCTTTCCTGTATCTGAACGGACGGGAACACCCCGACGGCGTGTCGAACAGGGAAGGCAACGTCATGGGCACCTATCTGCACGGCCTGTTCGATACCGGAGCGTTCGGCAGGGCGCTCATCAATAAGGTGAAAAAGGATAAGGGCATCGCGGTGTCCGACAGCGAAGTCCTGACCATGGAACAGTTCCGGGAACGCGAGCTGAATAAGGCGGCGGATATCGTCCGGTCCAATCTGGATATGGAATCCGTCTATACGATCATCAAAGGCGGCGACGCGCCGCTGGGCAGGTGGAAGGAATGAATCAGGCCATCTTGAAAAAAGCGCCCCGCGTCATGATCGCCGGCACGAACAGCGGCTGCGGCAAGACGACGGTCGTCTGCGCGCTGCTGCAGGTTCTGAAGAACCGCGGCCTGGACGCCGCGTCCTTCAAATGCGGACCGGACTACATCGACCCGATGTTCCATTCGCAGATCATCGGCACGGACAGCATGAACGTGGACCTTTTCTTCAGTTCCGAAGAGGAGGCGAGGGGGCTGTTCGCCCGCCACGCAAGGGAAGCGAACGTCGTGGAAGGCGTCATGGGCTATTACGACGGATCCGCGATGGATTCGGACCGGGCTTCCGCTTATCACGTTTCGACCGTGCTGCAGACGCCGGTCATCCTCGTGACAAACGTCCGCGGCATGGCGCTGTCCGCCGCCGCGTTGATCTCGGGTTATCAGAAGTTCCGTCCGGATGCTCCCATCGCAGGCGTCATCTTCAACCGGGCGAGCGAAGGCAGCTACGAAAGGCTCAAAAAAACGGTCGAAAACGAGTGCGGCGTTCCCGTGCTGGGATATTTGCCCACAGACCCGGATATCGCGCTGGAAAGCCGGTATTTGGGCCTTATAACGGCATCGGAGATCGAAGGTCTGCAGGCTAAGATGCAAAAACTGGCCGCCCAGGCGGAAAAGACGCTGGACGTCGACCGCATCCTTGCCCTGATGCAGACGGCGCCCCCGCTGGAAGCGCCCGCTCTGAACGTACAGAAGAAAGGCAGCTTCCGTCTGGCCGTCGCGAAGGATAAGGCGTTCTGCTTTTATTACCGCGCGAACCTCGAATTGCTGGAAGCTCTCGGCGCGCAGATCGTCGAATTCAGTCCGGTCGCAGATAGGGATCTGCCGGAATGCGACGGACTGATGCTGGGCGGCGGCTATCCGGAGCTGTACGCGGAAGCGCTGCAGGAGAACGCAGGCATGCGCGGGCAGATCCGTACTGCGGTCGCAGACGGTCTTCCCACGATGGCGGAATGCGGCGGCTTCATGTATCTGTGTAAGGATATCGCAGGGAGATCCATGTGCGGCCTGATCGGCACGTCTGTGCACAGCACGGGCAAACTGACCCGTTTTGGCTATGCCGAGATCCGTTCGGAACAAAACAGCCTGCTGTTCGGCCCCGGGGACGTTGTCAAGGGTCACGAATTCCATTACTGGGACGCGGACGATCCGGGAGACGCGCTGCTTGCGGAAAAACCGAACGGCCGGAACTGGCGCTGCGGATACGTATCGGACAGCCTGTACGCGGGCTATCCCCACCTGTATCTGCCCAGCTGTCCGGGGGCTGCGGAGCGTTTTGCGGACAAATGCCTGGAGTATCAGAGAAGGAGAACGGCACGATGAAGCCGATGGAAATAGAAAAGAGAAGTTTTGAGATCATCGCGGAAGAGCTGGCGCAGCGGTACCCGGGACAGAAAGCGGATCCGGAATACGACCTGCTGATCCGCAGAGTCATCCACACGACGGCGGATTTCGAGTATTTCGAAACGCTGGCGTTCTCGGCGCACGCAGTCGAAAAGATGAAGGCGGCCATCGCGAAGGGCTGCGACATCATCACCGATACGACCATGGCGCTGTCCGGCATCAATAAAAAAACGCTGGCGCAGTTCGGCGGGCAGGTGCACTGCTTTATCGCGGACGAAGACGTGGCGGCGGAGGCGAAGGAAAGGGGCGTGACCCGCTCTCTCGTATCCATGGAAAAGGCTGCGCGGATGGAAAAACCGCTGATCTTCGCAGTCGGCAACGCGCCGACCGCGCTGCAGTCCATCTGCAGTTTGTACCGCGAAGGAAAACTGAAGCCGGAGATGGTCATCGGCGTTCCCGTCGGATTTGTGAACGTCGTGGAAGCGAAGGAAGAACTGATGCAGACCGTTCCCGATTATATCGTCGCCAGAGGCCGCAAGGGCGGCAGCAACGTGGCGGCGTCCATCGTGAATGCGGTGCTGTATCAACTGGTCACAAGAGAAGGTATCTGAAAGGAGAAACCATGATCCATTTTGTCGGAGCCGGATGCGGCGCGCCGGACCTGATCACGGTCAGAGGCGCGAGACTGCTGTCCGAAGCGGACGTCGTCATCTACGCGGGGTCCCTCGTGAACCCGAGACTGCTGGAATACTGCAAGGAGGGCTGTGAGATCCACGACAGCGCCTATATGACGCTGGAGCAGGTGATCGACGTGATGAAAAAAGCGGAATCCGAAGGCAAGACGACGGTCCGCCTGCATACCGGAGATCCTTCCATCTACGGCGCAATCCGCGAACAGTTCGACGCGCTGGATCCTCTGGGCATCTCCTACGACGTCTGTCCGGGCGTGAGCGCGTTCTCCGGAGCGGCAGCCAGCCTGAAGGCGGAATATACGCTGCCGAACGTGTCGCAGACCGTGATGATCACCCGGATGGAAGGCCGCACCCCTGTGCCGGACAAGGAAAAGATCCGCAGTCTGGCGCAGCATCAGACCACGATGTGCCTGTTCCTGAGCACAGGACTGCTGGAAGGACTGCAGACCGAACTGATCGCGGGAGGTTTTTCTCCGGATACCCCGGCGGCCATCGTCTATAAAGCCAGCTGGCCGGAAGAAAAGATCGTCCGCTGCCGCCTGAGCGAGATCGCCCAAAAGGCGACAGAAAATAATATTACGAAAACCGCATTGATCGTCGTCGGCTATTTCCTCGGAGATACCTACGACCGTTCAAAACTCTACGATCCGGGCTTTACGACCGAATTCAGGGAGGCTACGAAATGAAGAAAGCCGGGTTGCTTTCCTTTTCCGACCGGGGCAGGGAATTAGCCGGGCGGATCGCGGAAGCGCTGTCTTCGGAATATGAAACGGTATGCGTGCAGCCGCGGGGCGACCTGTCGGAGATCACGGGCAAACTGTTCGCGGAGTACGACGCGCTCGTCTTTGTCGGCGCCTGCGGCATCGCCGTGCGGGCTGTCGCGCCTTACGTCGTGTCCAAGACGTCGGATCCGGCCGTGATCGTCGTGGACGAACGGGGAGAGCACGCGATCTCGCTGCTGTCCGGCCACATCGGAGGCGCGAACGAACTGACGCTCCGCATCGCGGAAGCGATCGGAGCAGAGCCGGTCATTACGACCGCGACGGACGTGAACCGCAGGTTTTCCGTGGACGCCTGGGCTGCGAAGCAGGGGCTGTTCCTCGATTCGATGGATACTGCGAAGACCTTTTCCGCAGAGATCCTGAAGCGCGATCTGCCGATCTATTCGGAACTGCCCATGGAAGGCGCGCTGCCCGCAGGGCTGTTTTACGCGCAGAGCGGGGACCTGGGAGCGGCGGTTTCCTACAGAACAGTCAAACCGTTCCGGCAGACGCTGCGGCTGACGCCTCTTTGTCTGCATCTGGGCATCGGCTGCAGAAGGGGAACGTCTGCAGATCAGATCCAGCATCTCGTGGAAGAAATGCTGAAAGAATACGACATCGACCAGCAGGCGGTCGCGGACGTCTCGTCCATCGACGTGAAGGCGGACGAAGAAGGGCTGCTCGCGTTTGCGAAAGAACTGGGCGTTCCGGCGCGGTTCTATTCCGCGGAAGAACTGCAGCAGGTCCCGGGAGACTTTTCTCCCTCGGCTTTCGTACAGAGCAAAGTCGGGGTAGACAACGTCTGTGAACGGGCTGCTGTGAAGTCTGCCGGAGAAGGCGCGAAACTCATCATCAGGAAGACGGCTGCCGACGGGGTCACCGTCGCGGTCGCCCAGGAGAACAGGAGGATACGCTTTGAATAAGCTTTACGTGATCGGGATCGGTCCCGGCGGAGAAAAATACATGACGTTCGAAGCCATGCAGGCATTGAAGGATTCGGATCTGATCGTCGGCTACGGCGTCTACACAGATCTGGTCAAACCGCTGTTTCCTGAAAAAGAGTATCTGACGACGCCCATGAAGCAGGAAGTGGAGCGCTGCCGCATGGCGGTAGACGCAGCCTGCGAAGGCAAGACGGTCGCCATGATCTCCAGCGGAGACGCCGGAGTCTACGGCATGGCCGGTCCCATCCTGGAACTGGCGGAAGGCAAAGACGTACAGGTGGAAGTCGTTGCCGGGGTCACGGCGGCTCTGAGCGGCGGCGCCGTGCTGGGCGCGCCTTTAACACACGACTTTGCGGTCATTTCCCTGTCCGACCTGCTGACGCCCTGGGATAAGATCGAAAAGAGACTGGACGCCGCAGGCAGCGCGGATTTCTGCATCGCGCTGTACAATCCGTCCAGCATCAAGCGAGCGGACTATCTGCAGAAGGCCTGCGACATCCTGCTGCGCCATAAATCGCCGGAAACGGTCTGCGGCACGGTGCGCAACATCGGCCGGGAAGGCGAGGCGTACCAGCTGATGACCCTGCGGGAACTGCGCGACACGAAGGTCGACATGTTTACCACAGTCTTTATCGGCAACAGCCAGACAAAGGCGATCGATGGCCGCATGGTGACCCCGAGAGGATATAAACATGAGTAAACTCTGCATTTTCGCAGGAACGACAGAAGGAAAACAGCTGGCGGAAGCGCTGGCCGGCCGCGGCGCGGAACTGACGGTCTGCGTCGCCACGGAATATGGGGAAGTTTCTTTCGGAAAACTTCCCGACTGCACGGTACTGGCAGGGCGCATGCCCCGCGGCGATATCGAGGCGATGCTGAAGTCGGAGCGTTTTGCGGCCGTCGTGGATGCCACGCATCCGTACGCGGAACACATTACGGAGAGCATACGTTCCGCAGCGGAGGCTTCCGGTACGGAATACGTCCGTCTGCTGCGCGAAAGCACAGCTTCGGAAGCGGACGGTATCTTCGTGGCGGATACGGAAGAGTGCGTCGATTTCCTGAAGGGAACGGAAGGGAATATCCTCCTGACGACAGGAAGCAAAACGCTGCCGCAGTACTGCGAAGACCCATCTCTGAAGGCCCGGATCTACGCAAGACTGCTGCCCCTTGCGGATTCCATCCGCATCTGTGACGAATGCGGACTTGCGGCAGACAGGATCCTGGCGGTCCGCGGTCCTTTCAGCAAAGAGATGAACGTCGCCATGCTGCATCAGACGAAGGCGTCATGGATGGTGACGAAGGATACCGGCAGCGCCGGGGGTTATGAAGAAAAGATCGCGGCAGCGAAGGAATGCGGCGTAAAGACCGTCATCATCGGAAGACCCGCAGAGAAAGAAGAAGGTCTGTCTTTGGAACAGACGGTCCGTACCCTCGAAAGCAAGCTCGGTCTGGCGGCCCGGCGCAAGACTGTCGCTATGGTCGGCATCGGCATGGGGACGGAAGGAACGCTTACAGAGGAGGGACGCAGAGCGATCGAAACGGCGGATGTCCTCATCGGCGCCGCGCGCATGCTGGAAGGGGCCAAATCGGCTCGTGGCCGCGCGTTTGCCGCTATTGCCGCAAAGGATATCGCCGACGTGATCGAACGTGAAAACGGGCCGTTTTTTGCCGTGCTGTTTTCCGGCGATACAGGATTCTACAGCGGCGCGAAGGGCTTGAAGACGGAACTTCTTCAGCGCGGCATACCTGCGGACGTGGCCATCCTTCCCGGCATCGGCAGCCTGTCATATTTCTGCGCGAAGCTGGGACGCACGTGGCAGGATGTGAAAGCGATCAGTCTGCACGGAAGAGAAACGGATCTCGTCCGCTGCGTTCGCGAGAACCCCGCTGTCTTTTCGCTGCTGGGCGGACAGAGCGGCGCGACCGACGCGCTTGCCCGGCTGCAGAAGGCAGGCCTGGGCGGACTGAATGCCTATATCGGAGAGAAACTCGGCTATGACGACGAAACGATCTCGTCCGGCACAGTCGACGAACTGTCTGCAGGCTTCTACGACACGCTGAGCGTTCTTCTCGTCGAAAACCCGGATTGGACGTCTTTCCCTGTGACCCACGGCATCGCGGACGAAGCGTTCACCCGCGCGGACGTTCCGATGACGAAACAGGAGATCCGCAGCGTCACGCTGTCGAAGCTGCAGCTGACGAAGGCCGCGGTCGTCTGGGATATCGGTTCCGGCAGCGGTTCCGTATCCGTAGAATGCGCACTGCAGGCGGCCTGCGGCCACGTGTACGCGATCGAAAAGGAAGCGGATGCCGTCGCGCTCACCCGCGCGAACATGGAAAAGTTCGGCGTCTGCAATATGACGGTCGTGGAGGGGACGGCGCCGGAGGCTCTGGCAGACCTTCCCGCACCGACCCACGCCTTCATCGGCGGCAGCACGGGAAATCTGAAAGAGATCGTGGAATTGCTGCTTGCGAAGAATCCTCACGTGCGCATCGTCGCGAATGCTGTTACAATGGAGACTGCGGCGGAACTGAGCGAAGCCGCGAAACCGTTTTCGTACAGCGATATCTGCTGCGTCAACGTCAGCCGGGGACGCAAGATGGGGCGCTATCATCTGATGACCGCCCAGAATCCCGTGTATATCGTTACGATGCAGAACTGAGGACAAAGTATGACAGGAGTCATCGACGTCGGCGGCGGCATGCGCGGTTCCTACGGAGCCGGCGTGTTCGACTGGTGCATGGACAATCAAATCTCGTTCGATCATCACGTGGGCGTATCCGCGGGATCGGCAAATCTGTGTTCGCTCCTTGCGGGTCAGCGGGGCAGAAACCTGTATTTCTACGCGGACTATTCGTTCCGGCCGGAATACATGAGCCTGAAGCATTTTCTGCAGACCGGCGATTATCTCGATCTGGAATACATCTACGGCGGAGCGCTCTCGAACAGCGGCGGCGAATATCCGCTGGATTTCGAAGCGATGCTGACCTCCGGCAAAACGTTCGAGATCGTGGCGACGGACGCGCTCACCGGGCTGCCGCATTATTTCGAAATGCGGGAGATGCAGCAGGACGACTACGGAGCGATCAAAGCCAGTTCCTGTGTTCCGGCGGTCAATCATCCGTACGCGTGGAAAGGCGGTCTGTATTACGACGGAGGCCTGTCCGATCCGATCCCCTATAAGCGTTGCCTGGATGCCGGCTGCGACAAGGTCGTCGTCGTGCTAACGCGTCCGAGAGATTATTTCCGGGAACCGGCAAAGGACGTACGCATGGCGAAACTGCTGTACAAATACCCGAACGCAGCAAAGGCGCTGACGTTCCGCAGCAGGCTTTATAACGACCAGCTGAAGGACGTAACCGAACTGGAGCGGCAGGGCAGAGCCCTCATCGTCGCGCCGGACGACATCAGCGGCATGAAGACGCTCACGAAGGACAAAGACGCGATCGTCGCCCTGTATCAGAAGGGATACCGGGATGCTCAGGCGATAGGCGCTTTTCTCTAAAAATATAAATCGATCCTAAATAAGGGCTTTTCTGCAGGAAAAGTCCTCTTTTTTTATATTTCCTTCAAGATAAATGCACAATTTCAGAACACGGGTGACGTCATACAGCAGCCGCTCTGTGGTTTATAATATTTCTGTAAAATCTATCGAATGGAGGACAAATCTATGAAATATGATAAATTAGCCCTGTTCGCGGGCGGCGTTCTGTTTGGCACCGCCGGCATTGCGGTTCTGGCCAGCCGGGAAGCGAAGCAGGTCTATACCGCCTGTACCGCAGCCGTTCTTCGGGGCAAGGATATGGTAATGGACCGTTATGAGATCCTGAAAGAAAACTGCGAAGATATCGTTGCAGATGCGAAGGATCGGAACGAGATCCGGTATGCCGAGGATGCGGCGATGGCGCTGGAAGAAGCAAGAGCTGTCATTGCCCAGTACGAAGAGGATACGGCGGAAGCGGAGGAAGCTTAGTATATGCGTGTCTGCATCGTTCACGAATCTTCGAAGAAGATACGCTTTCAGACAGGAGTAAGAAGGATGTCCGACGAACAGGCGGACATCCTTGATTATTTCCTGCAGAGCCTGCCTTTCGTGTCCGGGACGGCGCTGCGGCAGCACAGTGCGTCCTTTACCGTCGGTTATTCCGGCGAACCGGCAGACAGAACTGCGCTCCTGGAGGCGTTGGAACGTTTCTCCTTCTACGATGAGGACGTGAAGGTTCTTGTTCCGGAACAGACAGGACGGGCGCTCAACCGTTCCTATGAGGAAAAACTGGTCCTGAAAGTCCTTGGAAGAGCTGTTAGAAAGGTGTTCCTTCCCGTTCCTCTGCAGACGGCCTGGACGGTATTCCGAAGCTTAGAGTATCTCCGTAAAGGAGTTTCCTGTCTGGCTTCCGGACGGCTTCAGGTCCCTGTTCTGGATGCCGCGGCGATCACAGCTTCCATGCTGACCGGAGATTTCGATACGGCGGGGTCCGTTATGTTCCTGCTGGATGCCGGTGAGATCCTGGAAGATTGGACCTATCAGAAATCCGTAGGCGATCTGGCGCGCTCCATGTCCCTCAAGGTGGACAGAGTCTGGGTACGCCCTGCGGAAGGTCCGGACTATCTGGCAAACCTGTCCGAAGTAAAAGAAGGCGACGTGATCGTCATCCGCAGCAGCGACGTCGTTCCTCTGGACGGATGCGTCGCAGATGGTGACATAACGGTGAATCAGGCTTCCATGACAGGCGAATCGGTGCCCGTACCGAAGACAGCCGGCGGATACGTATATGCCGGCACTGTGGTGGAAGAGGGAACGGCGGCCGTCCGCGTGACCCGAGCCAGCGGCTCCGGCAAATATGACCGCATCGTCAAGATGATCGAAGAGTCTGAAAAATTGAAATCCGAGACGGAAGCAAAAGCGTTCCATCTGGCGGATTCCCTCGTTCCGTACTCCTTTGCCGGCGCTGCGGTCACGTTCCTCCTGACAAGGAACGTGCAGCGGGCCATGTCGTTCCTGATGGTGGACTTCTCCTGCGCGCTCAAACTCTCCATGCCGCTCTCGGTCCTGTCCGCGATCCGGGAGGCCAGCGAGCAGAACATTTCTGTAAAGGGCGGACGTTTTCTGGAAAACTATTCTGAGGCGAAGACCATTCTGTTCGACAAGACCGGCACGCTGACCCATGCGGAGCCAAAGCTGGAGGCGGTCATACCGTTCAACGGTATGGACGAAAAG
>JAEEGJ010016681.1_pt1 | contig 16790 bp, 14 predicted proteins | sample 8958761 | NCBI WGS metagenome assembly JAEEGJ01 (sample SAMN16246546, study PRJNA631951) | gut metagenome | biome: gut microbiome; feature: rumen; material: RS-attached | host: Bos | place: Iran: Karaj | collected 2018-10 | reverse complement strand
TTAAGACGCCTGCCTTGAAGATCTCATGAGATTTCTTGTCATCCGTGCAGGGAATGCCGCCGATAACGACATTCAGGTCCTCTGCGGGAATGAATTCGGATGCTTTCTTGGACATCTGGTCATTTCCGAGATGAGGGAGAAGATCCGTGATGTAGAATACGGGATCCGTGTCCTTCTCACCTACTACGATCTGATGAGCTTTGCCGTCATTTGTAAATACAACGCCGTGTACAGCCAAAGGGATAGTCGTCCATTGATACTTCTTGATGCCGCCGTAGTAATGCGTCTTGAAATAAACGGTATCGTTATCCTCATAAATGGGATTGGGCTTGAGATCGAGCCTCGGCGAATCGATATGGGCACCAAGGATATTGAATCCTTCGGCAGGTCCCTTCTTGCCGATGATAGCGGCTGCAAAGCCCTTGCCCTTAATGCTCTGATAGACCTTGTCTCCGGCCTTGAGCGTATCCTTTGTCGCGATATCCACGTAACCGAGTTCTTCAGCTGCAGCAATGGCATTAGCGGCGAATTCACGCTCTGTCTTCGAGTCGTCTAAGAAAGCCTTGTACTCTTCGGCAAACGCGAAGGTAGCACTCATGTCGTCCTCGGACGCTGTCTCGTAAAGGTTCGGGAAATCAGCGAAAAGTTCGCTCGTTTTGATCTTCTTTGTTTCTTTTTTCTTAGCCATGGTTTATCACCTCTTTCTACTGAACTTATGATACCATAAAGAATAAATAATTCTTGTAATTAAAAGGACTTTTATGATCACTGACGGACACAACCACACCAAGCATTTTTCGCCTGACGCAGGCCAATCAATAGATGAACTGATAGCCGAAGCCAAATCCAAAGGATTTACAAGGATCGGCATCACAGAACACTACGAAGTCGAATATCCGGATGACGGTCTTGACTGGACTTTCGACCTGAAAGAATACGATAAGGCCTTCAGTGATTGGCAGAAACGGGCCGGAGAATTAGAGCTCCTTAAAGGCATCGAATTCGGCTACGTTCCCGGAGTTGAAAAAGAGATCGACAGACTTGCTGCCCTTATCCCCTTTGACGTTGTCCTCTTAAGCGTGCATCTGTTCAGGGGGAAGGATTTCTATGTTGACCGTGAATGCTATAAGCTCCCTGCCAAGGAGCTCCACAGCGAATATATCAGTCTGATGGCCGAAATGTGCGAGAAATGCAGCAACTACGACGTTGCCGCGCACTACGATTACATCAACAGATATGCCGATAACAAATCGGATTTCGTAACATACGATGAGTGTCCTAAGGAATTCGACAGGCTCTTCGAAGCCCTCATCAGCAAGGGAAAAGCTCTTGAGATCAACACCAAATCGATAAGAAAACATATCGACGGCGGCTTTACAAGACATCTTCCCGACGAGGCCATTCTGAACAGATACAGAGCCATGGGCGGCAATCTGATCTGCCTCGGTTCTGACTCACACTTTCCTGGCACATTCGCAGTCTGCTACGGTGATGCTATCGATTATCTCAAGTCGCTCGGGTTTACGGAAACGGTCTATTTCAAAGACCGAAAGCCTTATTTCGAACCGTTGTAAATCATTTCTGTTCAAAAGGAACGGGGTGCCTCATTATTGAGACACCCCGTTTTCGTTTATTTCTTAACTTTTACTTTTTTACCGCAGTTCTTCTTTTTGAAGAACTTCTTGTACTTCCTGACCTTGGACTTCTTTACCTTGACGGTCTTGACTGAAGATCCTTTCAGTGAATTCTTGACTCCGCCCTTTGTAAGTTTTGTCGTCTTTTTAACATTCAATGTCTTAAGAGCTTTGTCTCCGCTGAATGCATATGCTCCGATCTTTGAAAGAGCTTTTGAAGCAATATTGAATGTTTTAAGTCTCGGGCACTTCTCGAATGCTCTGGCGCCGATGGACTTAAGTCTCGCACCGCCTGTGACAGATACCAGGTATTGGCAGTTCCAGAAGGCCTTATCTTCGATAGAAACAACGTTGGATCCGATCACGAGGCTCTTTACGATATGCGGCAAGCTGGAAGCATCATATGATGTTTGTATGCTTGTAACCTTATATTTGTAACTGTTATTTTCATCAACCTGATCTGTAATAACACTCGGGATAACCAAGTTCTCCAGAGTAGGATCATATGATACTACAGCTACCGTTCCTGTTCCGTCTGTAGCAGGATTAAGTATCTTATACTCAATGGAATTATTTATTACAAAGGTTTCACCTTTCGTTTTTACTTTATGTACCTGAAGTTTCAGCTTATCACATTTAGAAAACGCATTTTTGTTTGTATTAGAATACTGGTATTCGCCGATAGCGAAATTCATGAGTTCTGTGCACCATGCAAAAGCACCGTCACCTATGCTTGTAACGGTTAAAGGAACAAGAAAATATGGGAGGCTTTCGCATTGCTCAAACGCACTTTCACCGATCGTTTCCAGTCCGAAAAGAGGCAGATTGAGCGTTTTCAATTTCTTGCAACAGACAAATGCCTGACCGCTTATTGTTTTTACGCTTGCGGGGATAGTAACCTCTGTCAGTTCATCACAATAAGAAAAAGCCTGGAAACCAATTGATGTTACGCCGTTGGGGATAGTGACGCTCGTAAGGGTGTCGCATGCGGAGAAAGCCTGTTGACCGATCGTTTTTACCTTGCCGGGTATTGTAATGCCTGAAAGATGAGAGCAGTAATTGAATGTACCATCACTGATCTTTGTTATGCCTTTGGGAAGATTGATCTTCATAAGGTTAGTGCAGCAGGTAAAAGCATAATCATCTATCCTGGTTACACTTGAGGGAATAGCTATTTCTATCAGATTCTGACAGTATTTGAATGCATGATTTCCTATGATCTTTAACGTACCCGGGAGCGACACGCTTGTTGCATCCATATAGTAGAAAGCATAAGCTCCAATCGTGGTTACACCCTTGGAAACAACGATCTTATTGATCTTACTGTTATGCTGTATCCAAGGTGCAAACTTTTCGGCGTAATCCGCATAATTGTACATGGAGCCTTTGCCGGAGATCGTCAATACGCCGGTCTCACTGACCGACCACTTCAGATTCTTTCCGCACTTGCCTGAAGCAACTGTCTTTACTGCATCTTTAGGCTCTTCGTTTGCAGATTCGGGATCGCCGGCAGATTCGGACTCATTTTCTTCGGAAGGCTCCTGCTTTTCAGTTTCAACAGGTTTCTGCTCCTCTGCCTCAGAAGGCTTTTGCTCCTCTGTTTCGGCAGGTTCTTCTTTCTGAGTTTCCTCAGGCTCCTGCTTCTCTGTTTCCTTTACGGAAGACTTTTCCGTTTCCTTAGAAGCAGGTATCTCGGTTTCTTTCGTTTCCTGCTTTTCCGTTTCTTCGACCTGCGTCTCTTCAGGCGCAGATGTCTCATCTGCCATAACAGAAACAGGTGTCATGACCATTGAAACGCACATTACAAAAGACAAAAGAGCTGATGTCACTTTCAGATGTTTCATTTTCTACCCCCTGATCAAAAATAATCTTAAGTTTACTATGCCGGGAGGCAAATTTCACTATACTTGAAAAATAAATTGTAATTTGGAAAAGAGAAGTCTTTTTAAGCCTTGGCGTGCTTTGCTTTCAGCGCTTTACATCTATCAATGACAAACGAGATTGCTGAATCGATAAGATAAGCGAGCACAATGCTTACCGAGAACGTACATAAGAACCAGAAAAAGTCCGATCTCAGATCAAGCTGAAGCATAACGAAGATATGGATAAGATATATCGTATAGCAATGCTTGCCCAGGAACACCATCGGCTTGGTGCTCAGAAGCCTGGCCGGAATGCCGTTCGGGAAAACAGCAAGAAGTATGATCATTAAGCTCATTACTATGCCGGTAATATAGATGAACCTGTGGCCTACGGAATCTTCCGTCCAGAAGGGACCGAGCTTCTCCATAAGCGTTCCTGATGAGAATAAAACGATAAGTACAGCAATGAGTGTTATCACTATATCACCTGTAACCTTATGTTTTTCGATGCCGGACTTAAGCTTGGCGTTTGATCTTAAAAATCTGCAAAGATATCCCGCGGCGATACCGGTCAAAAGCTGATCGAACCTGAGATCATATATTTTAAGGATCACGATCACCAGTCTGACTATGCCGCCAAGGATCAGGAAGATCACGGCATTCACAAGATCATTGTTAAGAGATTTGATCTTCTTTGCCAAAGCCTGATGCAGAAGAAGGATATACGGGATAATGAACATTATCCAGAAATAAGCATACATGAACCATAAGGTTCCCCAGTTATCCCCGAAGTACAAAAGACTGATAAATGTCTCCCTGGAGAAATAGTAAGTGCCGAAAAGGAAATAAACACCTAAAAGGATCATGTAATATGCCGGAAGAATCCTTATAAGCCTGCTCTTGTAGAACTTGAGTATCCCCCAGAGTGACCCGAACCTCTGCTCATAACGCTCTTTAAAGGGATTGATGATAAAAAAGCCGGCGAGCGTGAAAAATATGCCGTCAACTATCCATCCGCCGTGGATAAGAAGCCTGCAATGGCAGAGCACGACAAAAATGATCGCAAAACCGCGAAGCCCGTCAAAATGGGCGTGATGTCCGGTCTCTTTATTGGTGTCAGTCGGGATCGGCATTTTGCGGTCACTCACGATAAATTAAGCCTAAGCTTATCAGGGGTTATTTCTCGTTCTTCATTCCTGACAGGAAAGCATTGATAAAGCCGTCAATATTGCCGTCCATAACGGAATCAACATCGACTTCCTCATAACCTGTACGGGCATCCTTTACAAGCGTGTAAGGGCAGAAAACATAAGATCTTATCTGGGATCCCCATGCGATATCCATCTGGTTACCCTTTAAGTCTTCGATCTTCTCCATCTCAGAAGCCCTGGCGAGAGCGAAAAGCTTAGCCTTGAGCATTCTAAGGCACGTCTCCCTGTTCTGCAGCTGGGATCTTTCAGCCTGGCAGGAAACGACGATTCCCGTAGGATTGTGCGTCATTCTGACAGCGGTATCGGTCTTGTTGATATGCTGACCGCCCTTACCTGTCGAACGGTATGTATCGACTCTGACTTCGGACATATCGATCTTGATATCGTCCTCTGTCTTCTGGTCGAGCTCAGGAATGACTTCGCAAGAAGCAAAAGACGTATGCCTTCTGCCTGCGGCATCAAACGGCGAGATCCTTACAAGACGGTGTACGCCTAATTCGCTCCTTAAGAAGCCGTATGCGTTCTCGCCCTTGATCATGGCAGAAACCGACTGGATTCCTGCGGGATCTCCTTCAACGTAATCAAGTTCCTCAACGGTAAAGCCGTGAGCCTCAGCCCACCTTGTATACATTCTATAAAGCATGGAGCACCAATCCATGGCTTCTGTTCCGCCTGCGCCCGCGTGAAGCGAGATCGTGGCGTTATTTGCATCATAAGGACCTGTAAGAAGAGTCTGAAGGCGCATCTTTTCAAAGGATTCCTTGAAGCTTGCGACGCTTGCCTTAAGCTCAGAGAGTGAATCCATATCCTCTTCTTCGTTGGCAAGCTCGCAAAGAGCAAGAAGGTCTTCCCTTTCGGCTTCCAGAGCCTTATAGCTGTCAACCTTTTTCTTGAGCTGGCCGAGCTTTTGGGTAAGCTCTGTCGCCTTATCCGAGTTATTCCAGAAATCAGGCTCGGTAGTACGCTGCTCAAGCTCACTGATCTGGTCACTTACGTGATCGATATGGAGAGCATCCTTAAGTTTCTTTACGGGTTCCTCAAATGATTCGAGTTCAAGTCTTATGTTGTCGAATTCCAGCATAATTAACCTTTCTTCAGTTCTTCTACAAATTCCTTGAGAAGCTTCATAGCTTCCTTGATATCTTCCAGCGAAGCAGCGTAACTGATCCTTACAAATCCCTCTCCGCAAGCACCGAAAGCGTTGCCGGGTACTATGGCAACATGCTTTTCGAGAAGGAATCTCTCGCAGAATTCCTCTGATGAGAGTCCTGTGCTCTTGATCGAAGGAAAAGCGTAAAACGCGCCGTAAGGAGTAAAGCAGTCAAGTCCTGCATCCTTTAATCCCTGGACGATAACTCTTCTTCTGTGGTTGTATTCGTCGCGCATCTTCTTGATCTCATTGTCAGCGTTCATGGCTGCCTCGACAACGGCCAGCTGTGAAGTCGAAGGTGCACACATGATGCAGTACTGATGGATCTTGATCATCGGAGCCACAAGTTCATGGGGTCCTGCAATATATCCTACTCTGAATCCGGTCATGGCATAGGACTTTGAGAATCCGTTGACCATAATGACTCTGTCTCTTAACTCGGCAAACTGTGTAAGAGATGCGGGCTTGCCGTCGAGATAGTTCAGTTCGCAGTAAAGCTCATCGGAAAGAACTATGACTTCGGGATGTCTCATGAGAACATCCTTTATCTTTGCCCAGTCCTCAAGCGTCATTACGGCACCTGTAGGGTTATTGGGATAACCGACGATAACATACTTGGTCTTATCCGTGATGGCAGCTTCAAGCTCTTCAGGCTTGAGCTTATAGTCGTTCTCCGGCTTTGTGGAAACGATCACGGGCACACCGTGAGCAAACTCAACAGTAGCCTTATATGCAACAAAACACGGTTCAACGATGATGACTTCATCACCGGGATTGATAAGAGCACGCGCAGCAAGGTCAAGACCTTCACTGCCGCCTACAGTAACAAGGACCTCGGACTTGGCATCATAAGAAACGCCATAGCGTCTCTTAAGATAGTCGACGATGGCAATCCTTGAGTCGATATATCCGGAATTGGGCGAATAATGGGTATATCCGTCGATGATCGAATTAATCGCAGCTTCTCTGATCGTCCATGGAGTAACAAAGTCAGGCTCACCTATGGAAAGTGAGATCACATGCCCCTTCATCTCATTGGCAAGATCAAAGAACTTCCTGATAGCAGACGGTGGAACCTGCTGTACTGCTTTGGAGATCTTGGAATCGTAATCTAAACTCATAAGATGATCGCCTGCCTGTCGTCAGTATCCGGATTATCGTAGATAATGCCGTTAGCCTTGTACTTCTTGAGAATGAAGTGCGTTGTGGTCGAAAGAACGCCTTCCAGTGTGGCGATCTTTTCGGTAACGAAGTTTGCAATGCTCCTTAAGTTGCTGTCCTCGTAGATGATCATGAGATCGAATCCGCCGGACATGAGATAGCATGCGGTTACCTTGTCATACTTACTGAGGATCTGGGCGATATGGTCATAACCCTTGTTCTTTACGGGTGTGATCCTGACTTCGATCATGCCGATGCAGTTATCGGGTGCCTGCTTCTCCCAGTTGATTATCGTGTTATAGCCCAGGATTATGTTCTCATCCTTGAGGCGCTTGATCTCGGACTCAACATCGGCGGCGGTCGTGCCGAGCATAACGGCTATCTCTTCAGAAGAAAGCCTGGCGTTGTTTTCTATAAGTCTCAGCAATTCGATATCGTCGATCATGTGAACCGTCCTTTCAACAAAGAAAATCTCCCGCATACTTTTATATGCGGGAGACATTATACCATTAATTATAAATTAATAAAATCAGATACGGGCAACGCCTGTGTCACGTGCAGCCTGAGCAACAGCAGCAGCAACTGCCTTACCTACCCTTGCATCGAATGCGTCAGGAAGGATGTAGTCAGGATTGAGCTCATCGTCGGAAACGATTGAAGCGATTGCGTTTGCGGCAGCGATCTTCATCTCGTCGTTGATGTCGGAAGCTCTTACGTCAAGAGCACCGCGGAAGATACCGGGGAATGCGAGAACGTTGTTGACCTGGTTCGGGAAGTCGGAACGGCCTGTAGCCATGACCTTAACGCCAGCCTTCTTAGCTTCGTCAGGAAGGATCTCAGGGACAGGGTTAGCGCAAGCGAAAACAACAGGATCCTTAGCCATTGTAGCGACCATGTCAGCTGTGAGAACGCCGGGAGCGGAAACACCGATGAATACGTCAGCACCGACGATAACGTCAGCAAGAGAACCTGCCTTCTTCTCGGGGTTGGTGATCTTAGCCATCTCTTCCTTAGCGGAGTTAAGGCCTTCTCTTCCCTCATAGATAGCGCCCTTACGGTCGCAGAGGATAACGTTCTTGAGGCCTCTGGAGATGAGGAGCTTTGTGATGGCTGTAGCAGCAGCGCCTGCGCCATTGACTACAACATGGATGTCTTCCATCTTCTTGCCTACGATCTTGAGAGCGTTGGTAAGACCTGCAAGAGTAATAACAGCAGTACCGTGCTGGTCATCGTGGAAGATCGGGATATCGCATCTTTCCTTGAGCTTCTTCTCGATCTCAAAGCAGCGGGGAGCTGAGATGTCCTCGAGGTTAACGCCGCCGAAAGAGCCTGCGAGAAGAGCAACTGTGTTTACGATCTCGTCAACATCCTTGGAACGGATGCAGAGAGGGAAAGCGTCAACATCGCCAAATGCCTTGAAGAGTGCGCACTTACCTTCCATAACAGGCATACCTGCTTCAGGTCCGATGTCGCCAAGGCCGAGAACAGCGGTACCGTCTGTAACAACGGCAACGAGATTGTGTCTTCTTGTGTACTTATATGAGAGATCAACGTCCTTCTGAATAGCAAGACAAGGCTCTGCAACACCCGGTGTATAAGCGATTGCGAGTTCTTCCTTGGTGCCTACGGGAGCCTTAGCGATAACTTCGATCTTGCCGGCCCACTGCTCATGCATCTGCATAGCTTTCTCTTTGACGTCCATAAATAAACCTCCGTTTTAGAAACTGAATGGATCTTTTAATTCAAGCGTAAATATATTAAATAAAATGGGCGCGAAATACAATCACGCGGAGTTTCACAAAAATTATCTAAATCTGCTCTCTTTTTCGCCAATATTTATGGAAGATATCACCTTCTTGTCTGACATGGCACAGTAAGCCATGCCTGCATATCTTCCGAAAGTCAATGTTATCCAGGTCGAAAATGCCGCGGAAAGTATGTAAAAAGCTGTCATTGAGGCAAATGAGACAAGTCCTGCCAGAGCATCCGTAAAGAAGAAGACCAGAACGATCAGGAAAATGCTCCTGACATGAGCCAGATAAAAGCCCCTGGTCAGCCTGACGACATGCGGGATCGAGTTGAACATGCCCTTATCGCCCGACAGATAGCAGGCCGGAGCCGTGAACAGCATCGGGAATCCGATGCAGAAGAATACGATCAGATTGGAACTTATGATCATGAACGGAATGGATACCGCAAGGTAAAACAGCGAAAGCAGCACAAACCTTTTGATGATCACGCCCATCTTCACAGGTTCAGGCAGGTCCTCACTGCCTTCCTTTCCCTTGTTCCTGCTGCGGAATGACCTTACATAAAGGCCCGAATAAAGGACGCCCATCAATAAAGTTATAAAGAGCGCGAAAAACGCCGACACAAGAAAAACAATGTTTCCGGACGTGATCGGGACGGTCATGTCCATCGCCTGGGTCTGGTCAGCAGCCTCAAAGTTGCTCATCCAAGAGTTGAGCCAGGTAAAATCAGTATCCGAATAAGGATTAAAGAAGACCGCGCAGCGGGCAACTACGCAGAACAGGAACATGAACCTGACGGCCCACTTATAGTCGATATCGTCAATATTTAAAAGCCTTTCGAATACTTTTAAGATCATCTCATGCTCCCTGCTATTTCTTCCCGATATAATACGATAAAACAAAATAAAAATAAATCGATTAGTCTACCCAAACTGTGATAGAATCTAATCTGATTTTTCAAATCAAGGACGGCGGTAAAATGATAGATTTCCATGTAATCCCAGACCTGCTTTATGTCATTCCGACAGACAAGCATTCTACAAATGACGTTAAATCAATACTTGTAAGCCACCCCGAGATCAAGTTCGTCTCACTGGCAGCAGTTGACCTCATGGGCAACGACACTGACGAGAAGATCCCCATTTCGGATTTTTACAATAATGTTGATGATTATCTCGACGGCAAGGCAGTACAGACAGACGGTTCTTCCGTTGTACTCCCCGGCATCGCGACGTTGAACGACGGTAAGGTCGACCTTATCCCCGATCCCGATGTCATCTGGTATATCGATTATAACTACGAACACATTGACCTGAAGACCGGAAAGCCCGTGGGAACTTTAAGGATCCCCTCTTTCCTGCTTCATAACGGCGAGCCGGTCTGCTCAAGATCCATTCTCAAGAGAAGTACCGAGAATTACGAGAAAAAGGTCAAGGATCTTTTCCTCGGCAATCCCGATCTTTGCGCAAGCTACGGCTTTACGCCCGACGAGCTTAACAGGATCACCCTGATCACCGCCACAGAGCTCGAGTTCTGGGTCAATTCACCCGACGAGATTATCAGCACAGAACAGCTCTCTATCTCACAGGAACTTAAGGAATCTTACTGGAAGCGCACAAAGGGTGTCGTCAGGACCGCTCTCGAGCAGGTCATCATGATCCTCGAAAAGTACGGTTTCGGACCTGAGATGGGCCACAAGGAAGTCGGCGGCGTTAAGGCCTCCCTCAACTCTTCCGGCGAATTCCATTTCATCATGGAGCAGTTAGAGGTCGACTGGAAGTATTCCGGCGCAAGACAGGGCGCTGACTACGAGCTTATCGCAAGGATCATCATCAAGGAGATCTTCCGTCTGCACGGTCTCGATGTCAGCTTCAACGCAAAGCCGCTTCCCGGCGTTGCAGGCTCCGGTGAGCATACACATGTAAATGCTGTCGCTTATCTTGAGGACGGCACAAAGATCAACCTCTTCTCACCTGAGGATCCCGGCAAGGATTTCTTAAGCGTATTCGGATGGGGATGCCTTTTCGGAATAATGAAGAACTATTCAAGAGCCATCAATCCGTTTGTTTCCGCTACAACTGACGCTTTTGAAAGACTTACCCCAGGATTTGAGGCTCCTACCCACTGCGTAGCTTCGATCGGCAAGGACGTTAAGACTCCTTCAAGAAACAGATCTGTCCTTCTGGGTCTTGTCAGAAGCGAAGACAACAAGTATGCAACACGTTTCGAGCTTCGTGCTCCCAACCCTCATACAAACACATATCTCTGCCTTGCAGCCGTTTACCAGGCAATGCTCGACGGTATCGACTACGCTATCAATTCCGGCAAGGATTCCCAGGCACTTGAAGCCGAGTTCGTAAAGCCTTACGGCACACCTAGCGACTATCTTCTCACAGACAGGCTCTACAGATGCGAAGACGACATTTTCGAGGATATGGACTCCAACGAGAGAGACAGGCTCTTCGGAACACCTGCCGCAACTGTTTATGATTCCATCAGTCCCCTCAAGGATTCTGATGTAGCCGAGCTTCTCGGCCGCGACGGTATTTTCCACGGGAATCTCATCGATTCGTACTATCAGGCAATGCTCGTCCGCTGGGAGATGGAGCTTCTCCAGAAGATAATCCCCGCCAACCTCTCTGCTTTAAGGAGCATCACAAGAAAAGAAGAAGGCGGCTGCTCTTACGATGAGCGTCTCTGGAACGACATCACGGATCTTAAGAACCTTCTCGGCAAAGACACCGACGAGAAGAAATCCATCTTCACCCGCATCAAGGCTGCCGTTGAGGCAAATGACTGGGCCAAGACTTCCGTTTACCAGCTTGCGATGAAGAATGCGATGAAAGAGCTCAGGTCAAAGTACAAGATATATTGCGAGAACCAAATCTGATATAAAAACACAAATTCAAAATTAAAGGGGGTGCGGAATCCGCACCCCCTTTTCCATAAATCAATCCGGTCGGGGATCAAAATTGTCTGGATTTATTACTTCTTGCCTGCGAGGAACTTGTAGCAGAAAGCTGCAAGAGCTGCACCTGCGAAAGGTCCAACGATGAAGACCCAGAGGCTTGAAAGAGCAGCACCGCCTGCGAAGAGAGCAGGTCCGATGGATCTTGCAGGGTTAACAGATGTACCTGTAAGACCGATACCGAGGATATGAACCATAACGAGCGAGAAACCGATAACGACACCGCCGAAAGAACCGTGCTTATAGTCGCCGTCAGTAACGCCGAGGATTACAAGAATGAAAATGAATGTGAGGATGATCTCAGCAATAAGACCTGCGCCGATGTTTCCGTTAACACCGCCGAGACCGTTGGATCCTAATCCGCCTGTAGCGTCTGTGATTCCGCCCAGACCGAAGATAAGCTTAAGACATGCAGCACCTAAGATAGCACCGATCGTCTGTGAAACAAAATAAAGACCGAAGTCCTTTCCGCTCATTCTTCCTGAGATAAGGCAAGCGAGTGAAACTGCGGGATTGATATGGCAGCCGGAAATATTGCCTACACAATAAGCCATACCAACGATAACAAGACCGAAAGCAAATGCAGTGGTAAGATAACCGCCCCACTTGTCACAGCCTGTCAACATAGCTGTACCGCAACCGACAAGAACAAGAGTAAATGTACCGATACACTCGGCTACATACTTCCTTAAACCTTCCATAAGATTCACCGTCCTCCGTATTATTTTTCAGGACGGCACCTTACGACCATCCTTGTCTCAATTATATACGAATTCTTCTCCGTGGGATAATATTATGACTTCATTTGTATTACCGTTTGAAGACTTTTCGACATGGCCCACGATCTTCGAATCGATATTGAACGAAGATGCAATATCCATAATGCTCTGCGCTTCTTTCTCGTCAACGTAGAACTCGATCCTGTGTCCGCAGTTGAATACCTGGAACATCTCCTTCATCGGGATCTCGCCTGACTCATAGATGGCCGCGAAAAGCGGAGGAAGCTCGAAAAGATTATCCTTAACATATCTGACGCCGTTGCCGAAGTCCCTGCACTTTGCCTGTCCGCCGCCTGTGCAGTGGATGATGCCGTGGATCCTCTCCCTGCCGCCTTCGAGCACCTTAGTGATAACAGGAAGGAATGTTCTTGTAGGAGCAAGGATAGCCTCGCCTACAGTCACATCTGCTCCGGGAAGCTTATCGGTAAGACGGTATTTGCCGCAGTATGCCTTGTCTGCGGGAACCGTATCGGAGAATGACTCCTTGAAGTTCTCATAGTAATACTTGGAAAGGAGCATATGACGTGCAGCCGTAAGACCGTTTGAAGACATTCCGGAATTGTAGGAAGTCTCATATGTTGCCTGACCTGATGAGCTTAAGCCGACGATAACATCACCGGGCCTGATGTTTGCTGCGTTGATGACATCGGATCTCTTGGCTCTTGCAACGATCGTAGAGTCAACGATAAGCGTTCTGACGAGGTCTCCTACGTCAGCCGTCTCGCCGCCGCACATCGTGATTCCGATACCGAGATCCGCAAGACGCGCAATGATCTCATCGTAGCCTTCGATTACCTTGGCGATAGCCTTGCCGTCAACAAGGTGGGCATTACGGCCGATCGTGTTGGAAAGCATCAGGTTTGAAGTAAGACCAACGCATGCGAGGTCGTCTGTATTCATAACGAGTGAATCCTGGGCAAGACCTTTGAACCAGTCGTAACTGCCGGTCTCCTTATACATGAGGTATGCGACGGAAGATTTGGTTCCCGCGCCGTCTGCGTGGATCGCAGTGCAGTAATCGGGATCTCCCGCGATATCGTCGATCAGTTTGCAGAATGCTCCGGGGAAAGCGCCCTTGGACTGGTTCTTAACTGCCGCCTTGACTTCGTCCTTCGTAGGCGAGACTCCTCTGCTCAAATAAGATTCTGCTGACATGATGCATACCTCCAAATATTAATCACAATTAAGTTTTCACGCAGACCGGTAAGCCGGGTTCTGTATATGACAATCATCTATCTAGGCCATACATTTCTGCATGGCTCGAGCCGTCTCCTCAGGCCCGCGGACAACGGTTATGCCTGTTTCCTCGACGTTGCTCCGGATGGGGTTTACAAGGCCGTTATGTCTCCATAACGCCGGTGAGCTCTTACCTCGCCTTTTCATCCTTACCCTTGCGGGCGGTTTTCTTTTCTGTTGCACTTTCCTTAAAGTTGCCTTCACCGGGTGTTACCCGGCATCCTGTCCTGCGGAGCCCGGACTTTCCTCATGCGCCGGACTTTCGCCCGATGGCGCCCGCGATTGTCTCGGTCTGCGGGAAAACATAGCTATTATACTCAAAACCCCTGTTAAATGACAGAAGCCTTTTCGTTATTGTAATTAACTATGAAATTAAGGCTCGGAAACTTTGCAGAAAGCTTCTCTTTGAGCTTGGGCAGATAAACCTGTTCGGTCGCGGAATGCCCTGCTATCACGGTATTAATGCCGCACTCTTCAAGTTCAACGCAGATGTGATGCTTGATCTCGCCAGAAAGGACGGTATCAACACCGCCAGAGATGATCGCGGGAATGCTGTCCTCATCAAAAGAACCACCCTGTACAAAGACCTTTTTGACTTTGTTTTCCGGATCGTTGATCGATATTATTCCGCTCGCACCCAAAGCTTTCTGCGTTTTGGTAACGAAATCAAGAAGCTTTTCTTCTTCCTGCTCGAAAACGATACCGCACGAGGTTCCCTCAAGATGCGATGGAGTCTCTGCTCCCAACGCTGATGCGAGCGCGAGATTGCCGAACTCATCGGTCAAATCAAGATTCGTATGGCATGCATAGCATGTTATTCCGTTCCTGATAAGATTTGTAAGCAATCGACCTTTATATGTCTCGGTGCTCAGAGTCTTTATTCCGCCGAAAATGATCGGATGATGAGTAATGATCAGATCGGCTCCGGATTGTCTGGCAAGGTCAATAGCTTTGCCGGTAAGATCGAGCGACAGCACACATGCTGTTACCGCCCTGTCAGGTTCTCCAGCCATAAATCCGATATTGTCGTAATCGGTTGCGTTCTCTTTTGGAAAACACTCAGCCAGATAATTGGTTACATCACTAATCTTCATATCTTTCCCTTTCCTTTAAGGCTTCCCTAACGATCTCATCACTTCTTGACCTGATCTTGAAGACTTTATCCAGGTGTGCGAAATAATCTCTTACGAGAAACTCGCCTGATGCTTCCTTTTCGGGAAGCAAGACACCGTAGCACTCCTTAAAAGCTCCGAGTTCATACGGGATTCCGCCATAACTCAATCGCATTATACTATAAAAGATATCCCTGTCAGTGCATACGGACTCATCGTCAAAGACAAATCCACGACCGGCAAAGAACTTTCTCACAAGATTGACTGATTTCTGCGGCTGAATAACAAATCTGACCTGCTTCAAGACCTCTTCAGCAGCGGATTCCATACATCTGGTGATGATATCGATTATATTGAGTCCGCCTATTCCGGCAATGACCACAACATCTCCGGGAATAAGCGTTATACCGTTTAATCCGTCGGCAACGTACACACATGAACGGTCTTCAAATCCGGCATCTTTCAATGCTTGTCTTGAGCGTCCGGCAGGGCCTTCGTGAATATCAGTGCATATAACTTCTGAAGCGATATCGTTTTCCAGACAAGACACAGCCAGCTGACCGTGATCCGAACCGACATCTATCACCCTTCCCGGGCCTAAATCGGAACGCGCCGAACTCACCTGGTCGAATACAGCTGATAACCGTGACGAAAGATGTATCATCAGAGATCCTCTAATTTAGCTCTCATCTTACTCTTATATTCACTCAGGTTGGAAAGTTTCTCATCTATCGCAGAACGTTCTTCCTGCGAGGAAGAATACATTCTGCGCGAGAGCAAAGCTTCCTCAAGATCATTGACGCGGACGATCCTGATCTTATATAGGTAACCGAGATAGTAATCACGTTTAACCATAACGTCTTCAGCGAGATCCGCTTTTGTGCATTCCCTGTACATCACGTCTTCGGCCGCAACCCCGTTGATGGTAACACGGCTGAAGAAATCGCTCATTCTTGCGTATGAGACGCCCTTCTGAGCATCAAAAACCGAAAGGAAGTTCTTTACGAGAGCCTTCATTGAATCTCCCGAAAAGTCGTCAGGCCTAAGTACATCCTCAATGGCGATCTGCTTCTTGTCAGCAAGTACCGGTCCGAGAGAAATCGCATATGCGAAAAGCTTAATCTCTTCATCCGAAGCGGTATCGTTTACAGCGTAAACGTTTTCGGGCTCCACGGGTTCATCAGGAGAAGGTTCGTAATTGTCGTACTCGGCTGGTGTATCGGTATTTGAATAATTACGGTTCTTGAGGTCGTTCTCCTTCTGCCTGGCTATCTCTCTCGCCTGCATCAGGTTCTCTCTGGCACCCTCGCTGTCAGCAAGACTGTTCATGCGGTTAAGTACCGCCGCAGGATTTGCGCCGAGCACTTTTGCAGCTTCGTTTGCCATTGTGGATCTCTTAATCTCATCGGGTACCCATGAACCATAAAGGCAAATATCATCCTGATATCTTCCCTTATCTATTCCCTTGACGTCATCGTAGTTGTCGTTATAAGCCCTCTCAAGAAGATAATCTTCAACATACAGAGCGTTTTTAACGACCTCGGCAAACTTGTCAGCGCCGTTGACACGGATAAACTCATCCGGATCTTTGCCATCCGGTACTTTTGCGATTTTTATCCTTATCTTGATGCCGGAAAGCTTTGAAAGGTATGCAAGCATCATCTTGATAGCCCTGATCGCAGCCTTTTGTCCGGCGCCGTCTGCGTCAAAGAAGAAGACGACTTCTTCACAATACCTTGCACAAAGCTTGAGCTGACTGTCAGTAAACGACGTCCCGAGAGCAGCAACGGTATTACGGAAACCGGCCTTATGCATCGCGATGGCATCCATATAGCCCTCAACGACTATAAGCTGCTTGGACTGTTCCTTTTTCGCAAAGTTAAGTGCGTACAGATGGTTCTGCTTGTTATAGACCAACGAATCGGG
>JAEEGJ010016679.1_pt1 | contig 16791 bp, 10 predicted proteins | sample 8958761 | NCBI WGS metagenome assembly JAEEGJ01 (sample SAMN16246546, study PRJNA631951) | gut metagenome | biome: gut microbiome; feature: rumen; material: RS-attached | host: Bos | place: Iran: Karaj | collected 2018-10 | reverse complement strand
GGGAGGGGTAAGAGGGGGTTTGGGGGGTGTGTCGAGGGGTTCCCCGTTGCGAACGAACGTGAGCAATGGGGGTTCACGAGAGGGGTGGGACCACCCAAATGCGCGTTAGCGCACAATTCGTCCCGTAGGGACACCTTGTTTATTCTTTATTCTTTATTCTTTCTTCTTTATTATTTAAAAACGGGCGACCAATGGTCGCCCCTACATTGATTTGTTTAATTAAAACGGGCGACCAATGGTCGCCCCTACAAGCAGGTCGTCGTGGCGCCGACCCCTGCCGAATTCTGAATTCTGAATTCTTAATTCGCGTCTGTCCGCCGATTTCTACACCATCGCGTTCCGCTTTGCGCGGCGGACTCGGTTGACGTGGCGCTCAAAATCGCCGTTGTTCAACAGCTCCGCTATAACGAGCTGCTCGAATACCGGCGCGGTGCAGGAATAAAACCCGAGCTTGTCGTCAAATTCCGGCATAAGTCTTTGCGGCAGGACCATATAGCCGAGGCGGAGCGACGGCGCGACCGTCATGGAAAACGTGTTTATGTATATAACGCGCCCGTCGTCGGAGAGCGAGAACACCGTGTCCTCGTTCTTGCGCGATACGGTCAGCTCCGAATCGTAATTATCCTCTATAATATACCCGTCCCGCGCCTTTACGAAAGACAGATATTCCAGCCGCTTTGACACGGGAGCTGTCACGCCGCTCGGATAACTGTGAAACGGCGTTATATGAAGCACGGAAGCTGACGAGTGCGAAAGAGCTTCCGTCGTTATGCCGTCGTCGTGAAGCGGCAAAAGCTCGTATCTTACGCCGTTTGCGCCGTACACGCGGCGTATTTTTTCGTACGACGGATCCTCAAGCCCGTACACGCGCTCCTCGCCTAAAAGCTGCGCGGAAAGGCCGTATATATACTCCGCCCCGGCGCCGATGATCACCTGCTCCGCGGACACTTTTATACCGTTGCTCCGCGCAAGATACGCGCAGACCGCCTCGCGCAGCTGCACGCAGCCTTTGTTCGGCGATTTTACGAGCAGCTCCTCACCGTAATCGAGTATGACGCGGCGCATGGTCTTTGCAAGCACGGAAAACGGGAAATCCCCCGCGTCTTTATGCTGCGGCAGCTTCGCAGACACAGCCGGTTTTCGCGGAGCGTCTTTATATATAAAATCCGATTCTTTATATATCACGTAATATCCGCTGCGCTGCCGCGATTCCGCGTAACCCTCGTCGCACAAAATGGCGTAGGCGTGCTCCGCGGTTATGACGGATACGCCTGTTTCCGCGCACAGAATCCGCTTTGACGGCAGCTTTTCCCCGTATTTCAAAACCTTGTTCGTTATATCCGCTTTTATCTGCAGATAAAGCTGCATATACGCCGGGGTTTTTAAACTTTTATCGATTTTGTATTTCATCTGGTTATATAAAAAACTCCTTAACTGAACATTTTATATTATCAAATTCATTGTATAATACTTTCAAACGTTTGTCAAGGGGTAAAATAATATGAATTACAAAAGAGTTTTGACTATACAGGACATTTCGTGCTTCGGGCAGTGCTCGCTGACCGTCGCTCTGCCGATACTTTCCGCCGCCGGACTTGAGACGGTAATACTTCCGTCCGCGGTGCTGTCAACGCACACAGGCGGCTTTACCGGCTTCACCGTGCGCGATCTGACGGACGACATCCCGGGCATAGCGGCGCACTGGAAAAAGGAAAATATCAGCTTTGACGCGATATATACCGGTTATCTCGGCAGCATACAGCAGATAAATCAGGTAAAAGACATAATAAAAACGCTGTCAAAGCCCGGCGCGGTCAGCATCGTGGACCCGGCTATGGCAGACAACGGAAAATTATACGGCGCGTTCAACGATGAATACGTGGAAGAGATGAAAACGCTCGTTTATTCGTCCGATATAACGCTGCCGAACATAACCGAGGCCGCGTTCCTGACCGGTATAGAATATAAAGAAAAATACGATAAAGCGTATATAGACCGCATATTTGCCGCAATGGCAGATAACGGCGCGAAGACCGTGGTGCTTACCGGCGTGAGCTATACGGAAAAAACGACCGGCGTCGCCGTGTATGAAAACGGCGAATATTCGTATTACGAGCATAAAAAACTGCCCGTTTCCAGTCACGGTACGGGCGACGTTTACGCGTCCGCGTTCACCGGCGCATACCTGCAGGGCAAGTCGATATTCGACGCCGCCGCGATAGCCGCGGATTACACGGTAAAATGTATAGAGAACACCGCCGGCGACGAATCCCACCGCTACGGCGTAAAATTCGAGCCGGTGCTCGGGTATCTCATAGACAGGTTAAAATGATCCGATCCGGATCGTAGGGCGGGGGCTTGCTCCCGCCTTTTTTTTGCCGCGCGCGGGGGGTCCCTCCGTCCACCACCCGCGCCCCCTCAGAAAACTCTGAGGGAGGGGTAAGAGGGGGTTTGGGGGGTGTTGAGGGGTGGGCGACCCACCATTTCCGTCCCGTAGGGACACCTTATTTATTCTTTATTCTTTCTTATTTCTTCTTTATTATTTAAAAACGGGCGACCAATGGTCGCCCCTACTGTCTGAATTCTGAATTCTGAATTTTTAATTCTTAATTAAATTCCTCTCTATCCACTTTCCCGCTCCCTGAAGCGGCGTGCCTTGCGGCGGCACGTAATTCGTTATACCGTTCGATTTGAGGGCGTTAAGTATATACGGCAGCATAAGCGATTTTTGCCGCTTCACGTCGTGCGTTATCACGCCGCCGGCAAACGTATACGGCGTTGACCTGTCAAGTTTATATTTCCTATAACCCGCAAGAGCGAAGCCGGCAAGCGCCAGCGCCGCTTCCTTGAATATGGCTTTTGCAACTGAGTCACCCTCGTCGGCGGCTTTTTCACATTCGCGGCAGAAATCCGCGATATTCCTTGACGCCTGCTCCGTTTTATATACGCCGTAGACCGATTTACGAAAGCTGTCCGCCGGGTATTTTTCGCACAGATACCGCGTTAAAAGCGTTTTTTCGCCTCTGCCCTCATAGTCCGCCGTCGCCGCGTTTATGCCCGCGCGGCCTATCGCAAAGCCCGAGCCGGGGTCGCCTAAAAACGCGCCGTAGCCGCCTATGATATCAAGCACGGCGCCGTCTTTTATTATATACGCGTCCGCGCCTGTGCCGGAGAGGATGAGCACGCCGTCGCCGTATATGCCCGCGGCGTAAAGTCCGAGCGTTCCCTCGTCGACCTCGACCGCTTCACAGCCGGATATGCGCGAAAAGACCTCCGTATTGTGCATAAAATAACCCGCGCAGCCGAGCACGGTAAAATCACCGATCTGATTTTTCAGTGCGTCAAAGCCGGAGCGCACCGTTTTTTCTATCGCCGCGCCGTCCGCCGTTTTTTTGTTTACTCCGCCGTCAACTCTGACGGTCTTTATCATTTCTCCGTTTTCGGCGACGGCACCGAGCTCAAGCTTGGTGCCGCCTCCGTCAGCGGCAATATATATCCGCCTCATTATTTAACAACGTAGGAGTACATAAAGCGTCCGCCCGGCGCCGTGTCGCCGTTAGTGTAGAAGTCCATTATGTCTCCGTCTGTCTGCATATTGTCGTTCCACTTGAAGTTCACCGTAAACGTGTTGCCCGTTATGCCGAGATACGATTTGGGTATCTTGACCACGAGATATTTTCCGTTCACTTTGTACGACACTTTGCCGACCGTGCTGAAATTCCAGCCGCCGGTGCTCTTTTCAAGCGTCGCCTGCGTTGAAGTGGGCGATACTCTGTTGAGCACGTATTCAAAGCCTTCCCAGTTGTTTGCCGAATCGCCGGTGTCTATAAACAGCCTCATCCACTTGCTTCCGGTATAGGAGGTTATATTATCCGCGCATTCGACCATGAAATACAGGTTGTCTGCGTCGCGGCTGACCTTTGCGCCTATTATATCGTTTCTGCCCGTGGTGTTCGTATATCTCATAGTCTTGTAGCCGGCGCTGCTGCGGTCGAACGTGTTGCCCTGATACGCAACGTAGTACGGTCCTACGTCGTCCCACTGCGAGATGTTTTTGTTAAGATCTATCGTCTTTGCCGCCGTCGGCTCGGGTATTGCCCGTGTTCCCTTGAACTTTCTTATATAAGAGACGAGCTGATAGTAGTAATGGTCTTTGAGGTCGCCCTTTGACGGCTCTATGTCGCGGCTGAATTCATCGTTGAACTCGTCCGGGAAAGCGTTGGTGACGCCCTGCCACGTAGGCTGTTTCTGCGCTATCCATTCGTTCCAGCCGGTCACGAATATGAAGTTCACGTTTTTGGATAATGCGTATTCCCACTGCTCGGCAAAGTTCGCGCCGTAGAGTTTTGCGTTTTCTCTTTCGTCGTAACCCTTTGAGGTGTAAGTTCTGCCGAAGATGTTCGTGCCGTTCATGGCGGTAAGGCCCGCGGCTTTGCTCCAGTTCTGCGCCACGCCGACGGTCGTCTGTTTCAAGCCGTTTTTGTCCGTATAGACCGCCTGCGGATATTTTGCGAGCCAGCCCCATTTATCCGAATTCGTCTGTGACGATCCGTTGTACTGCGGTACGCCCGGACGGAACGTGAAGAACTTGTATATTTCCGCGTCAAGATCGTTCGTTCTGTCAAGACCGGACGTGAGCGACATCATAAGAGGCTTGCCGTTCCAGTAGAACCACAGCTCGTTATACGCAGGGTCTCTGTAAACGAGCTGATATATCTCGCGCAGCTGTATCGCCGCGCTGTTCTCGTCGCCGAAAGGCAGAATGAACGATACCTTCGGCGTTTTCACGCCTTCCTCGCGCGCCTGCTTATATACCTGCAAAAGCACCAGATACGATTCGCGCCACGTGAACGTTCCGTTCGTGTTGTCGAATATCACGACGTCCACTCCGGCGTCCGCCAGAAGCTCGGCCTGCTTGCGCAACACCCATCTGTCCGTCGTGGTGTAATAGCCGTATATCGGCTCGTTCCAGAAACAGCCGTAATAGCTTTGTATATTGTTCCAGACGCTGTGGTTGTGATTTGTGATCGCCTCGGGATACTCGTCGCATATCTGCTGCAGATTTATGGGCGAGTAGTTTTTCGCGTGTTCAACGTGCCACGTCCAGTAGAACATTCCGACGTATTTGTTCTGCTTGGGATCGCCGGTCTGTTCGTTTGTCGGCAGTACCCTGCCGAGTCCGTCGGTCGCGACCCAAGTATCCGGCATCGCGTCGCGCTGCTGTATTGCCGGCGAATCCTCCGGCTCCGGCGGAGCTATGCCGCCCGATCCTGTTACCGCCTGATTGAACAGCGGATCGTCGTTTCCGCAGACGTGGATCGTCATGGCGATCTCGCCGTCCTGCTCTATGCCGCCCGCGGTAAATACGGATTTTGATACGTTTGAAGGATAAAGCCATACGCCGACGGTATCGGTCGGGTCGCTGAACACAACGAGATACTCGCCCGGCGCCTGCGCCGCAAACGAAAGCGAAAGCCAGCTGTTGTCCGTGTAGTTCGTGTAAAGCTTTGTGGCTATGGGCGACGCGCTCATGGAGCTTGATATGCTTATCTCGTACTTGTAAAGCGACAGCCTGATGTTTCCTATATCGTCGGACCAGGACGGACACCACGCGGACATACTGTCAAACTTTGAATTTATTGAAAAATGCTGAGTTAAATACGAACCGGATTCGAGCTGTACCGGGGTTTTGGCGTCATACAGAGACGTGTTATACATATCAACGGTGCGCCATTCCTCTTCTTCAGGCGTTAAGCTTGTGATCAGGCCGCTTACGTATCTGAATATGAGCGTTACGTCTTTGTTGTTTATCTTGCCGTCCGCGTTCACGTCCGAGCATTCCGCGTCTATCGTTTCGTTATCGCCGCTCACGTATTTGAAAAGCGATACGACGTCTTTGTTGTTTACCCAGTAGTCGCCGTTTACGTCGCCGATCTTCTTTTCTATCGTAAGCGGATCGACGAAATCGTTTTCATCGTACGGCGGTATATAGACCTTTGCGCGCCAGAATTCCTCCGACGTGCCGTCCGAGAAATTGGCGAAAAGCTGTACGGTCCTGATACCCGCGGGGTCTACGGGAACTATGACTTTGAATCTGTACGTGAATTCACCGGGCGCGGCTCTGAGAACGGCAGCCTCCGGGTTGACTTTGAATTTTTCCAGAGATAAAGTATACAGTCCCTCCTGTACGTAAGAGAAGCTTTCTATATCGGATCCGTCCGCGCTTATCCAGCCCCAGAAAATAGCGGACTGCGTGTTCTGCGGAAGATGCGGGGTGTCGATGTTTTCTGTTTTGCCGCCGCACGTAATGCACTTTTTCTCGTCGCTTCCGTTGGGCTTGAATCCGTATCTCACCTCGTCATAGCTGACTTTGACGATATGATTGAATCTTGATCTCACGTAAGACTGATACATTTCCTCCTCTACCGCTTCCGGCACGACCGCAAACGGGACGAATACCATGACCGCGATCAAAATCAGAGCTATAGCGCTTTTTACAGTTTTTTTCACCGTTTTTCTCCTGTCCGTATATTAGTATTCTTATTCTATCACAATTAAACTTAAAATGGTATATGCCTATTATACAAAACTGACCGTGTTTTTTTGTGCATTAGGACGGCGTGTCCGTTTTGTCGCGGTCGCGTTTTTTCAAAACGATTATCACAACGCCGCACAAAGCGAACATTCCGATTATGACGAGGATCGCGATAAGATACAGTCTCGCGTCGCCGTGATCTCCGCTTTCCGCCGCGGTCACTTCGCCGGTATCGAACACCTGCGTTTCAGGCTCCGGCATCGTCTCCGTCTGCGCTTCCGTTATCGTGTCGAACGAATCTTTTTCCGCGGTGTATATGCCCAGCACGCATATACGCGGCGTCTGTCCGCTTTGCGCGCCGACCGGGGCAAACGTAAATCTCTTTATCCGTCCCGCGGAGCCGAGCTTCATCGGTATCACCGTAACGGTCTCCGCTTCAAGCGTACAGATACCCGCGGCGGCGCCTTTGTCGCCTTCCGCCGTTATCCTGACTTCAATATTCTCCGCATCTTCCGTCAGATAGTCAGCGTAAAGACGCAGATATACCGTGCCGTACGTTCTGCGCGTCTGCGGATAATATGCCGCATAACCGCAGCCGCCGGACGTAAAGTCAAACGCAAGTCCCACCGCATCTTCTCCGTTCACGGCGGCGGTATAAACGCTCTTGCAGCAGTCAAAGCCGCGCCAGTCGGATACGTCGGCACCGTCGCATACGGTGGTGAGCATCTGCGGAAGCTCCGCGGGATAAAGCGTGCCCTTATAGTCATATTGCTTCTCCGGCTTTGCGATCTCGCCGTAGACAGCCTCAACTCCGTCCGGGAAAGCGTCCGCCGCAAGTCTGTTCGCGGCGGTCACGCCGTACGTTGTATCGATCACGGAAAACAGCTCCGCCCTTTCGTCCGCCGTATCAAGTCCGAGCGCGCATATCCCCGCCGCGCCTGCACAGCCGTAGTAAAGCTCAGCGAGCTCAGAGGCGCTGTTCACACGGCAGCCGAATATCACGGAAAACGGATACTGCGCCGCCGCTTCGCGCAGGCGTTTTGCCTCGTTTGCGTTTTCCGTTTCTATGTAAACCGGTATTTTTTCCGGCTCTTTTACGTCTTTTTCAAACATGGACAAAAACAGCTCCGCCCCGTCCGCTCCGACGGGCGCTATGACCGCTGTTCTTGACGCGGAAAGCGCGCTCTGCGCGGCAAAAACGACGTCAGCCGCGTATTTTTCCGCCTTGTCCGCGGTCATCATACGTATTTCCGCTATACGTTCCGTGTCAAATTCGCCGCACGGTATGACGGCGGACAGTTTTTTGCCGTATCTTTGCCCGAAAAACGACAGAAGCGACATAAAATGAGCCGCGCCTTCGGCAGTAGTTATATCGGGCCATGCGTTGTTATCTGCGACGAAATAATACTTTTCCGAGTTTGCAAACGGCGAATATACGAGCCGCAGAACGGTATATATCTTGTCCTCCGCGCAGCGGTCCATAAGCGCGTCCGTTTCAGCCAGCGCCGCGCTTGAAATATACGCGGTCTGATCCGCGAAACTGAATTCAATATCGCCTTCGCCGCCGAAAAGCTCGCCGAGATCAACGTCGGCGTATACGATGCCCGGCGCAAGATACGGCAAAAGCGTCGCGTCTTTTTCCGCCGCCGCGCCTTTGTACGGAACTGTCGGCGCCGGCGCTTTTGACGAGTTGACGTAGGCGACGCCCGCGTCCTCGTACCCCGTTTTCGTTTCGTATCTTACGAGATATTTGAACTGCGTGTTATCGTATCCGTCCTCGTCAAGCGGCAGCTCAAAGCTGAAAGAGCTTGATACGGTCGCTTCCGCGTAAGGCTCCGCGTCAACGTCGCCCGGCTCTTCCTCGTCAAGCCCGGGCAGGAGCCTGTAAAGGCATATACGCTTTGCGGACGCCGGATAGTTGTCAAGCGTGCCGTATACCTTGAGCCTGTCTCCCGAAGTCTCCGCTTTCACCTCTCCGTTATATTCCACGGGGAAACGGTATGAGGAAAACGAAATGCTCTTTATCGCTATCTCTCCGCTGACGCTGCCGGGAAGCTCCAGGCGCAGCGCGTCCACGGACACGCCGGAGCGGAAACCGCCTATCGGGAAATTATAAACGTGCTCTCCTTCAAGCATAGCGAGCGTATGCGTGTTTTCCTCAGTATACGAATACTGTCTGTCAAGCTTCAGCCGCAGAGTTACTTTCTCCGCGTCGCTTCTGTTTTCTATCGTCACGGCAAGCGCGTTGTATCTGCCGTTTGTCAGATATCCGCAATCCGTGCTTTCCATATAGCTGTTAGACCCCGTCGGGCGGTAGATCAGCGCGTCTTCCGTATATTCAAGCTCCGCTCTGTTAGGCGTGAAACCGGACGCGAAATATTTAAGTTTATCCGGCAGGCCGTCAACCGTCGCGGTATGGACGCGGTCTATCCTGCACGATACGCGCACTGTTGATTCACCCTTTGAGCTTATCTTCACCTTTATGCTCTGTATATTCACCGTTGTATTTACGTCTATCGGCAGATACGCCGCGACCCACTGTCCGGACGGCAAAGGAGCCGTGCCGGTCACGGTCTTTTCCGCGCCGTACACGGTGACGGTCATATCGAACGAGGCGTCCTCCGCAGGCTCAACGTACGCGCAGACGCACAGGGAGCGCGTGTTCGCCGTCGTTCTCTTTTTCGTGAGCGTCAGCGTAAGCTCCGCTTTGTCGTTACCGGTAAGGAGCATGCATTTTTCGCCCTCGAGCGCGGATACGGACACGGAGGCAAGCGTCCCCTCCGATACGGAACGCTCCGTTTCGTCCGCCTCAAAACCGTCAAGCATGACGGCGGCGCAGAGCTGCGCCTGCTCCTCGCTTATACCGGAAATATTAAGAACGCTCTGCTCTTCCGGGACCGTCCCGGACGCTTCTTCCGCGTACGCGAACGCGGACAGCGCGAAAACCGCGCACAGCAGTATTGAAATGAATTTCACCGTATTTTTCATACCTTTATTCTATCATAAAAATGCGATAAATAAAACGAAATATTGTAAATAATCGAAAACGTAGCTATTGTGAAAAATGTTTATAAATACGGTTTTTTCCGTTCTTAATTTCGTTAAACTTCGTGCTTGAAAAAAGTCGTATTTTAGGGTAAAATATACATAAGTTTTTAATTCTTAAACGGAGGGTACCGGCCTATGAGACTCCTGGAAGATCGCATAAGAATTGACGGCAAGGTCAAGGACGGCGACGTGCTTAAAGTAGACGGATTTCTCAATCATATGATAGACGTGCGCTTTGTTGCGGAATTGGGACGGGAATTTTACAGGCTGTACGGTAGCTGCGGCGTTAACAAGATACTCACCATAGAATCTTCGGGGATAGGTGTGGCTTGCTTAACTGCGCAGTTTTTTGATTGCCCCGTGGTTTTTGCAAAAAAAGCGAAAACGACCAATATTGCGCCTGATACGTATACCGCGTCCGTCGCGTCGTATACGCACGGCAACGTAAACGAGATACTCGTGTCAAAGGAATATCTCGGTCCGGCCGATAAAGTGCTTATAATAGACGACTTTCTCGCCCGCGGCAACGCCCTGCTCGGTCTTATGGAGATAGTTAAAAAATCCGGCGCGGAGCTTGTGGGCGCGGGTATAGTTATTGAAAAAGCGTACCAGGACGGCGGAGAAAAAGTCAGGAATATGGGCGTGCGCGTGGAATCTCTTGCCAGAATCGCTTCCATGAGCGTGGAAAACGGCATAGAGTTCTGCGACTGAATAAAATGAAGCTTGCCGGAAAACCGGTGCTGATAAAAAAATTATTAAAATATTATTTTAAGGAGGAACATTAAAATGTTCAAGAAAACACTTGCGGTCTTACTTGTTTTGGCAATGGCTGTCGGAACGCTCTTCGCGTTTACGTCATGCTCTTCCCAGGAAAAGTTCAAAATAGGCGTTATCTGCCTGCACGACCGTCAATCCACCTATGACAACAACTTCATCACCGCTGTTGAGAACGTAAAAGCCGCTCTCAAGCTCGACGATGATCAGGTCATCGTAAAGACCGGCATCCCGGAATCCAACGAGTGCGCGGTCGCCGCTGAAGAACTCATCAAAGAAGGCTGCGACATAGTATTCGCCGACAGCTTCGGTCACGAAGAGTTCCTTATAGACGTTGCAAAGAAGTATCCGGACGTTGACTTCTGCCACGCCACCGGTACAAGAGCCCATACCGAAGGCCTTGCAAACTTCCACAACGCATTTGCCGCTATATATGAAGGCAGATATCTTGCAGGTATAGCCGCAGGTATGAAACTGAAAGAAATGATAGACGCCGGCACGATCACAGAAGATAAAGCGGTCATAGGTTACATAGGCGCTTTCACGTACGCGGAAGTCGTTTCCGGTTACACCTCCTTCTTCCTCGGCGCACGCTCCGTTGTTCCGTCCGCCACGATGAAGGTTCAGTTCACCGGTTCCTGGTATGACGAGATAGCCGAGAAGAGCTCCGCCAACGCTCTTATGGATGCGGGCTGCGTTCTTATAAGCCAGCACGCCGACTCCATGGGCGCTCCGACCGCCTGCGAATCCAGAGGCGTTCCGAACGTTTCCTACAACGGCTCCACCGTTGACTCCTGCCCCAACACCTTTATCGTCGCTTCCCGTATCAACTGGGAGCCCTACTTCAAGTACATAATAGAACAGAAGCAGGCCGGCAAAGCGATAGATACCGACTGGACCGGAACGATAGCCACAGGCTCCGTCGTTCTTACCGATATCAACGATAAGGCTGCCGCAGCAGGCACCAAAGAAGCCATAGAAAAAGCTACCGCCGATCTCAAGGCCGGCACTCTCCACGTATTCGCCACCAACACCTTCAAGGTAAAAGGCGCGGAGCTTTCCGAGTATCTTGCAGACGTTGACACGGACGCTAACTACACGCCCGACACCAACGTTATCTCCGACGGTTACTTCCATGAATCCGAGAAGCGCTCCGCTCCGTACTTTGATCTCCGAATCGACGGCATCGAGCTGCTCAACGAGAAATATTAAAAATATAAACGGTATCAACGCCTGATACCGCTAAAAATCAAGGCGGGGCGATCGCCCCGCCTTGAAATCTTTAATAGTACCCTTATATGCGCACAAACGGTTTGCGCGTGTATAAGGATACTCTTAAAATAAAGGAGGTCATCTTGAAAGCTACGGATTACGCGCTTAAATTAGAGCACGTCACAAAAAAATTCGGCAGCAAAGTAATCGCTAACAAGGATGTTGATCTCGACCTGCGTTACGGCGAGGTACTTGCCATTCTGGGAGAAAACGGCTCCGGCAAGACGACGCTCATGAACATGATCTCGGGCATTTACCGCCCGGACGAGGGAGAGATATACATCAAAGGCGAGCCTGCCGTCATAAATTCGCCCAAGGACGCGTTCGCGTACGGCGTCGGTATGGTCCATCAGCATTTTAAGCTGATAGACGTTTTTACCGCGGCGGAAAATATAGTTTTAGGCATAGACACGGAGAAATACAATCTCAAGGAAGCCACGCGCCGTATTAAAGAGATCTCGGACAAATACGGTTTTGACGTAGACCCTTCCAAAAAGATATACAATATGTCCGTGTCAGAAAAGCAGAAAGTCGAAATAATCAAGGTTCTTTACCGCGGCGCCGATATACTTATACTCGACGAGCCGACGGCGGTGCTCACGCCGCAGGAGACGGAAAAGCTTTTCAACGTCATACGTCTTATGCGGGAAGACGGAAAGTCCATAATGATAATCACGCACAAGCTGCACGAGGTCATGGCTATATCGGACAGGGTGGCGGTCTTGCGCAAGGGCGAGCATATCGCCACGGTAGACACCGCAAGCGTCACGGAATCCGAGCTTACGGATATGATGGTGGGACAGAAGGTATCGCTTGACATAGGCCGCTCCGAGCCGAAAAACACGATCGACCGCCTTATTATAAAAGGTCTTAACATGAAGAACGCGGACGGCGTGACGGTGCTTGACGATATTGAATTCACCGCAAAGTCGGGCGAGATACTCGGCATCGCCGGCGTTGCCGGAAGCGGCCAACGCGAGCTGCTTGAAACGATAGCGGGTCTGCGTATACCGACGTCGGGCGAGATAACGTATATCGACCCGGCTGACAACAACGCCGTTGACCTCCGTAAAAAAACGCCCATGCAGATACGCGATCTCGGCGTGCGTCTGTCGTTCGTTCCCGAGGACAGGCTCGGCATGGGACTCGTCGGCAATATGGATATAATAGACAACATGATGCTCCGCTCATACAAAGGCGGCAGATCCATGTTTTTAGACAGACAGCCGTCCAAAACGCTGGCGGAACGCATAATCAAAAGCCTTGAGGTAGTGACGCCCAGCGCGAACACGCCGGTAAGACGGTTATCCGGCGGCAACGTGCAGAAAGTCCTGGTAGGACGCGAAATATCGTCCGCGCCGTCCGTTCTTATGGCGGCGTATCCGGTAAGAGGACTTGACATAAACTCGTCTTATACGATATACAACCTGTTGAACGAGCAGAAGGAAAGCGGCGTCGCCGTCATATTCGTCGGTGAAGACTTGGACGTTCTGCTTGAGCTGTGCGACAGGATAATGGTAATATGCGGCGGAGCCGTCACGGGCATAGTTGACGCGCGCACCGCCACGAAAGAAGGCGTGGGCCTGCTTATGACGACAAGAAAGAAAGGAGCGGAACAATGAATAGCGAAGCTGTAAAAAAACCGGCAAAAACGCCGCTTCTCGTCGTTTCAAAGCGTGACGCTCTTCCGTTAGGCAAAAGGATACTCATCCGCGCCGCCGCGCTCGTTTCCGCGATAGTGATATGCGCGCTGATAATCCTTATAGTAGGCAAGGCAAATCCGTTTCTCGTGTTCGCCGCAATGTTCCGCGGGTTCTTCATAAACATCCTGCCGTCCGTATACAGCGTTTCAATCCTTCTCGGCATATCGCTTGCGGTCACACCGGCGTTCAGGATGAAATTCTGGAACATAGGCGCGGAGGGTCAGGCGCTCGTCGGCGCACTGACGACCGCTATAATAATGATAGTTCTCGGCGGCAAGCTGCCGGACCCGGTCGTGACGGTCATAATGCTCGTAGGCGCGGTCGCCGCGGGTATGCTGTGGGGCGTCATCCCGGCGGTGTTCAAAGCTCAGTGGAGAACGAACGAAACGCTTTTCACGCTTATGATGAACTACATAGCGATAGAGGGCGTCAACCTACTGCTTGAGATATGCGGCGGTCCGTCGCACGTCGTAGGCAGATCGCTTCTTGCAAACGGACGTCTGCCTTCGCTGTTCAACGAGCCGTATATAATCCCGATAGCCGTCGCTTTGATACTCGCCGTTGTTATGTTCTTCTATCTGCGGCAGAGCAAGCAGGGCTACGAGATATCCGTCGTGGGCGAAAGCGAAAACACGGCGAAATACATAGGCATAAACGTAAAGAAAGTAATCATCCGCACAATGGCGATATCCGGCGCGATATGCGGCCTTATAGGATTTCTGATAGTCGGCGGCGTTGACTACGGCATAACCACCACGACGATAGGCGGCCGCGGATTTACCGCTATCATGGTATCGTGGCTGTCCAAATTCAACCCGTTCATCATGATACTCACGTCGTTTATGATAGTGTTCTTGGAAAAAGGCGCGAATTCCGCGGCGAGTAAGTTCAGCCTGATAGACGCGAACTTCTCAAACGTTTTGATAGGTATAATCCTGTTCTTCCTCATAGGCTGCGAATTCTTCCTTGAATACAGGGTCCAGCTCGGAAAAACCTCAAAGGAGGTGCAGAAATGAGCTTTGCTAACATGATCTTCTACGCCATACAGTTCGGCACCGCGCTGCTCTTCGGCGCGACGGGTGAGATAATAACGGAGAAATCCGGCAACCTGAACCTCGGTATCCCCGGCATCATGTACGGCGGCGCGGTAGGCGGCGTTGTGGGCGGATTTATTTACCAGAGCACCGGCCACGCCATACCCGCGGTATCTATCATAATTTGTCTGTTATCTTCCATGATCGGCTCGCTTCTGATGTCTTTGATCTACTGCTTCTTGACGGTAACGCTTCGCGCGAACCAGAACGTCACCGGTCTTACGCTTACGATCTTCGGCAACGGTCTGGCAAACTATCTCGGCGCCACGCTCGTTAAAAGAGTCGGCGGCTCGACCGCTACGTCGCTTAACATAACGGAGACTTCAAACTTCTTCACCGCTTCGCTTCCGTTTGCGGACAAACTCGGCTGGTTCGGCAAGATATTCTTATCGTACAGCTTTATGACGTATCTTGCGATAGCTATAGCGCTCGTGGCGGCGTTCATATTAAAGAGGACGCACACGGGGCTTCAGCTCCGCGCCGTGGGCGAAAGCCCGGCGACAGCGGACGCGGCGGGCATCAACGTAACGAAATATAAGTATTTCGCAACGTGTATCGGCGGTATGATAGCGGGCTTAGGCGGACTTTATCATGCGCTCGTCTTCGTGGGCGTCTGGACGTCAGACCTTATAGGCGACATCGGCTGGCTCGCCATTGCGATAGTCATATTCACCATCTGGAAGCCGGACCTCTGCATACCCGGCGCGTATCTGTTCGGCGGTCTGTATATTCTCTACGACCACCTGAAGCTGCCGTTCCTTACCGGTACTTTCAGACCGATAATAAAGATGCTGCCGTATCTGGTAACGATAATAGTGCTGATAGTCGTAAGCTTCAGAAAGAAGCGCGAGACCCAGCCTCCGGCAAGCCTCGGCTTATCGTATTTCAGAGAGGAAAGATAGCAAAAATCCTGTAGGGGAGGGGTCTGCCCTTCCGAATTAAGAATTAAGAATTCAGAATTAAGACGGGCGGCGTACAGTCGCCCGTTTGCCGTCCCCTTTTCTTGTGCCGTCAGGCAATTAACGCGCGTCAGCGCAATTCATGGCGGAGCCAATTCACGCCCGCAGGGCAATTCATGGCGGAGCCAATTCACGCCCGCAGGGCAATTCATGGCGGAGCCAATTCACGCCCGCAGGGCAATTCATCTTTACAAAACGCCAGCTGTATAAAAATCCTCTCCGTATATTGACAAATCCGGTTGAATATGATATTATTTTATTGAAAAATAATGCTTACGAAAGGACAAAAAAATGAAAAAGTCAATTAGTTTTATTCTTGCAGTATCTATACTTTTATCTTTGGTATTCGCGATCGGCGTTTTTGCGGCTTTCAAAGGAGACGTCAACGGCGACAACGAGGTAAACAACAAAGACGTTGTCACGATGTTCAGATACGTCTCCGGATCGGACAGACTTGACGACGAATCGATGTACGACCACAACGGCGACCATACCGTCGACAACAAGGACGTCGTATCGTTGTTCAGATTTGTAAGCTCAGGCGCGGCGCCCGAAGAAATACCCGATGAGACCGAACCGACGCCCGACGAGTATTTTACGTTCACTCTGCTTGACGACGGAACGTATGAAATAGCGGCAAAAGATATAAACAATTTGCCCAAAGACGTGGTTATTCCGAAAAAGCATGACGGCAAACCCGTAACGTCAATAGGCTATAATGCATTCTACGGCTGCAGCAGTCTTATAAACGTGACGATACCGGACAGCGTAACGGAAATAGGCGGGGGTGCTTTCGAAGACTGCATCAGTCTCAGCAGCGTGACTATACCGGGCAGCGTAACGTCGGTAGGCAATTTTGCGTTCTCCGGCTGCAGCAGCCTTGAAAACATAATCGTGGCAAATGATAATAAAGTATATCATTCAAAGAACAACTGCATAATAGAAACAGAAAGTAAAACGCTTATCGCCGGCTGTAAAAACAGCATAATTCCGAGCGACGGAAGCGTGATGAAAATAGACGACGGTGCGTTCTATAGCTGCAGCGGTCTTACAAGCGTGACGGTACCGGACGGCGTAACGGAAATAGGCGGCTGGGCGTTCTGCAGCTGCAGCAGTCTCAGCAGCGTGACGGTACCTGACAGTGTAACGTCGTTAGGCGATTACGTGTTCTCCGGATGCAGCAGTCTCAGCAGCGTGACGATACCGGACGGCGTAACTTTAATAGGCGACGCTGTGTTCCGCAACTGCAACAGCCTTACAAGCGTAACGATACCGGGCGGCGTAACGTCGATAGGCGATTGGGCATTCTCCGACTGCTGGAGTCTTACGGATATGACATATAGAGGAACTTACAGTCAATGGCAGAGTATCTCAAAAGGCGATTCTTGGAACAGCGGTACCGAATA
>JAEEGJ010016678.1_pt1 | contig 16791 bp, 15 predicted proteins | sample 8958761 | NCBI WGS metagenome assembly JAEEGJ01 (sample SAMN16246546, study PRJNA631951) | gut metagenome | biome: gut microbiome; feature: rumen; material: RS-attached | host: Bos | place: Iran: Karaj | collected 2018-10 | reverse complement strand
TTTGCAATTCCTGGTAAAATCAGGACTCCTCGTCAAAACGGGCGATGGTACTTACGAACAAACTGAAAAGTCGGTCAAGGGCTCCAAGGAAGCCATCCCGCTCGCCATCCGCACCATGAACAAGAAGATGGCCGCACTCGCCACACGTTCCATCGAAAAAGACCCCGTCGAAGAACGCAATTTTTCGGGAGTCACCATGGGCATCGACGAATCCGCCTACGCCCGTATCGTTGACGTTATCAACGACTGCCGCAAAAAAGTGATTGATATCGCACGCGAATGCCAGAACATCAACCAGGTCTATCGACTGAACTTACAACTTTTTCCGCTAACGGACAAAATAAGCAAAAGGGATTGCAAAAAAGGAGGACAACAATGAGCCAGTTGAAATATTTACTTCTCGCATGCACCATCGTTTTTTTCGCCTGCTCGGAAAAGATCGCAGGGACTTGGGAAGACGAGAACACCGTCGCACAGCAAAGTTCTTCGAGCGTTGCAGAAAGTTCTGCCGAAAGTTCGTCGAGCGATACAGCAAATTCTCCATCTGACATCAAGATTTTATGGATCGATTCCACAGAATCAGAAATTTATAAGGGATGCGTCGCTAACATAAAATTGGAATACATAGGCGAGCTCACAGCCATGCCAGACACGACCAAATCAAGTCCAACCGCCATCAAAGGGACATTTGCAGCCAACACATCGGAAACAGAGAAAAAAGAAAACAATACAATAGTTCTAAGCAAATTCATCGAAGGCCGCGTTGCGAAGTTAATCGCCAGCGGAACCCCAGAAAGCGAAGCGGATAGCATCGCCCAATGGGAACTTTTCAAAGCCATCGGAATTGACGCATATCTCCAAACACACCCCAACACAAATCTGAAAGCCATCAACAGCACAATCAACTACATCTTTGGCAAGACAACGAATTCCGATTTTTACAAAAATACGAATGCGGTGTTTACAGAAACAGGGACACTCCAGCAGGAACACTACTGCAGCCATTTCGACGAACACGCCGTAGTCAGCACCTGGTTTGTGGACTTAAGCGATAATGACGATTATTATAATCTCAAAGGATGCGTCGTTCATCCACGTCCTTTACTTATCAATGACGTTATTACAGATGTCTTACACAAATGCCTAAACCTCCCCCATTGCGACAGCACCATCAAAGACTCAGTCATCAAGACTAGCCATATCAACATCGGAGACAATGCATTTATTTGTAAGGAAAATGGTTGGGAAAGGGCTACTGATTTGGAAGCCGAAACATTCGGCATCCCCTGCGACAAAGAAGGCAAGTACATCGTACATTCCAAACAACCCGAATATTCGTATATGTGCCGCCCAGATTCCGGTTGGTATGCAGTTTATACCATCGATGCAGAAACTTATGACATTCCTTGTGACAAGAATGGCAAGTTATTCGCAAGCCCGAATAGGCCAAACGTCACTTACGTCTGCAAAGATGCAAATTTAAACGGTGTATACAGATTGAACCCAACCAGCACAATAGAAGATCCTTACAGCCCACATGCTCGCAACCGCAAAGCCGGCTGGGAAATAGCAACACAAATTGATTTTGAAACAGCCGATGCCGAATGTGATTCTAAAGGCAAAACACATCAAAGTCCATCAGATTCCACCCTCTATTACGTCTGTCACCAAAATAAATGGACAGAATTCTACAATGCCCCGTGCGATACAGACAACAAACGCATCAAGACCAACAAATACTCGGGATTCTTTATATGCTACAACAAGACCTGGCGACACTCTTCAAGTTGGAGAACAGATTATCCAGCAGAATACTATCTCAATCCTGATATAGATTACGGACATTTCACAGATCCGCGCGACAATCGCGAATACAGCACCATTGAATACAAAGACAAAATTTGGATGGCAGAAAACATGAAATACGAAGGTGCATCCGAGAACGAACAAGAAAATATTATTCCTTGCTACAGCTATAGAGACTGCGATAACGTGGGACGCTATTACAACCTCGAAATTGCGGGAAAAATTTGTCCCGACGGTTGGCGGCTACCTGACTCTTCAGACATCATAGCACTTGGTGACACATCAATTATCGCTCAACTTTATTCACAATTAGGAGGCATGCATCCGAACTCACTTGATCCCTACGGCATGAGCTTATTGCCCACTGAGAAAACTGAAATCAAAAGATCATCGAGTTCTGTCTTAATAAGAGAAAAATCTTCGACATCAAATGGGTTCAGCACGTTCCTATGGCTGAACGAAACTGGAAGCAACGGAAAAAGACTCTACACGATAATCGGCTCAGAACGCGGAATAAAACATGTTGATTTTCAGTGGTACACCCCGCAACCAGATCCATATATCGACGGTAAACTGTTCTTGCCCATCCGTTGCATAAAGAAGTAGATTAGTTATTGGTCAGTAGTCATTAGTTAGCATCGTCATTCTGAGCGACCACAGGGAGCGAAGAATCCAGTAACATTCTTCATTACATTGTCATCCCGGCCTCCACATTCACTGTCACCCCGGCCTCCGTGCCGGGGGCGCCTTTTTGCAATTCCTTCAAACATATCTTATATTTAAAACAAATGTTGAAAGCACAGAAAGAATACCTGAGTCTCTTACGAAACGCGTTTAAGCGGTTTCCGGTTGCAATTGCGTTCGCAATTTTATCGTCATTTGCAATCATATTCGATTTTGTAGAATTATCCAAAATATTCCCCAAAAAAACAACATTCAACCAAAGCCTTGATTTTTGGCTATGCATTTATCCCATAGCGGCAATGCTCATCGCCCTCGCGACTTCACTCATCCAAGAATCACGAAAAAGCACTCGCAAGATGCCGCAAATTATCACAAGCGTGGGTTGGCTCCTCATATCAGCAACACTCGTTATTTGCAAATTCACCACAGACAATTATTATGACAGCAAATTCATAAACGTTGTAATAACCAGTATTTTCACCATTAGCATTCTAGCCATACTCATCGGCCCGTTCTGGAACCAAAAGAATGACAACGCCTTTTGGGTTTACTGCAAAAAAATGGGCAAGCAGGCCCCCACAATTAACACAATCTTCTCGTTATTGGTACCAATCATACTCCTAGCTATAATTGGAGCAATATCTGAAAGCAATAAAGATCTCTGCATTAAAGCAATAATTTTAATATTCATATTTTACATTTTCACAGTATCCCCCATTCTCTTCATGACAGGCATTCCGTCCATCGACAAATGCATCGAAGAAACTCCTACTTTAAAAAATTTTGAGATAACCATAAAATCAAAGTGGTTTAATATTTCATTCGACTACTTCAAGTTCATAATTTTACCACTTTACGCCATTTACGCCCTCACCGTTCACTTTTACGATATCGCATCCTTGCTGCAATGGTCATTTTCAACAAGAACAATTTTTTATCTAGCAATAATTTCCTTAGTTTTGGCGCTCATAATTAAAAACGAATATTATCCTGCGCTGATAAATTCCGAACCTTCTTCCGAAAAGAAAATCGCCAGAATTCTCTCATGCACTTACTTTATCCCTATCGTTACGGCAACCATCGCAATCATTCAAAGATTTTCTGAATACGGCGTTACGGAAAATCGAATTACTGCATTAGCGTTATGCATTATCATTTGCATTTGCGCTATACTTGATTGCATCCCTAAAATCATTCCATCTAAATATGTTATCATCATTTCATGCTTGATGCTAGTGTCTCTCGCTATCGGCCCCACCATCACCCGCAACGCATGGCTAAAGAATATCAAGGAAACCCTCGCCACCGAAGGCTACAGCACATTCCCGCTCAGCGAAAAAGACGCAAAAGAATTTTTCTCTAACCTGTGGGAAAAAGACGGGAAAAAAGCAAGTATCACAGCCTACCAAGTGAAGGAACTCCATTCCAGACACGACGAAAAACTTTATCAGTACTTTCCCAAGGAAAGCGACCTAGCGGACATCGTCAAAAAATACCGCACAATTAGCAGAACTGTTAAAAACGACAAAATCCACACAATGCCCGAAAGTTTCAGCAAAGTAGCTTTCGTGAATTACACGTTCAAAGACGAAGAATTCGTAACCCGGAACGATACGTTGTTTTTCGATTATCCGCTCAAGGACACCGATTCGACAAGCAGCAGGGTTTTCAATTTCCATGTGCTCAAACAACGCTGGATCGACAAAGACATAAAAGTCCTCGAAACCGAAGGCGCCAGATTCGAAGTAGAATTCATCAAGTTCGGCCAATGGGAAAACGAAAAACACGAACGAGAAAGGGGGCTGCGTCTCCGCGGCATGCTGTTTATGGAATAGCTGGCGAAAAACGGGAAAAATCGAAAAATGGCGGTGAAAACGGCTCAAAAAAGTCTAATTTCACCGCCAAAATTACGTTATCAGCAATAAAAAAGGCCGTTCGGCGGAATCTCCGAAGCCGCGTGGCGGTGAAAGCCGCTTAAAAAAGTCCATTTTCACCGCCAAAAAGTAGCCATAAGGCCTCCACTTTGCGTTTTTTGCACATACAACATATCAAAGTGGCGGTGAAATCAAACCCAAAACACCCGTTTTCACCGCCATTTCGCAAAATTGCCACGAAAGCAAGCTTGAACCGGAGGCAAAAATCTATGCATTTTCGGCACTTCCTGCGGCACAATCGGCTTGACTCTTTTTATGCATATAACTATATTTACGCATAAATAAAACCGGCGCAGTTGATACAACTATAAAATGGTTGCAAAATTCGCGCCAAAAGGAACAATTATGGAATACAAAATTAAGGACATCAACCTTGCAGTGGAAGGCCGCAAGGAACTCGACCTCGCCGAAACCGAAATGCCGGGCCTCATGGCTCTCCGCAAGGAATACGCCGGCAAGAAGCCGCTCGCTGGCGCCCGCATCATGGGTAGCCTCCACATGACCGTGCAGACCGCCATCTTGATTGAAACGCTTGTCGATCTCGGTGCCGACGTGCGCTGGGTGAGCTGCAACATTTTCAGCACGCAGGACAACGCTGCCGCCGCCGTCGTGGTAGGCAAGAAGGGTACTGTGGAAAACCCGCAGGGCGTGCCCGTGTTCGCCTGGAAGGGCGAAACCCTCGAAGAATACTGGGAAAACACCGCCCGCGCCCTCGTGTGGCCGGACGGCAAGACCGCTGACCTCATCGTGGATGACGGCGGCGACGCTACCATGCTCGTGACCTGCGGCGCCGAATTCGAAGACGCCGGCAAGGTGCCCGAATTCAATCCGGCTACCGACTCCGAAGAATGGGGCGTGTTCCTCGCCACCTGCAAAAAGATTTTCGAGAAGGACCCGAAGCAGTGGACCCGCGCCCGTGAAGCATTGAAGGGCGTCTCCGAAGAAACCACAACCGGCGTGCATCGCCTTTACCAGATGGCCCAGGCTGGCCGCCTCAAGTTCCCGGCAATCAACGTGAACGATTCCGTGACCAAGTCCAAGTTCGACAACCTCTACGGTTGCCGCCACTCCCTCATCGACGGCATCAACCGCGCCACCGACGTGATGATGGCAGGCAAGATCGCAGTTGTGTGCGGCTACGGCGACGTGGGTAAGGGCTGCGCCCAGTCCCTCCGCGGTCAGGGCGCTCGCGTGATCATCACCGAAATCGACCCGATTTGCGCTCTGCAGGCCGCCATGGAAGGCTATGAAGTCAAGACACTCGACGAAGTCGTGAGCTACGCCGACATCTTCGTGACCACCACCGGCAACACCGGCATCATCAGCGCCGCACAGATGGAAAAGATGAAGAACCGTGCCATCGTCGGTAACATCGGCCACTTCGACAACGAAATTGACATGGCCGGTCTCAAGAAGATTCCGGGCATCAAGCGTAACGAAATCAAGCCGCAGTACGACGAATGGATTTTCCCCGACGGCCACAGCATCCTCGTGCTCGCCGAAGGCCGCTTGCTGAACCTCGGCTGCGCTACCGGTCACCCGAGCTTCGTGATGAGTGCAAGCTTCACGAACCAGACCATCGCCCAAATCGACCTCTGGCTCAACGCCCAAAGCAAACAAACTGTCGCCGGCATCAAGTACGAAGCAGGTGTCGTCTATACGCTCCCGAAGATCCTCGATGAGAAGGTCGCACGCCTCCACCTCGAAAAGCTCGGCGTTCACCTGACAACCCTCACCAAGGCCCAGGCTGACTACATCGGCGTGCCTGTGGAAGGCCCGTACAAGGCTGATCATTATAGGTACTAGTGGTTAGTGGCTAGTGGTTGGTGGTTAGGAATAATCGCCAACTGCGCGGTCGTCATTCCGGCCTCACACACTTGTCATCCCGGCCTCAGTGCCGGGATCACCTTTAAAAAAATTTCCCCGTGCAAATTAATGCGCGGGGATTTTTTTTAATCCCTATAATATCAGTTCTCGTTTCTTTTCAACAATCTGCCAAATTCCATCATTCTTGACTAGGCGAATAGAAAATCTTGCACTGCCTTCCCATACATGCACTACGGCAATGTTGAAAACGTTGTTATAAACCACTTTTGAAATTATCGGGTACGACAAATAATCAAATGCATACGCATCATGTTGTATTTCTACAGAAATCGCTGGCTCAAAAAATTTAATTCTCGACATAGCCTCTTCAAAACCGGGCACAGTATAAACATCAATAAGACGAAGTCCCTCATCACGCTCCTTTACACCCATAAAGGTATTCAGCAATTCATGATATTCTTCCGTCAGAACAAGAACTTCTTGACCTGAAGATGCTGCACTAGGACAAGCCGCTTGCAATTTTTTCCATTCATACAGGTCTTCTTTTAGCACATCGACATTTTTCAAACTTTCCAGACTAGAGTCCGGCGCAACACGATAAGAGATCCAATTGTACAAGACAAAATACATTGGCCTATGCTTATTTTTTCTCGAAATATCGTTTTTCAAAACAGTCTCATAAATGGAGCGAATATCGGCAACCAGCGAATCATCTGAATTTACCGCACCGCAAATCGAATCAGAAACGCCCTTCCATCCAGCAAAAAATTCATCCCTATTTTTTTCCATTGAATCCGCAAGCGACGAATCCTTCGTTTTTACAATCCGTCTATACATTTCAAAAGATTCTACTAAGGACTTGCCCACAGAATCATTCCTCAACACATCAAGACGTTTTGATGCGTATTCATGTTCATCAATAAGAGTCAGCACATCATCATCTTTGTTTATATCATTTTCAAGGCTGATTTCAATGTCGGGATGCTCGATAGGGGCGTCAAACATTTCCCCAAACAAATCCCTTATTTTTTTAGCACTCAATTCTGAGAAAGGGGCATAGGTAAAGCGACTTACAATTTCTCGTTTTTTGTAATCCACAAGAGATACTCTTATGGATTTGTCACGATAATCACTTCCTGTTATAGATACTACTAAATAATCCAAAGTCGAATCAAGAGGTTCAAACTGAACCACTTCAAAACCTTTAGCGGCAAGAACTTTTTCAAAGTTCTCTTTTGCAGACTTGTATTCTGGTAATTCATCATACCTAAAAACAACCGCCACCTTGGATTGACTTGGATTACGAATATCCTTATAACGCTGCACCTCTGTTAAAGAGCAACCAAACAGAATGAATGCAGATATTATAATTCCAAGGATTTTCTTTGTACTTGTAGCCATCAAACCTCTGTCAACAAAAATCCCATGTACATGGGCAGCGTGAGCGTTTCACCGTTGCGACCGACATTGTAGTCGCCCAGTTTCAGGGCTTGTTCCACATGGTATTTTTCTTTGTTCTTGAGCACGGTCCGCATGGACTTGGCATCCCCATTTCGAGCCTTGCATTCTACCGGCGTACACTTGCCGCGGTAGCGCATGACAAAGTCAAGTTCAACTCCGCTGTCCTTGTGGTAGTAATAAAGCTTGCGTCCCATCTTGCCAAATATGTCAGCAACCAGGTTTTCAATAATGGCGCCCTTGTAACCAAGCAGGTCGCCGCTCAGAATGCTCAACTGCGTTCCGTCTTCGAGCATAGAAATCAGCAGGCCAATGTCGGCCATATAGACCTTGAACTCGCTCTGGATTTTGTTGCCGTCTAAAGGCAGTTCCGTCTTTTCAATATTGTAGCAACGGCGAATGATGCCCGCATCCTCAATCCATTGCAAACTGCCAGCGTAATCACGCCCACGACCGCCCTTCTTTACAACGCTATACGAAAATTTTTTGTATTCACGCGCAAGTTGCGAAGGGATAGATTCAAAGCATTCACGAATACGCGCCTTGCCCTCTTTCGCGGCGTACTTGACCATGTCGGCCTTGTATTCGTCAACAATCCGCTTTTGTATGGCAAGCGCTTTGCCAACTAGCCCGCTTTCTAAAAATGTTGTCACCACTTCCGGCATGCCGCCGACAATCACATACTGGTTGAGCAGTTCTCTCAGCCGGTCGTGAATTGCAGCATCAACAGGCGCTTCACTTTGCAGACATTCCTTGAGGTAATCGAAATGCATCGGCTTGATTCCATTGGCCCAGAGCCATTCCTCAAAATTCATCGGGAACATTTCGACAATGTGTTCGAAACCCACCGAGATAGATGACTCCTGTTCACCCCCCTTCTCGTCTTTTGTCTTGTAGCCATGCACTCCAAGTAGCGAGCCCGTACACATCACCTCGTATTGACCGTCCAGAAAAAAATACTTGAGGGAACTGCGGGCCAGCGGGCAATCCTGAATTTCGTCAAACACAAAGCACGTTTCATGGGGCACGATTTCTGCCGCAGGGAGCGCTGCGGAAATGCGCATGATGATAGACGCTACGGAAACATTGGGTTCGAAGAATTTCTTGTAATCCGGGTGCTCCCGAAAATCCAGGTACACCACGTGCTTGAAATGACTTTCCGCAAAAGCCCTAACGCTGCTGGTTTTGCCACACTGGCGAACCCCTTTTACCACAAGGGGCTTGTGCTTCGGTTCGTCCAGCCAGTTTTCCAGAATTTGGTCAATTTTTCTCTTAAACACGTTTTCCCGCCCAATTTTTTATAAATATACACATTTTCCTGCCCAATTTTTTATAAAACTGCACATTTTTACAAAAAACTATTTACTGAGTGTTTTTGTGGTGTTTTGAGTCATCCCCGAAGCGATATAAGCAACATCTCCCAACTTCACCCACTCCCACGATTCCGGAATTTCTTTTTTCTCAATAAAACTCCCCAAACCTCTTGACAAATTTCTAAAATAGTGTATATTTGTGCAGTAGGCCGTTTTTTTTTTATAGCGTGTAAACGGAGTGAGGTTGTATATGAGCAAGCAGAATAAGTCGACTTTATCTGGGCTAAAATCAGTCGACAATCACTATTCCTCCCCAATATCTGGTATCAAAATGCCGCAAATTTACTCAATTTGCGAAAAATTTTCCGTGGTATTGACAAGTTGTAGCCAATTGGCTACATTGTAGGAGGGAGAATGTTTCAGATTAAGAAGACGGAATATTTTTTCAAATGGTATAAACGACTAAAGGATGTTGGTGCGCAGAAGAAAATCGCCTTTAGAATTTTGCAAACAGAACAAGGAAATTTTGGCGATTTTAAGTTTATTGGTGATGGTATATACGAGATGCGAATTCATTATGGGCCAGGGTATCGCATCTATTACACGAAGGAAAATGAGGTCGTTGTACTTTTACTGGCAGGCGGTGATAAATCAACACAACAAAAGGATATTGAAAAGGCGAAGGAGTTGAAAAATGAAAAAAAGTGATGCTGAAGTTTCTGATTTGGATATTGCGGATCTTCTGGATTCAGAAGAGGTTGTAAAACTCTTTCTGGAGGAATCTCTTGCGGCAAACGACCCCATATTGTGGCAACGGGCCCTCGGTTATGCGGCACGATCTGCTGGAATGGCGAAGATTGCTAAAAGGGCGGGTTTAAATCGCGAAAGTCTCTACAAGGCTCTAAAAGAAGACGCCCATCCACGATTTGATACTGTTATGCGCGTGCTCAATGCGATGGGCTTAAAGCTTACTATAACGCCTTGCGTTGCTGAAAAAAAGGCAAAGTATTCTGCAAAATAAATCAGTATATTTGTCACACATTTTCCGGTCCAGTTTATTAAAACTTTGCAACGCGGGGATTTTTATCACCTGTTCCACCCTGAATGCCCGTCGCCGTAATAAAGAGCGGCATCCTCGGGCCCGAAATCATCCGGCCCCGAATCGCGTGGAGAAAGCCACCCGCGCATTTTCTTGATGCGTGCAGCATGTTCCGCAGATTTTTTCGCATCGAGTTTCTGTTGCGAATCAGGTGATTCGCTGTTGTCAGGTACGGTGGACATATTATCTCTTCGCATTAACAATAGAAAATTTTCCAGGCTCTGCTACAAGTTCAAGGGTATCCTTTTTATAAATATTCAAACGAACTTCGGAGGGGCCTTTTAATAACAGAGCCAAGCTCATCGGAATCTGTAAATTTGACGCTCCTTCTTTCTTTATTTCAAGAGTCAATTCTGGTGTTTGAACCACACCGTTATCAACCTCGACCTTAACAGTATAAAAACCTGCATCAACAGCGCGATCCACTTTCAGCGCGAAATATACTCCGAAAAACAACGGATTTTTCCATCGATTTTCCTGTGGAATGTTATTTTCAATAACATCCGTACCGAACACACCAAGAAGTATGAACTTACCCGTGTTTTCCTGACGAATCTGTTCACATAACACAAAGGATTTTACTTGCATCTTACACCTCCATCAGTGCGGGTTGAATAAAGGAAGTCAACTCAGTTTTTTCATCATCAGTGGCATTATTAAAGGCCATGATTCCGGCAGCCTTGAAAACGTTCGTATTCAAGTAGAACGACCTTACTGACGAATCTACCGCCTTTATTTTATCCACTGTTTTTTTAAGAATTACGGCCCGTGCATAGGATTCATCAAAACCAGCTTCCGCAACAAGGGTCAACTCAGGCAAAATCGAGACGAATCGAGACAAAGCAATCGCAGCAGCAGACACTTGAGCCCCCTGCTTCCATCGATTGATAGTATGTGGAGCTAGTCCCAAAGCACGTTCTAAACGGCTGTCAGAATAGCCACTCTCGTTCACCCTTTTCAGCAAGGCAGGAACACTCTCCTTTGCCCGTTCAAGAATCCGGTTTTGCACAGCCTTTCTCGGTTCAGAATCTAACAAGATATCCGACAAGCAATCCTTGCAATGGCATACGGAAATTTCTTGCTGAATAGGTTCTGCTAGAGGAACAATCAACGTCCTATAGTCCTTCTTTATTTCAATATTTTCTGAATCACAAACAGGGCATTTTGTAATCATAAGAACCTCTATAAAATCGGAAAACGGTTATCCATTTTAAGTGACTTGATAAACATTATCGTGATAACCTTCTCTGCCTTTTGATTTACCTTTTCGCATACAGCCAAATAGTAGCGCTGATCTTCATAAGAAATACTGTAAGCATACACTGGCGTCCCAAGTACACCAACTTCCGGCCTACGTAACGGTTTCACATCCAGACATTCAGGTGTTTCCTTGATTTCCAAGAGCCATCGGCAAATATCCTCGCGTGGATTGATAATATTCAACCGGTAACTCACCTCTTCCGTAGGAGCCTTGGCATACAGTTGGATTAAAGCACGTTTCTTTTTGCAATAATTCAGTAGCTGTAACCATATCTCAACAGGATCCTTTGGAGGCGAAGAAAAAGCAACAATTTCGTCAATTTGCGTTTCCATACGCCTCCTATTTACACATTATGTGTAAATAATATACATTTTTGGCAACAAAAAGACAAGTCCAGAGGGTATAAAATCTACCGAAATAGCGTTCTCTTGATAATAACGGAGCAAAAGGCCAGCCGTGGATGATCTCGTTTAAATTTGGTCTTTGAGAAAGATATATTTCAAATATGTCCTAGCTACATTCCATATTTTTAGTGGCGCTCCTGTGCGGAGTTGTTGGAGCGAACACCGCGGGAGCCGTGAAAGTCATCGGCTACGATTTGGCCGTCCTCGGGAATGCGGGCCTCGATTCCCTCGAAAAGTGGAAGTTGGAATCAAGCGCTCGCTGAACGAGAACTCACAATACTTCAAGGCGAACGGTGCGAAGGCTAAACAGAATTAACGCTCACTTCACGCACCTAAGGCTATACATTCCATACAACTCACAGACCCACAGAAGTACATACTCATCTATTCCGGAACCACCCCAGCAAGACATGTAATCCGAATTTCTTGAAGATGTCCAATAGCGAGCGCCCCACATTTCCACAGAAAAATGCCATGATCCAGTTTTATCACGTGTCGCACCGCCAGAGGGCAACATGGTAAATCCAGACTCATTCGTATACTTCCTTTGAGCGACAAACCTGTTTTCATTCACAGCATACCACTTATGCGGACTCAAAAGGTATTCAGCCACATAGGACATGTGGTTGTTCGTTTCGACATTGTATTCATGACCAAAATAGCGTCCCAGCTCGATAAAGTCCGAATCCGTCGGCACATGGTATCCAGCGGGGCAAATTCCTGCCACATGTTTCTTATCGTCAATGTAATCTGCCGACAAATCGCATTCCGAAGAATCCTGAGGGCATTCTTCCAAAGTTTTTCCCACCGCCACATACCACGGATAAAGTCTTCCGTACACATCGCAATTCGCGGGATCGTTGCCTAGACAGTAACTGGAATCTGCCGCATAGTTCAGGTTTTGCGCCATCCAAACCTGGTCACCCAATTTCAAGGTGCGGTACACGTGATTATCGCGATCATCGAACAGTTCGCCGTATTCCACATCCGGATTCAACAGGCTCACATCTTGGCAATCGTACTTTGAACAGTCATACTGTTTAGAGGGAATCTTTGCAGGCTCAAAGAATTCAGACAAGGTGTAGTCCGAAAGAGAATCCGTCCCTATATACAATTTCGTCAATTCTACGATATTGACATTCTGGTATTCATCTTCCACCTTCACGCGAATCTGGTAATAATCCGTATCGCCCCAGCGGATATCATCAAGAGTCGTATCCAAGACATTCAACAGGTAATTGGTCGTATCTTTTTTCAAGACAACAGAATCAGAATAAATCGTCTCGTATTTATCCGAATCAAATTCGGCGGCTTCCAGATAAATCTTCGCAAACCTTTCTTCGCCATACACAGGCTGAATCAAGTCGAAAGACAACTTGAACTGTGTCATGTATTTGTCGCTGACCCTATAAATCGATGCCGCATAATCTTTCGGCATGTTCACAATTTCAGGAGCATCGCGATCGATAACTAAAGAAGTATCCCTGACCGTTCCAAGAAAACCCTTTCGAACATTCAAATTTTCATCAATGGCCCAAGCAAGTTTTTGATCAACCCCACTATCTACAGTATCAGGCATCAACAGTTGCCGATACATGCTCGTATCAGGAGCCACACTGCCAGAAATCGCCATAAAACGCATGGTGTACTGCCCTTCGGGCAACACGCGCCAAAGCGAATCTATGGAATACGAAAGCCACGGAGTAAACGTATCGGGCTTGTAGAATTGCTTAATGGTATCGCCTTTAGAATCCAACAATATCATCTTGTAGATATAATTTTTAAAACGGCAACCCTCGCATAACACCTCTACGTTCTTATGTTCTTCGGTCATGTCGAATTTCCAAGCAATATCGCCTAACGCGCGAGTCAATACAAATTCAATATTGTAAGATTCGCCGTAAAACTCTAACACGATTTTATAATAGCCATCAACCAGTTCAGACTTTTTATTCAATTCTTTTAGATTATAGCTCAAGTGCCATAGGCGCGAATTAGCCGTATCCTGGACCACTTTCACTTTAAACGAGCCCACTTCCTTGTACGATGTAGGAGCACCGTACTTTCTGCGAGTTCCTTCAACGGATTCATCGTAATACAAGGTCCCTGTTTCAAGCTTAATTTTCTTGTCGCAGCTAATAGTGTTGATATTTGCCGTAAAATCAAAATCAAGATCTGCAATATAAGAACCATCTCGCGGCCAAATCAGGTTCATCACAGGCGGCACGCTACAGGGGGTCTCGTACACAGACCCACTGCTACTTGAACTGTTTTCGCTGCTGCTCAATTCTTCCGGTGCACTGGAGCTGTTATCGTCTCCGCATGCACAAAGGCCTACACAAAATACAATAGCCAGCAAGCAATCGAATAAAATGGAATGATTCTTCATTTTTCCCTAACATATTGAATTTGTATTACAATATAATAAAAGCCCCCGATCTATCGGTCGGGGAGAGTAAATCAGGTAGGATTCTTCTACTTGAAAAACAGCTTCTTCAGCTTCTGGAAATAGAACTTGGTTTCTTCCACATCGACAAAGAACGTGGCGACGCCCACCACGAAGAACATGTTGAAAACAAGCCCGACAATTGCATTGCCGATATAGAAGCCGCCAAACATATGCTCGCGAACGTACGCGAAGGTGTTCCACAGAATCTGCACGAACGCAACCAGCGCATAGACTTTCAAGACGAGTGAATTCCTCTTGGCTATCGCAAAAATACCCACCGCAATCGAAACGACCACCAGCGCAATAGAAAACCAGGAAAGCGGCTGCACAAAGCCACTTGCAGTTTTCATAAAGTAGCTCAACAGAATCTTGAACAAATCATTCGCGCCATCGACAATAAAGATGACCGCACAGAAACGGAGCAGGCCAAGGTTCAGGCCATTTTCTTCGACCACCGTCTTCTTCAAACCTATAAAGAACGTCGTGATGCAAAGGACAAGGGAAGGGTCCACGAAATTATCGACGAACGCATTCAAAATCACACCGGTTTCCAAGCCCATCGACGAATAGGTATAAGGGATTACCACGGCACCAAAGAGCCGCATCGCAATCGAAAGCACGGAGAGAATCATCAGAAAAATAGGAGTCTTTTTAACAAGCGAGGCAATACCCGCAGCAATGCCGAGCACACCCATCAGAATCGAGCCCATATAGCCCACCATGAGCGACTCGTTCGGCATCCCGACCGTAAGCAGCTGCAACAACAGCCCTGCAATAGTATTCAGCCCGCTCACGATAAACAAGGCGGAGCAAACACGAAGCAATGATTGGTTCATAAGCGGGACTCCTACTTTTTCATCAAGTATTCTTCCAATTCCGGGAATGTGTCGGATGACAAGAAAACCATTCGGCACCTGGTCAGCAACCAGCCTGCCCATCCCTTTTTAACGTTATTCAATCCTGATATTTTAAAAATTTCCTGTTTGATTGTAATGCTATTACCAAACAAAAAGGTAATCCGCACAAGTTCATCTTTAAGAAATTCAACTTTCTGTGGAGCTATGTGAAGAGCAAGAAAGCAATAATAAAGCAAGAACACTTCCTTGAAAACCCACATAAAATTGATGGAATCGTAAGCACCTGATTGCACCACGACAACAATGGATTTTACAAGCCAATAAGCACCAAAAAGGAATAATACCACCGATCCCCAAGTCACACTTTTGCGCTCAGCTTTATACACTTTATTTTCTTCCATTCAATTACCTCGTTCTAAAAATAACAAAAACGGCCCGGATTTTATTCCGGGTCGCCTTTTATAATAGGGGATCCCCGCCTGCGCGGGGATGACAATTGCGGATTACTTCACGAAGGCGTTGTAGATGGCCTTGATGGCCTTCTCGGTATCGGCTTCGTCAACACCGGTGATGATGTTGATCTGCGAAGAACCCTGGTCGATAATGCGGACGTTCACCTTGTTCTCGGCGAGAGCGGTAAACAGTTTCGCGGCAACACCGATCTTGTTCGTCATGCCGTGACCCACGGTAGCGATGAGCGCGATACCCGGGAACACCTTGATACGGTCGGGACGCATCTGCTGCGTGATGTCTTCGAGAACCACGTCCTGCACGGCGTCGAGGGCCTTGGAATCCACCACGATGCTCATGGAGTCAATAGCGCTCGGGCACAGTTCGTAGGAGAGGCCTTCGCTTTCGAGCACAGCGAGCACGCGGCGACCGAAACCGACTTCCTTGTTCATCATGGACTTCTCGATGTAGATCATGGAGAAGCCCTTGCGGCCGGCAACGCCCGTAATCGGGAGCTTCGCTTCTTCCGGAGTGGGGCCGATGATGGTGCCAGCGTCTTCGGGGCGGTTCGTGTTGCGGATGTTGATAGGAATCTTCTTCGCGCGGCACGGGGCGATGGATTCGTCGTGAAGCACAGAAGCGCCGGAGTAAGCAAGTTCGCGGATTTCGCGGTAGCTCACGTATTCGATCGGCAGCGGATTTTCGACGATGCGCGGGTCAGCCATGAGCATGCCCGAGACGTCGGTCCAGTTTTCGTACTTGGCGGCATCGATGCCGTTAGCGAGGATTGCGCCCGTAATGTCGGAGCCGCCACGGCTGAAGGTCTTGACTTCGCCACGGAGGTTTGCACCATAGAAGCCCGGCAGCACGTAGAGCTGGTTCTCGTCGGAGAGCGTCTTCGCGATATCTTCGTAGGTCTTCGGGACAATGCGATACTTGTCGTCGAAGGTGATCAGCGGGAAGGTGTCGACGAAGTTTGCGCCCAGGTACTTGGCCATGAGGCGTGCGCAGAGGAATTCGCCACGGCTCACGAGGAAGTCCGTGCTCACGGATTCAGGCTGGTTCTTCAGCTTGTCTTCGAGGCTGTCGAGGTCTTCGGTCAGCTTGTCTTCGAGACCCAGGTCCTTGCAGATTTCGTCATAGCGCTGACGGATCAGGTTCCACGGCGTCGAAAAGTCGAGGCCCTTGGAGGCGAGGTCGTAGGTGCTGTAGAGGAGGTCGGTAAGCTTGGTCTCTTTGGGATTGCGAT
>JAEEGJ010016676.1_pt1 | contig 16792 bp, 12 predicted proteins | sample 8958761 | NCBI WGS metagenome assembly JAEEGJ01 (sample SAMN16246546, study PRJNA631951) | gut metagenome | biome: gut microbiome; feature: rumen; material: RS-attached | host: Bos | place: Iran: Karaj | collected 2018-10 | reverse complement strand
GCTTTGTAATTCCAAGTACGATTACGAGTGCGCTGAAGGCACCTGTAAGAGTGAGCTTTTTATTGAGTGAGAGAGTTGAATTTGTGTTTGTCATAAAATAATCCTTTTCATGTCATGCTGAACTTGTTTCAGCATCTTGTTAATTTAATTCCAGCGCTTTCTTTACGCCGTTCAATACCAGCCCCGGAATGATTTCGTCGAAGAGTTTATACTCTTCAAAAGTTCTTGCAAAACCGCCGGTTCCGATAATAAGTGTGTCCTCACCATGGAAGACATTCTTTTTGAATAAAGAGCAGAGTTCTTTTACAGCACCTGCAGTGCCATAGAAAAGACCTGCCTGAATAGCTTCGGTAGTTGTAGAGCCGTAAACATGCTGCGGCTTCATAATTTCAACTGATGTAAGATTTGCAGTTCCACCCGCAAGAGCATCCACCGAAATCTTAAGGCCCGGCATAATCACGCCGCCAAGAAATTCCTTGTCCTTAGTAACTAGCTCTGCAGTAATTGCAGTACCCATATCAATAATTACAAGATTTTTTCCCGCGTATTCAGCAACGGCACCAATTGCCGCAGCAATAAGGTCTGCACCAATTTCCTTTGGATTCGAATAACGCAGCTTGAGGCCGGTCTTAATTCCCGCCTGAATAAAGAGCGGCTCGCGTTCCAGATACTTTACGCAGGCACGGCTCAACGAATGATTGATGGCAGGTACTACAGAGCAGCAGCCAACCTTTTCTATCTTCTTCCAGTCAAAGCCGTTTTCGCGCAAAACTGAACGCAGAAAAACTCCGATTTCATCCGAGCTCGAATTAATATTTGTAGAACGGCGGAATCTTAGCACGCACTCGTCGCCCTCAAAAAGCCCGCACGCCGTAGAAGTATTTCCAACATCGATTGTTAAAATCATATATACCTCCGAAGGTAGTGAATGAGAATTTAAAAATGTGATGATTTAAGTCTGAAGAGTCATAGTACCTGTCCTCCTTGGATCAAGTCTAAAAAATGTGAGTAAACCCTCGCCGGGCAAAAAATTAAGCGAAAATCCATTCCGGAAGTCCGGTAACAGTCTTCGCTTGTAGAATAGTGAATTATGACAGAAAAGTCAAATTTGTCGTGTTTACTGAAAATTTATTATTTTCAACAAATCATTCATATCTTTTTTCAGAGTTTTGTCATCTGGGAATTTTTCGAGGCCGGCCTCCAGAGTTTCCAGAGCGGCTGGATAATCGCCGGCATTTGCCTGCTTTGCAAAGCTATTGTGAATCAGCGCAATTGCATTATTGTAAAAGCCGTTTTTCATGTTTTTGATTTTTGTACTTTTAGGAAGCTGTTCTGCAGCTAGAGTGGACTTGCTGTAGCCCTCTTCGTAGTCGCGGGTATTCATCAATGCATTGAGCAGCTCAAGCCAGAAGCTTTCCAGATGAAGCTGAGCCCTGTTCTGACGTGCCGGTGCAGAAAGCTCTTTCTCCGCAAGAAGCCGGTTAGTCTCGGCTATCTTTTCTTCTGCTGCCAGCCCCTCTGTCGCCGTCAAAATAATAATATCAGTTATAATTTCATCTGCTTTTGTAAGCTGAGATTTTGAAACCTTGTCTTTGTATTTTTCATAAGCGGCCCGTGCCAGCTCGTAGTCTTTTTCCTGATTACACAGAACCAGCAGATTTACAAAACTGGTGTCCAGATTTTTCTGTAAAAAAGCGGTACTGCCCCAGCGGTCTATGAAAGCCGAAAACCAGTCGAGAATTTCGGAGTAAGCCGCGGCGGACTCTGGAAGAAGGTTCACGTAATTTGCAGCGAGTATGTCAAATTCGTTTCTGACACCTGCAACTGATTTTGCCGGTTCAGATTTTACAGCTTCCCATCTGGCAGCCCCCAGCGGCAAAGCCTTATCATATTCACCGGTTTTTATATAATCCGAAGTAAGGTTACCGGCAATGAGGCCTGTAAAAACTCCGTCGCTCACTTCACTCCGGTTCGAATAATATTTTTTGGGTACTACATAATATTTTTTTATCTGGCTTTCGTGTTCAATTTCCTCTTTACTGCCCGGATTAAAGCCATAAGGATTTGTAGTTTCAACATCAATTTTTTTCAGCTGCCCAGCCTTGCTCCCGGCCTCTGGACCATAAGGAACATAAATTGAACAGAAAGCATGCTGTGTGGTTCTCTGTCCGCGCACATCTAAGCCTGCCGCTTTTGCCGCAGCCATATAAAGCAAAGCAGAAGAAACACAGTTATAAAGGCCGGTATCAAGCGCCGCATCAATTTTAGTTTGATTCAGACTGTAGCTTTTCAGATATTCGCTGTAAAGATATTTAAGGATTGCCCGGCCCCGCTCTTCTTCTGTAAGTTGCATCATTTCGGCGGATGCGGCTTTTTTCTTTATGATTTCGAATTTCTTCCAGCTTCGCTTCCAGTCATCACTTTCTCGCTGACACTCTGAAAACAAAAGCGATGCTTCAAAAACCTGGTCGGCGGTATAACTTGTGCCGGTAGTCTTTACTGTAAAAAGCGGTTCAATCGACGGGTGCTTTGTCTGGGCTGTAAGGTTAGTATAAAAATTGAAAATTAGTAAAAGAGAGAATATTTTAAATAAAGATTTCTTTTCTGCCCTCAGCATATGAAAAACGTTAGAAGAAAATTTTTGAGATGTCAAGCGGTAGCGCTGGGAGCCCCTTGCCGACCGCAGCGAACGAAGTGAGCGAGGACGGTGAGCGTTAGCGAAGGGCGGACATAGCGACCGCCGCAGGCGGGACCGCCCCAATTATTGAACAAGCCCAGATTTACAATTACAATAAAATCATGGAAAAAAACGCAGACGAACAGTACCAGAAAATGGTGAACACGCCGGTTTCTAAGCTCATCACAAAGCTTGCAATCCCTACAATCATTTCTATGCTGGTTACCTCCCTTTACAACATGGCCGACACCTTTTTTGTATCCCAGCTTGGTACCGAGGCCTCTGCCGCCGTTGGAATTGTTTTTCCTATTATGTCGATTATTCAGGCCTGCGGTTTTACTCTGGGTATGGGTTCTGGAAGTCTCGTTTCCATAAGACTGGGACAGAAGCGTAACGAAGAAGCGTCTGTTATCAGCTCTACCGCTTTTTTTGCGGCGCTGGGAGTTGGCCTCCTTATCACAATTTTTGGAAACTCCTTTGCCCGCGTTGTGCTTGGCTTTGCCGGTGCTGATGAATCTGTTCTCCCTTTTGCCCGCGAATACGCCTTTTACATTTTCTGGGGCGCTCCTTTTATGTGTGCCTCCTTTGTTTTGAATAATGATTTGCGTTCGGAGGGAAAGGCCTTCTTCAGCATGATTGCCTTGACCACCGGTGGAATCATAAATCTTGTGCTTGACCCCTTTTTTATTTTTAGCGAGCTTCCGCTTTTTGGAGGCAGCTTCGTTCTTAAGGGTCTGGGATTTGGAATTAAGGGAGCCGCACTTTGTACCCTGCTCACCCAGTTCACCAGCTTCTGGCTGCTTTTTTCCTTTTACCTGCGCCGAAAATCAATCTGCCACATCAGTATAAAAAACATTTCAAAGGATATACGCCTCTTGGGAAAGATTGCCGCAACAGGTCTTCCTTCTCTGGCACGTCAGGGGCTTGCAAGCATTGCTTCCATTATGCTCAACAGAAATGCAGCCCTCTTTGGAGTTTCCGCAATTGCCGCCATGTCTATTGTTGGAAAAATCGTTATGTTCATTGCAAGCATGATGATTGGAATTGGCCAGGGCTTTAGTCCGGTCAGCGGCTACAATTATGGTGCAAAGCGTTACGACCGTGTAAAAAAGGCTTATATCTTCCTGGTATGCAGCGGAGCCACAGTTATGTCTGTTTTTGCCGCCCTAGCCCTGATTTTTGCCCCGCAGATTATTGCCGCCTTCCGCAACGACCCGGATGTTATTGCAGTAGGAACCGTTGCCCTCCGCTGGCAGGCTGCCTTCCTTCCGCTCCACGCTTTAATCGTTGGAACAAACATGCTCATGCAGTCTACCCGTCACATAAAGGCCGCAACCTTCCTTTCTATGAACCGCCAGGGCGTTTACTTTATTCCGGCCATTTTGATTTTACCTCAGCTTTTCGGACTCTTTGGCGTAGAAATCAGCCAGGCTGTAGCTGATTTATTCAGTACCTTTACCGCCATCCCTTATATGATCTGGTTTTTCCGAAAACTGCCAAAAACTGAGCTTTCTGCCAAGTCAGAAGAATAAGCGAAAAAGTCTAAAATCTTTTTTTTAATTTCCGATAATGGAAGTATGAGAGCATCTAATAAGTCTAGTATCATAACCGGAGTCGCTTTGCTGTCGCTGGCGGCCCTTTTTACCATCAGTTTGATTCTTTTACCCCTGGATTATGGAGTTTCTGGTCCAGGTCATAATAATATTTTGTATTTACTCGGAGATATGCTGTATTCTGTTTACGGTTTCTGCAGCATTTTGATTCCAGGCTTCCTGCTTGTTTCAGGTCTTTCCTGCTTCGCTTCTAAGTGGACTGCAAGAAAAACTCTCCGTCTTCTTACTGCGCTCATTCCATTTTTTACCTGTGTCCTTACAGAAAGCATAATCCGTTCTATAGTAAAGGTTGATCATTCTCCTTTCGCAATTGCAAAAATTCTCATTGCTCTTGTTACCGGCGCTATGCTCGTTGTAATTGAATATCTTGGAACAGGTATTATAGCTGATAAACTTAATCATGGCGGATTTAAGAATTTAAAGAGAAAAACAGTTAACAAGTCTGTTCTTACTAAGCCGGAAGCAGCTGACCTTGAAATTAATAATGATGATGATGACAGCTCAACAGAAGATGCTCTTCCTGAATTCAGAAAGCTTTCTAAATTCAAGGAACCAGAAGAAGAAAAGGAATCTATTTTTGATAGGCTGAAGAAAAAGTTTATAAAAGATGATGATGAAGATGACGAGGACGAAGAGTCAAAGGGAGAAACAATTTTTGATGCTATCCTCGATGATGTTCAGCCTTATGAAGAGTCTGTTCCAGAAGAAGCTGTAGCAAAAGAAGAAGCACCTGAAAAACCTGTAGAAACAGTGAAACCTGCTGAAACTGCCGCTTCAGAGCCGGCTCCTCAGAGCTCTATGCTCACACAGGAAGAATTTGCCGCTCTTACTACTCCAGATGCCCCGGCAGATGAACTTGAATGGCCAGGTCTTCCTCCTCAGCCTAAAAATCTTCCTCCGGAATACGATGCAGATTTTGATGAAAACGACCCTGCTCTCGAATTCCCTCCAAAGGATCCGATTGAAACCGCTGCCCCTGCCAAGCCTGCTCCTAAGCCAGCTCCAGCAGAAAATAATGACCCTTATGCCGCAACCCGTTATATTGATTCGGTTGTAGAAAATCCGCTTTATCCTCACAAGATTGTAATTAAAGATGATACAGATGAGGAAGAAGCTGAGGAAAAAAAAACTCCAGCCCAGAGCGTAACTGAAAAACCAAAATATCCAACCCGCATTCAGCTTAAAGATGAAGCGGTTTATGAAAGCAAAAAAGAGCCGGAAGTCTCTGAAACTTCAGACGACTATGTAGAAGACGAAACTCTTCCATTCCCTGATTTCGATATTGAAGAACCGGCAATTAATACCAAGCCCGCAATAATCACAAAGCAGGAAAATCTTGAAAAACAGAACAAGGCCTCAAATACTCAGACAAGAGAAGAAACTAACTATCGTTCGGTAGGTGAATACTTTGCCGATGACGAAGAGGGCCCGAAGATTGCAACTAAGGAAAATCTTTATAACTACTTTGAAAATGTAGATACAAAAAAGACTTCTAAAAAAATTGAAGATCCTTATCAGGCAGAAAAAGCTGGCGAGCCAGCTGATGAAGAGGAAGAGTTCGAAGACAATCCTCAGATTTTCAGTCAGCTGGCACAGCAGCAGGAACAGGAAGAAAAGGAAGAAAGCGAAGTAAATATTTCAACAGCCGCAGCCAGTGTATTCAAAGACATGGATGCAGAAATCAGAAAAAATGCACCGGCTAAAAATCCGGCAGCCGCATCAGCCGCAGCTTCTATTGCCGAATCTCATGGCCGCCAGACTGGTGCGACAAATCTCACAAAAGATGAGCTTTCAGATTTCTTCAACGCACAGCAGGAAGAAAACCGTCCTCATACAACAGAAATCGCAGCAAATCCTCCGCGCACAAATCGTGCCGCAAAGAAGGGTCCTTATGTAATTCCTTCAGATCTGCTTACCGCTTATAAAGACGACCAGTACTGGATTATTGATGACGCAACCAAGCAGGCTTCCCTCAACCTCAAGCAGACTTTATCTGAGTTCAATATCGAAGCCGACATCACAGGAATCAAAAAAGGTCCGGTTGTTACAATGTTCGAAATTTTGCCGGCACCTGGCGTAAAGCTCAGCAAGATTGTTGCTCTTCAGGATAACATTGCCCTCAGCCTTGCCGCTCAGTCTGTCCGAATTGTAGCTCCAATTCCTGGAAAGCAGGCCGTTGGTATTGAAGTTCCAAACCGCAACCGCTCTGTTGTAGGCTTCCGCGAAATCATAGAAATGGATCTTCCTGAATGGAAAAAGATGGCCGTGCCTGTTGTGCTCGGAAAAGATATTCTTGGAAAGGCCCAGCTGATTGACCTTGTAAAAACTCCACATATGCTGATTGCCGGTGCAACTGGTTCCGGTAAATCAGTTTGTGTAAACTCGCTCATTCTTTCTATTCTGTACAAGCGCAGTTATGATGATGTAAAGATGATTCTCGTTGACCCGAAAGTTGTCGAACTCAAGCTTTACAACAACATTCCGCATTTGCTCACACCGGTAATCACAGAGCCAAAGAAAGCGCTTCAGGCTTTGCAGTGGTGTCTCTGCGAAATGGAACGCCGCTATGCTTTGCTTGATGGAATGGGTGTCCGCGATATTTCTAACTACAATGTAAAAATCAAAGAGCAGAAGATCTGTACTCAGAAGCTGCCTTATATCGTTGTTATCATTGATGAGTTTGCCGACCTTATGGCAACCAGCGGCAAAGAGCTGGAAAATATCGTAGCCCGCCTTACTGCTATGAGCCGTGCCGTAGGTATTCACCTTGTTCTTGCAACCCAGCGTCCTTCTGTAAACGTAATCACTGGTTTGATTAAGGCTAACATTCCGACCCGTATCGCCTTCATGGTTGCTTCGCGAACCGACTCTAACATCATTATTGATACTGTTGGTGCTGAAAAGCTTCTTGGCCGTGGTGATATGCTTTATGCTTCTGCTGTGGACCCTGCTCCTATCCGAATCCAGGGAACATTTGTAAGCGACCAGGAAGTTGAAAATGTTGTTACCGCTGTAAAAGATTACGGCGAACCTGACTATATCGACGAAGAAATTTTTGTTGATGATGATGAAGAAGAAGGAGCCCGCGACCTCTTTGGTGAACCGATGAGCGACGATGATCCTTTGTACGACCAGGCTCTGGAAATTGTTGTTCAGAGCGGCAAGGCCAGCGCAAGCTACATCCAGCGCCGCCTAAAAATCGGCTACAACCGCGCAGCCCGCCTCGTCGAGGAAATGGAAGAGCGAGGAATTGTCGGTCCTGCAAACGGTTCTAAGCCTCGTGAGGTAATCCACGTTCCATGATTTTAGCGATTCTTTGTTTTATAGCCGGCCTAGCCTTTTGTGCCGCCGGCGTATATTTTCTTTTACCCGGATATTTAGACAAGCTCAACGAAGCTGCCTCAGACAAGTCCCCTGAGACCCAGCGGAAAAACCAGCTGCGCGCAAAAAGCAGCGGCTACGTTGCACTGGGCCTGGGCGCATTAACTATCGTCTTCGCTTTCATGATTTTAAGCTTCCCTCAGATTATTTCGCCCCTCGTGCTCGTTTATATGATTTTCTTACTGGCCGCCGTCAGCGTTCTGCTGGTGATGTACAAGTAAAATCTTCAACACAAAGAATATACGTGGGAAAAACTTAAAGTTCAAAAATTCGTTTTATAAAATCATTTATTATTTTGTTTTTTTTGTGTTTTGTATTGATAATCGCGAAGAACTTCTAATGCGACTACGAGTAAATTTTTAAGATCATCATATTCAAATTCTCTATAGTCTTCACTACAGTCTTTACTATTGTATTCTTTATTATTTTTATTCGCCATAAACTCATTTAAATCAACACACAGATATCGAAATGTATATTTATCTGTTTTATAACCAAAGAGGTTTTTACCCTTCCTTGTTGGTTCTTTTAGTTTTTCAGGTAGTTCTGGAAAATCTGGGTATTTCTTATGTAACTTTTCCTTAATTATTTCATAAACTGAATTAATATTTTCTTTTGTATTCTCTTCATCTTTTGTTTTTCTGAAACTATCAAAGCTATCTTTAATTTTATTATTTTTGATGAAATTTCCATATGCTTCGTATTTTTTTCCACTGTTAGCTGAAATATTAAAAACTATTTTCTTGAAATCAATTATTGCAGCACAAAATACTATTTCAAAAACACTCCCTTGAATTTCAACACCTGAAGATACAGCTGTATTACTCTTATAATAGCGGAAGTCTAAATAGCCCTTCTGATTACTATAACCGGCTCCCGTAGAAAAGAAGGTCCATGGGGTTTTCTCATTTGGAGTTATAGGATCTGATTCTTTCATTGGGAACACATTTTCTTGCCTCAATTTGCTAAGAACTCTGTTAAAAATAATCTTTTCATAGAAATCTTGTATCCTGCATTTTAAAAGTTCTTCATTATCTTTTTTACTAAGAAAGATTTTTTTATCTTCTAATCTTTTTTCAATACATTTTGTATATAAACAAAGCATGATGGTAAGAAAATTGCAGTATTCCTTTATAAATGAAGGAATTAATCCCATTAACTCAGAATCTTTTTTATTGTTATCCCATAAGGCATCTCTTACCTTTTCATAGGAAATACCTTCCCATTTAATTTTATTATTAGAGGTATAAATAAATTCTTTTTCATTATTTGTATTATAAAAACTATGAAGACTTCCTTCTGGAGCAAGTAAATAACAGGTTCGATTTTTTACTTCAATCTTAGCATTTTTACCATTTTCATCTTTACAAGATTTAAAGACATTAATATCAGCTTCGGAATATCTGTCTAATTGTTCTTTATAAGGGAATGATTTAAATTTATTTTCAACAATTACATATTCCATTTGTTTTAAAGCATCACAAACATCTTTTGAAAGACAAATATTTGAATCTGAATCTTCTTCATTTTCCTTCTTATCCATATCTTGAATATCATCTACACATGTATATCCTGCTGTATATAGAATGTCTTTTTTATCTTGTGGACAATACAAGATTAATAGATCCAGATGTTTATATTCACGTAATACATCAAATACAACATAATCTCTTTGCTTCTCATCATTAATTTTTGGAGGAAATAAATTTATCAAACCCTTTGCAATATCATTTGGAATTTTGTGTGTATCTGTAACACCTTCTTCTTGAGTAAGAAACATTCCAATCATGTTACTGTGAAATAATTCTTTACCGCTTAATGACATCTGGAATGCAGCATTAGGTTTTAATTCTTCTACTAGTTCAGAAACGTTTTTATTTTCGCAATATTTGATTAATTCTTCTTTAGTTTTTGCATCATTAATAGTTTTTATGTCATTAATCTTATCCATTTTTTCCTCGCTATTTATTATACTATCATTTCAAAATTATTTTCACATTTATTTTTACTTTTCAAAAAAGCCACATATATTATAAATGCAATATTTTTAGGGAAGGAGATTTTATGGATTTTGGAAAGAAGATTTTGAAGACCTTTGAGTTTGAAAATGCCACGATTAAAAAATGTGTTAGTCCGGCTTTTTATACCGAATATGAATATTCGGAAAAAGGAAGCAAAAGCCATTCGGTGGAAGATGACGGCTCGGAAAGCTGGGCAGAATATGATGAGCATGGAAATCCGGTAATTGAAAATCTGGAGACCGGGCAGAATATTTTATATCAATATTCTTATGATAACGAGGGAAGAGTCATTCATTCAAAACGCTTCCACTATTCCAAAAAAGGAGTTCTGGATTACGTAGGAGAAAATTTTTATAAGTATAACGAAGCCGGCAAACTTTTATATCAATATGAAATACAAGGCCGCTCCGAAGATATTTCAGAATATGAGTATGACGAAAACGGAAAATTAAAAAAGGAAACCTATTTTAATGTAGTCTCGTAAACGGCTCGTACTCGCTGCCCTTAACTGTGTAAACGTAAAGCATTTCCATTGCGCGGGTAAGAGCTACGTAGACCATGTTGAACTGCTGAGCCATAAAGGTTTCTTCATCATAAACTGATTTTTCTTCTGCACCGCGAGCCCGGTGATCGGCGATAAAGAGAACTACCGGGAAATCCAGACCTTTACAGTTCTGCATTGTACACAGTCTTATTCCGCCTGTTGTTTCAAAATTAAATTCATCTTTTATGATATTTGCCTCAACTCCGAGTTTTTCTTCCAGCAGAAGCTTCATTGCATTAAGTTTATCGTTTGTATTGGCAATAATGCAGATATTCTCTTCTGCATAGTTGAGGGCGTTCATCAAAAGCTTAACCTGCTCAACAATCTGATTTTTTAAATCGTCGTTGTTTTTTGCAACAATGTGCTCAACCGGCGGACCCGGGCGGAAGGCATCAGGCATTGTCGTGCTGTCTTTGTGAGTAAAAGAGCTGCGATACTTTTCTGCATATTCGTGAATCTGAGCTGTGTTGCGGAAATTCGTTTTAAGGATTTTGGTGCGGCCCTGAATATCAATTCCTGAGCGATTCCAGTTGAAGCCCTTTGTGTAAATGGACTGATCTGAATCTCCCGCAAGGAAGACTGCCCTCTTTGTTGCTTTTTTTATTACAGAAAGAATTACCGGTGGCAAATCCTGTGCCTCATCTACAAAAGAATATTCAGCCATTACTTCATTAACTTCTGCTCCGCCAGCCTCAAGCTTCTCTGCAATTTTCTTTGCGGCAAAATTGCGTGGCCAGAGATTCTGCGCTTCCAGCTTAGCCTCGGCAGCTTCAAGCGCATTCCACATTGCAAGACGGTCTGATTTTTTTAGAGGAAACTTCATACCTTCGCGCTCGCAAACTTCATCAACATATTGAGCTTTAGTAATACAGTTTGCCCAGATAAAATTCTGCGCTTCGGTAAAAAGTGCTTCTTCTGAAAATTCTCCATTTGCAAAAATGTCTGCAGGAATATCTTTAAAATGATAGGCAAAGCTTTTCATAGGGAAAAATTTCTTTAGCAGAGAGGACATAAAAGAATCCGCTGTTGTTATAGATTTTTCCGGCACCTGGGTATTCAAAAGTTTTGTTACATACTGATTATATTTTACAAGGCTCTTGGTGTAAGTAAGCAGACGGAAACTGTTTGCGGCAGCATCTTCTAAAGCCAGCTCTCCCTTGAGTTCATTTACAGCCTTCTCCAGAGTCTTAATAAGCACAAGCGATTTACCGGTTCCAGCCGCACCCTTAATAAGAAAATCTTTGTTTACATTTATCTGATTCAAAACCTCAGACTGTTCGCGGCTCAGAGAAATAATCGACTGCTCATAGTCGTGGCGGGTCTTTGTATAAAAGGTAACCTGCTCAAGAATTTCAAGATACTGTTTTGTCTGTTCGTAGTCTTTGAGCTTTGTAAGAATTTCTTCGCGCTCCTTCTGAAATTTCATATTCTTCTCATTTGCATTCTGACGAACCTTGTCCAGCTTTTCATCTTTTTTAGAAAGACGGGCTTCTGTTTCTGCAAGCTCAGATTGCAGCAGTCTTTCGCGCGCACTTATTGTCTCAAGCTGATTCTCCAAATCGGCCATCTCGTTTGCCTTTTGTGCAAGATTTTCATTTTCAGATTTTAATCGTGAAATTTCTGCAATTGCCTTTTGAAGTTCCGGACTCTGATAATTGCCATGATTCTGCCAGTCTTTAAGTTCAGCTTCCAGTTTCTGGATTGTTTTAAGATTACTCCAGCCCTCAGCCTGAGCAAAAGCAAGAAAACAAGCAACTGTAGTTTTTGCATTTTCTTCTGATATTACTGCAAACTGATGACGTACATTGTTTGCAAGGTGATGGTTGTCAGGGAGTTTTGACAGTTTAGAAAAAAGATTTTTATCATCTCCATACAAATGATAAAAAATCTTGCCGGGTTGTTTTTTATCATCTTCAGGAGTTCCATATTTAAAACTGAAATCTTCTAAATACTGATTAATTAATTTACCAAAATAATCTTTAGAATTATAGTCTTCGACGCAGTTATATTTTTCTTTCAGCGCCCTTTCCATCAAAGAATGCATAGCCAGAACAAAAAGTCCAAAGTCTGCATCCTTCACTCTTAAAATTCTTTCAATATCTTCGTCACTTGCGTGTGATTTTCCCTGTTCCATAAATTAATTATAGCACAGGAAAAAAGATTTTTCGATTTTAAGTTTATTTATTACTCTTAGTATTATTACAAAGGCGGCAAAGCATCTGAAGATTTTCATAAACAGTTTTACCGCCTCGACTCCAGGGAACAATATGATCCCCTTGCATTTCCGTAAACTCAAAATGCTGACCGCAAAGAGGACAAATCCCTTTCTGCTCTTCGTATTTTTTACGTTTCATCTTGTCATCAAATTCCCGCAAACTTAAATGACTGTCTTTCCTGTCAAAGAGATAATAATAAATGCCCTTATGATTTGTAACTTCCTCATTATCAATTAAAGAAACAATTTCTTTTTCAAGAGCAGCCGGGTCATAATCATTTTCGTGATACTGATTATAAAGCATGCCCCAGTCTATCCCCTTCATCTCCTTTCTGTAAGTTGGGAATAAAGCTTTAATCCATGCAATTACAAACTGAAAATAGACCCAAAGTTCATTCGCATTAGAATCATTCTGATGTTTTCCCATGTAAGTGCAAATCAGTTTATCATCTTTTCCAACATACCAGCCTAATACAGTTTCAAGAAGCTCCTGCCGAATAGGATTTCCGTTTACATATTTATCGCCCAAAAGCTTTGCCGCGCAATTCGATTTAGAAAAAATCTTTTTCGCTTCAGCTGTCCAGGAGCCGGCATAAACCGCATTTCTTATTTCCTGTTCAGTGAGCTTTTCTCCGGCAATGTTAATAGTTTTGAACCAGCTTAATTTTTCGCTGTCAGTTCCTTCACAAAAATAAACCTGCAAATCATAGTTCAGGATCTGTTCTTTCTCGTCCGTCTGCAGGTTTGTAAAGTAACGCATGTTATGAGAATAAGTTCCGTTTACATAACGGCAAATAGAAATAGTTCTCTGCTGCCCATCCAGAACTTCATAGCGGCCATCTTCACGAACAACCCAGTACATAGTATTAAGCGGAAATCCATTCGTTACAGTATCCATTACAGCCTGCTGCTGATTATCGTTATAACAAAACTCCCGCTGATAGGGCGGCCTAATATCCAGCTTTCCGTCAAAGCCTACAACCCCAGCTTCATCATTATCCTGATATCCGTTTACAAGCTCGCGGACCTTAATTGTGTGTAAAGTAATTTTCATAATCTTCTTTTCTCCTTGGAGGCTCCCCTCACTCCGCCTGCCTGCCGGCAGGCAGGTTCGGGTCGGGCCTTCCGCCATTCCGCTATCGCTCCAGCCTCCTCACTTCATTCACTAACTAACGTTAGTTCATTTCGTTGCGGTGGCCGCCTTCGGCGTGGCTCCACGCCCTAGCCCTGTAAGCTCGCAGGCGGGCCTATTTTTTACGCTTGATTAGAATTCGAAAATAAGGGCATTTCCCATTTATTGATAAATCCTTTTCATCATCACCTTTTCTAAATTTTATTATTTCAAACTGCTTCGGATTATATTTATCTAGGAATGTTATTGGAACTCCCATTACTCCATAATAATCTTTTGGTATATCTGTAACCTTTCCAACATCTATGGCATCGTAATTGTCATATTTTGGATATTCTTCCGGAATATATTCTTTATATGAGATAATTTCTTCAAACTGTTTTTTAGTTGGAAGGTTAGTATACCAACACGCCATAATATGTTTTAATTTTTTTCCATCTACAATTTTTTCATATTTATTCCCTTCTGGAACTTCTAACCAAAAATCAGAATTCATATTTCTATAACCAATCCATACTTTATTCTCTTTAATGAGATTAAAAACTTCTTTATAAGTAACTGCATTTTTATTTCCCACAATAATAAATTTTTTATTGTATTTAGCTAATTGCATAATATATTCTCTAAAAAGACTAAACGGAGGATTTGTAACTACAATATCTGCTTCTTTCAAAAGCTCTATGCATTCTTGACTTCTAAAATCTCCATCACCTTTTAATTCTTTAACTTCAATGGTTGAAAAATCCGTAGATGTAGGATCATTCGCGTTTCCTTTATAATCCAACCAAACAGCTTTTTCACTATCATGCTGACTGAATAAATCTGCGTTTTGGTTTTTATAGCATGTTGTTATTAAGCGCTTAATCTTAAAATTATTAAAATTCAAAGCAAAATATTTAAAGAAATTTGATACTCGTGGATCATCACAATTACATAAAATTGTTTTATTTTCAAAATACTTCTTATAATAAGACATTTCTTTTTCAATATCTGATAATTGAGTATAAAACTCATCATTTTTATTCTCTTTTGCTAAATCTAGTGTTCGATCTGCCATTTAGTTTTCCTCAGATTTTTTTAATATTTTTTTACAAAATCAGAATTATCTGAGTATAACACATAAAGTCAGAATTATCACATTTTTAAAAGAAAAAGTCAGATTTTTTTCACATATTGATTACATGAGTGATTTTTGGAAAAGAGTTGATGAAGAAATCGATTACAAATGTATTAATCGCGCTTACCTTGCACGAAAATGCAATTTTAGCGTAACAAATATCGGACAGGGAATCAAATCTGGAAGCACTCCCTCCGCCGACACCGCAGTAAAAATCGCCGCTGTTCTGGGCGTGTCTGTTGAATATCTTGTGAACGGAACAGATAATCCCAACTCATCAAAAAATCACGAAGAAGAGCAGAATCAACTCAGGCTATATCGAAAACATTCAGAAATCATAAAAAAATGCGAAGAACTCTCCCCCGAAAAAGAAAAGCTCCTTGTAGACTTTATCAGTAATTTTGGAGGAATTTCAGAAAAAATCACTCGTTAGAATGTTGATTTTCCTTATTTCTTTAATTATATTTAAAACGTAAAGCCTGCTGTACAGAAAATCATATCCAACAACTAATCAATATTTTTTAGTATGTACGGTTATATCTACACTTAGTTTCTTTTATTTTTCTTTACCATAATTCAGGCCTGATGTTGGACTGGCGCTGAAAAATCAAACGACTCATGAGGTATGGTATGGAAAAATCTTTTAACAAATTAAATTCTTTTAACTCAAAAAAACTTCTGGAAGATGCCAGAAAAATTATTGAAACTGCCCAATCAAATGCTATCAGAAGTGTTGATTTTTGTCGTGTTCAAATGTACTGGAATCTTGGCAAGAGAATATTTGAAGAGGAACAGCAGGGCAAGGAAAGAGCAGATTATGGTGCTTATATCGTAAAATCTCTAGCCGAAAAACTTGAAGTTGAATATGGTAGTGGATTTGGAAAAAGACAACTTGAAAGAGCAAGACAATTTTTTCGTATTTATCCAATTGCGTCTGCAGTGCGGACGCAATTAAATTGGCAACAGTATAAACTACTTATTGCAATTTCAGATCCTGATAAAAGAGAATACTACGAACTTGAATCTGTTAATAATGGCTGGACAGCTCGTGAAACAGAACGACAAATAAATAGTCAACTTTATGAACGTCTTCTACTTAGCAATGACAAAAAGTCTGTTCTTGCTGTAGCTAGAAAAGAACGCATTCCTCAAAGCCCTAAGGAAATAATAAAAGATCCAATGGTTTTAGAATTCCTTGGACTTGAGAAAAATCCTTCTTATTACGAAAAAGATTTGGAAGGAGCTATTATTTCACATATTAAAGATTTTATGCTTGAAATGGGTAAAGGCTTTTTCTTTGATTCAAGACAAAAACGTATTTTGATAGAAGATGATGAATTTTTTATCGATCTGGTTTTCTACAATCGACTATTAAAATGTTTTGTCCTAATAGAAATAAAAACTGAAAAATTAACACACCAAGATTTAGGACAACTTCAGATGTATGTAAACTATTATGATCGAATAGTTAAGTTGCCAGATGAAAATAAAACTATTGGAATTCTTCTTTGTACAAACAAAAACGATACAGTAGTAAAAATGACTTTACCAGAAGATAATAAAACAATTCTTGCAAGCAAATATCAATTCTGCTTACCTTCAAAAGAAGATCTTATAAAAGAAATAGAAGATGTAAAAAAAATTGTAAAAATTTGATTTAGTCTTTTTTATTCTTCATCGAATAAACGCAGCCACAGTAGTCCTGGCGGTACATGCCGTATTCTTTGCTGAGCTCCAGGCTTCGTTTGAAGCCGCCCTTTTTTTTGAAATCGGAGAAGAGCCATTTTGGAGATTTTTCCGAGGTCGCGGTGGCAGTGGTGGCGGCCAGTAGCCGACCTTCAATCTCAACCCCAAGCTCGTTGATTTTTACGGCATCCTTAAAAGGGCTTATTGAAAGCGAAGTACAGAAATAATCAAAATGATTTTGAACAGCGTAGGCGGCGGCTCGTTCCAGGCGGAGCTTGTAGCAGCGGCGGCAGCGTTCACCTTTTTCGGGCTCCTGGGCGAGCTCGGGCTCGACACGTACTCCCACGGCTTCATAAAACTGCTCGGGATCATACTCGCACTCAACGACCTTCACTCCAGTATTCAG
>JAEEGJ010016675.1_pt1 | contig 16792 bp, 14 predicted proteins | sample 8958761 | NCBI WGS metagenome assembly JAEEGJ01 (sample SAMN16246546, study PRJNA631951) | gut metagenome | biome: gut microbiome; feature: rumen; material: RS-attached | host: Bos | place: Iran: Karaj | collected 2018-10 | reverse complement strand
ACAGCAACGGCGACTGATTCCGACCAGTCGCCGTTCTTTTTGATATTCTGCCATACTTGCAAAAATCGGCCTTAAAACCTAACGACTCTGCAAGTATGGCATCAAAAAAGCCCAAAAAGCCCGTTTTTCCAGCCATACCTGTCACCACAGCCCCCACAGCCCACATTTCCTGCAAGTATGGCCACTTTTTACTATTTTTGTGGGACTACAAATTGGGATTATGAAGAAGGTACTGCTTTTCTTGATGTTACTTCCGGTTGGTTTGATGGCTCGTGAAACCCGCAGCATAGACCGCATTTGGGAGTTTGTGCTGAGTGATGCCACGATAGATCAACTGGCCGGTGTGGAGGGATGGCGCACGGTTGACGTGCCGCACGACTGGAGCATTGAGGGGGAGTTTGACAGGAGTAATCCCAGCGGACAGGGCGGTGCCTATCTTCCTACTGGTATAGGCTGATACCGCAAGACCATAAAGGCCGATATCGGGGTCGATGAGCGTTTGTTCCTGGAGTTTGACGGCGTGATGGCCTGCAGCAGCGTATACGTGGACGGCAAGTTGGCAGGTTACCGCCCCAACGGATATGTGGGTTTCACCTATGATATTACAGAACTGGTCACGCCCGGAAAAGATGCTGTCGTTTCCGTGCGTGTGGACAATTCCGTCCAGCCGGCATCGCGCTGGTACACCGGCAGCGGCATAAACCGACACGTACGTCTGGTAAGCAAGAGCTCCTGCCACATTCCCATGAACGGGGCGTTTGTATCTTATAATGACGGAAAGATAGACATCAAGACAACCGTTGCCAATATGGCCAAAACCGGCACCAAGGTCAGTCTGCAGTACATACTTAAGGATGCCGACGGTAAGACGGCAGCACGAGGCAACAGTCCGGCAAGCCATATAAAAGCCGGTTCGCAGACAGAGGTGAGCGGAAGCATTGATATAAAGAATCCTCATCTCTGGTCTGTTGATGACCCCTATCTCTATACGCTTGAGGTATCGGTCATGGAAGGCCGCAAGCAGTTGGATACAGAGACCGTAACCACCGGTCTGCGCACCATACGCTTTGACAATGAAAAGGGATTCTTCCTGAACGGGCAGAACATAAAGATGTACGGTGTATGCCTGCATTCCGATGCGGGCGCAATGGGAACAGCCGTTCCTGCATCGGTCTGGGAGTATCGGCTCCAACAGTTGCGCAAACTGGGCGTTAACGCCGTAAGGATGGCCCACAACCCCGCCGACCCCACGCTGATGGACTTGTGCGACCGCATGGGATTCCTGGTAATGGCCGAGTCTTTTGATACCTGGAATACGCCCAAGAACCATGCCGAGAAAGGATACAACCTCTATTTTGACGAGTGGTGGGAGGCCGATACCCGCGCAATGGTTGAGCAGGCCCGCAACCATCCAAGCGTGGTGATTTACAGCGTGGGCAATGAGATCCGGGACAACCTGAACAATGAGCAGGGCTTTGACAAATACCGCAAACAGCAGGATTTGGTACATTCATTGGACAATACCCGTCCCGTAACGATGGCACTGTTCCGCCCCAACTCATCGGGGGTATACCGCAACGGATTTGCCGAGATGATGGATGTGGTTGGCCAGAACTACCGCGTTGATGAACTCAAGGCCTATCATGAGGCCCACCCCGAAAAGGCTATCATTGGTACTGAGAATACTCACGATGTCCAGTCATGGCTGATGCTGCGCGATGACCCGTCACTGAGCGGCCAGTTCCTCTGGGCAGGCATTGATTATCTTGGTGAGGCCGTCTGGCCGCAGGTTATGTGGAGCACCTCACTGCTGGATGTGACCGGAGGCGTCAAGCCCGCCGGCCTGCAACGCGGCAGTTGGTGGATGCAAGAGCCCATGGTGGCGTTTGCCCGTCATGCCGACAACAACGGTGCAGGTGCGTTGGTATCGGACTGGACTCCGGCCGATTTGGATACTTATGACCAGGCTGTGATTGAGGTCTATTCAAACTGTCAGGAGGTGGAACTCTTTATCAACGGAGAGTCTCAGGGCCGCAAACCTATGTCCGATAACGCCCGCCCCGCCCTGTTCGACATAAACTTCAACTCAGGCAGGATTGAGGCCGTAGGATATATCGACGGCAGGGAGGCCGCCCGATACACATCCGTAACAGCCGATGAGCCTGCCCTTATCAACATTGAAAAGGCAGGAGGCCGCGCCGGAACAGGATTTGATGATGTTGAAATAGTGTCAATACAGATTGTAGACACTCAAGGCAATGTCTGCCCAGGCAATGACTGCAGGATTGAACTCAAAGTTGAAGGAGCAGAACTTATTGCGGTCGATAATGCCGATGTATTGGCACATGAAACCAGCCATAAGAGTGCAGTCTTCAATACCTACCAGGGACGCATGACCGCCTACATCCGCCGCACATCGGCCACAGGTAAGGTAACAGTAACGGCGACCGACTGTTCATCGGCCGCCGCACTTAAGGGTACTGCAACGTTCTGATATTTACTTGATTGCAGCCTTTACTTCAGTAACCATGTTCTTGTGAGCCTCATCCTCCTCGGTCAGGGTTGAGGTGAGTTTGATTTCACCTGCCTTGTCCTTGGTTGAGAATGTACCGCTGTAGAGCAGGATGCTGTTAAAGTAGAGGGTTGCCTCAAAGCATATCTTATAATCACCGGCAGGAACCTCCTTGCCGTCGGCATCCTTGAAATCCCATGTGTAGGTCTGGATACCGCTCTCTTTGGGTGTGGCGCCGGTTACGGCATCGATCTGATCATCGGTCATCTCCTCTGCCTTGGCATTCTTGACCCATGTGGGAACACAGGTGGGACGGAATGTGTAGCCGCGACGACCTCCACGGCCCTTTGATGTAAATGAAGTTACGGTAAGGGTGCGGACAACCTTGCCCTCTGAGTTCTCAATCCAGACAGCCCACTGGTTGGAGCCTGCTCCGGACTGTTTCTGATAATTGAATGACAGTTCCACCGCATTGGCTTTGTTGGAACGCTGGGCCGATGACGGCATGGCAATGATGGCAGACAGAACTGCCAGAAGAATGATTCTGATTTTCATAAAAAACAAATTTGGTTATCTTGCTGAGTGCGAAGATAACCAAATTGTTTAAAACAACTACTCTCCTAACGGAGCCGATAGCGGAGAAAGCGAACTCAAGTTCAAACTCGGGAACCCTCCCGTCCACTTTGATGTTTCAGTTGTGTCTTCTCTTACTTCCTTTGCAGAAGAAGCGGTAGTATTTTTCCAGTCCTTCATATATAAATATTGTTTTCACGTTTTATTGTCCTTTTCAGCACTATAGGCTTTGCTTGTAAGACAAAGATATGAAAACAAATTTAAATATGTGTTAAATTCGGAAAGATTTTTTTATTCCAGTCCAGAGAACGGTGCAGGCATCTTTTTGGTGTATCCCTGAGCGTGGAAGGTGGCAATTATGGTGCCGTTCTGATCAGTAACCTGAACCTGGGCGGCAGGGATTTTGGGATGCCGACTGGTAAAATGGCCCTCGGCGGTAAGCACGTCACCCAGTTTGGCCGATACATGATAATATATGGTGGAGTTGATGGCAAACGCCATATTCTCACCCTGATTGACCAGTGCCGCAAAAACCAGATCGGCCAACGTAAAGAGCGCTCCGCCCTGGCATATGTTTCCGGCATTCATATGATTCTCCGTTACGGTCATGGTAGCCTTTGCCGTTCCGGGTTTGACTTCAATAAGGTCTATGCCTATGTACTTGGCGAACTTGTCGCCCTCATTAAGGAAATCTTTCAGTGTCATGATGTAGTGTGTTATTCTGCTGCAAAAGTATTCAAAAATATAATGGCGTCTATCAGTTCCTGCCTGGGGAAATCCATGGGAACGATACCTATAGGCTTCTTATGGTTACCCAGATACTCCAGCAGCCGTACATTGTTGGTCCTGGCATTGCGTTTGATATTGGTACTGATACCTGAGCCCGTATAACCCGAAAGATGATTGATGCACCACACTCCCTCCGGGGCCGATGCAAACTCCCTTATCAAAGCGGTAACCTTATCCCATTTGGTGTTCAGATAATCGCCTTTGCCCCCATCAGTGAAATAATCCTGGGCACAGAGGACGGCGCTCTGTCCTTCAGATGACACCATTCCGGCGTTATGCGATGATGCGTTTCCCGGCCAGCCATACACTACTGTGCCGGGATAGTCCCTGCCACCGGTCGGGCGGTCCCTATGTATAAAAAGTACACGCCCGCGCATATCGGCCACTGTCATATCAGCATTGAACGATGCCAGCATATCGGTAGGAAAGATAGCGTATATTGCATCCATTGTCATATCCACCCCTTCCTGGCCGCCTCCCGCACTGTTGGTCATTACTATGCAGAACTCTGTAGGTTGTTCTTCAAGTTTTCTTTTTAATATCAGCAAAGCCTCCTGGAATCCAAGATGGCAGTCGGCCGGGCCGTGATATATCCTGAGCGTTCTGTCTTCAAGTCTGGGTCTTAGGTCAAAGAAACGGATTCCGGCATCCCACTGCCGGGATAGATCCATCGTTTGGGTACGGGCATAGTGGCGCATGGGAAACCTTACGCCCGATGTTCCGGAATCGTGGGTGCCAGGGATGGAGAGTTTGCAGACTGGTATGGCATCGGACAGGGTGGCCATCCAACTTTCACAAAGACTCTGTGCGCTGACAGTTTGTGCCAGCAAGAGTGTGATAATGATGAATATTTTTTGCGTCACTTTGGGATGTTAAGCACTGCCTGGAGTGCAGGTTTGGGTGTGCGGTCGCGGTTGTAGAGCAGCGGATAGTTGGTACGATTGGGTATGGGGTAGCCGTTCTTCCATGACATGCCGTCATGAAGTCCCCATATCGTCACGCGGTCTATCTTGTCGCGGCGGCTGTAGAATATGTTGAAGAGTTCCGCATATCGGGCGGTAAGCTGCGCCTGGACATCATCGGGCAGACCGTTCTTGTACGGATCCAGATAGGTCTCAAACTCCTCAAGCTGGAACATGGGGTCCTGCAGGGACTTGCCTATTACCTGACCCTCCTTGGTGAGCGGCAGCACATCGACATCAAGTTCCGTTATCATTACCTTTACGCCCAGGGCGGCGAATGTGTCAATGGCTGCGGTTATATACTCGTTCTTGGGGAAGTTGAGTCCCCAATGTGCCTGTATGCCGATGCCATCTATGCGGATACCCTCTTTCTGGAGCATACGCACCATGCGGGCTATGCCGTCACGTTTGGTGGGGCGCCACACGTTGAAATCGTTGTAATAGAGTTCGGCGTTGGGATCATACTCGTGGGCGAACTTGAATGCCAGGCGTACCACCTCGTCACCGTCACCGTTAAAGGCATTGGTCCACAAGGTCTTGCGGTATGAGCCGTCATTGTCAATTATCTCGTTCACCACGTCCCAGGCATCGATCTTACCACTAAAGTGGCCGGCCACCGTCTCTATGTAACTGCGCATGGTCTCAACCATCTCATCGTGGCTCTTGGGAGTGCCGTCAGAGTGGTTGAAAAAGAAATCGGGAGTCTGATTGTGCCAGACAAGAGTGTGACCCAATGCCCACAGTCCGTTGTCCTTGGCAAACTGAACGTAGCGGTCGGCCGCCTGAAAGTTCCAGCGGTCTGGGGACGGGTGCAGGACCTCGGCTTTCATATCGTTCTCGGGGCTTACTGCATTGAACTGCTGAAGGATGATCTGGGCCGACCGGGCGTCACGGCCGTTTACTATACTTGAATTCACGGCGCATCCCATCTTGAACGCATCGGCATAAGCACCCTTAAGCGTCTTCTGGGCAGATGCAGCCGTGGCGCACATCAGAAACAGCACTAAAACGACGGACAATCTTTTCATACACATAATTGAGATATTATCATAGGGTTATTGGTGACAAATATAACAAAATGACGCATTATTAAACGACCCCTTTGCGTCGTTTTTGAGTATCTTTGCGGCCGATTATGGAAAAACTCAAGAGAATTGTTCGCCAGGCGGTGCCAAGGGCGATGAAAACGATCTGGTGGATATTCAAGATAACCGCCATCGTTTCTTTTATAATGTTCCTGCTCAAATATACAGGTATACTGGTTTGGATAGCTGCGGCTGTAAGTCCCGTATTCAGGATTTTCGGACTGCCGGGTGATGCATCGCTGGCTTATGTGAGCGGATATTTCATCAATGTTTACTCTTGCATTGCAGTGGTATCGACCATAGACCTTACTGCGCGCCAGATTACCATACTGGGTACCATGACACTGGCAGCACACGCCATGGTGGTGGAGACGGCAGTCCAGAAAAAGACCGGAGCTCCGGCTCTCTATACGGTACTCATACGTACTTTTGGCTCTATTGCATTAGGCATAATTATGAATCTGGTTCTGCCGGGACGGCCCGTATATGATGCCGCAGCAGTAAACCTATCAGAGATTCCGTTCTTCCAGATACAGGGTGAGTTCTGGCCCATGTTCATGGTATGGTTCAAGGGCTTGATGAAACTGGCCGTATGGATGACTGTTCTCATCACTCTGCTCAATGTCCTGCAGCGTGCATTCTATGAGTACGGCATCATGAACTGGATATCGAAAGTGTTCAGTCCGCTGCTCACACTCTTTGGTCTGCCCAAGGAGACATCGTTCCTTTGGATTGTGGCCAATGTGGTGGGTCTGTCGTACGGATCGGCCGCAATCATGGATGAGATGGAGCGCGGTCAGATATCGGACCGAAGCATCCGCCTGCTCAACACGCACATAGGCATATCGCACAGTAACCTGGAGGACCTGATGCTCTTTGCAGCCGTCGGTGGCATGTGGTACTGGATGCTCCTGTTCCGCTGGGCCATGGTCACCCTCCTGGCCTGGTCGCTAAGGTTATACTTTAAACTTTCCAGCCGATAACAAAAAAACTCCGATTCAAGCGAACCGGAGTTTTTTGATTTAGAATTCTGCGTTCTTGGGAGTGCGGGGGAACGGGATGACATCCCTAATGTTCTGCATTCCTGTTACGAACAGGATGAGGCGCTCAAAGCCCAGACCGAATCCGGCGTGCGGGCATGAACCCCAGCGGCGGGTATCCAGATACCACCACAGGTGAGTCATATCCATCTGGCGGCGGTTAATCTCAGCCATCAGCTTGTCGTAATCAGCCTCACGGACTGAACCTCCTATGATCTCACCTATCTGTGGGAACAAAACGTCGGTACCCTGCATGGTGGGAGCGGGAGCCTCAACACCCTTATAGCCGATGGAGCCGCCGTTAGCGGTAGCCTCATTCTGCTTCATGTAGAATGACTTGATGGCTGTGGGATAATCAGTCATGATAACCGGCTTCTTGAAATGCTCCTCAACAAGGTAGCGCTCATGCTCAGAGGCCAGGTCATCACCCCAATTGCAGGGGAACTCAAACTTCTTACCCTTCTTGATGGCCTCCTGAAGGATATTGATACCCTCGGTATAGGGAAGACGTACAAACGTCTCTTTAAGGACGCCGTTAAGACGCTCCAGCAGAGTCTTGTCAATCATCTGATTGAGGAACTCCAGGTCATCCTTGCAGTTGTCAAGTGCCCAGCGTACGCAATACTTGATGAAGTCTTCCTCAAGGTCCATCAGCTCCTCCTGATCCAGGAAGGCAACCTCGGGCTCAATCATCCAGAACTCGGCCAGGTGGCGCGGAGTATTGGAGTTCTCGGCACGGAATGTGGGACCGAAAGTATAGATGGCGCCAAGAGCGGTTGCACCAAGTTCACCCTCCAGCTGACCGCTTACAGTCAGTGAAGTCTGCTGGCCAAAGAAATCATCATCATAGATAATCTTGCCCTGATCATCTTTCTTAAGGTCATAGAGGTTCTTGGTGGTTACCTGGAACATGTTACCTGCACCCTCGCAGTCACTTGCAGTGATGAGCGGAGTATGGAAATAGAAGAATCCATGCTCATGGAAATAGGTGTGGATGGCCATTGCCATGTTGTGACGGATACGCATCACAGCACCGAAAGTATTGGTACGCAGACGCATATGGGCATGCTGACGCATATACTCGAATGTCTGGCCCTTCTTCTGCATGGGATAGTCATCACCGCACAGACCCAGCACCTCAATCTCCTTAGCCTGAACCTCGACAGCCTGACCGGAGCCGATGCTCTCGACCATGGTACCCTTTACGCTCAGGCAGGCACCGGTGGTGATCTGTTTCATCAGCTCGTCGCTGAACTTATCCAGGTCAGCCACAATCTGAACATTCTTGATTGTCGAGCCGTCATTGAGAGCAATGAAATTCACGCTCTTGCTTCCACGCTTTGTTCTTACCCAACCTTTGACGACAACCTCCTGACCGAAATCGGTACGCTTTAAGAGGTCAACAATCCTTGTTCTCTTGATATCCATTGTTTTAGATTTAATCTGTGATTAATTATTCGTAAGCACCCATGCGGAGCATGTTAACCTCCTTCTCGGTGAGGAAACGCCAATCACCGCGACGCAGACGCTTCTTGGTAAGACCTGCAAACTGTACGCGGTCCAGCTTGGTAACGCGATAACCCAGAGCGTCGAACATACGACGTACCACGCGGTTACGGCCTGAGTGAATCTCAATGCCAACCTGAGTCTTGTCATCGTTTACGTAGCTTACCTCATCGGCACGTACGATATCGCCCTCTTCCTCGCCGATGTTAACACCGTCAAGAAGTTTCTGCAGATCCTCGGCGCTGACAGCGCGATCCAGACGTGCATGATAGATCTTCTTCTTGAGGAACTTGGGGTGTGTAAGGCGGCTTGCCATCTCACCGTCATTGGTAAGAAGCAGGACACCGGTTGTATTGCGGTCAAGACGGCCTACGGGATATACGCGCTCCTTGCAGGCACCCTTGATATAATCCATAACTGTCTTGCGCTCCTGGGGATCATCCACTGTGGTTACGCAATCCTTGGGTTTGTTGAGCAGGATGTAGATCTTGCGCTCAATGCTTACCAGCTGATCGTGGAACAGTACGTTGTCACCGCGATGTACCTTGGTACCGAGTTCGGTTACGGTCTGGCCGTTAACCTTTACGACACCAGCCTGGATGAACTCATCGGCCTCACGACGTGAGCAAACACCGGCATTGGCCAGGTACTTGTTCAAACGTATCTCCTCCTCGGGATCGTGAATGACATCCTGATACTCGATGCGCTTGCGGTTATCCTGACGCTTCTGCATAGGCTTGCGGAAACCGCCCTGCTGGCCGTAGCCACCCTGACGCTGGAATCCGCCACCCTGGCGCTGGCCGTAGCCGCCCTGACGCTGGCCATAGCCACCCTGGCGCTGACCGTAACCGCCCTGACGCTGGTAGCCGCCCTGACGCTGGTAGCCGCCACCATCATTTACCTCACCGTTCTGGCCCTGGACACGCTCCCTGTAGAAACGGGGCTGACCCTCCTCGCCGCCGTTGAACTGGCGGTTCTGGCCATAGCGCTGCTGTCCGTAACCCTGACGGTTGTTATTATTGTAACCACGGTTCTGATAACCGCCCTGGCGGTTCTGACCGTAGCCCTGCTGATCTCCGTAATTCTGTCCGTACTGACGGCGGGGGCGATCCTGACTGTAGCCCTGCTCACCATCCTGACGCTGCGGACGTTCTACTCTTGAATACTGAGGACGATTGTTGTACTCCACCCTCACAAAACGGGGGCGTCCTTCGCGACGGTTAGCATTCTGGTTGTTGTCATCGGAGTTTCCGTTGAACCTGTTGAAGCTGTTCTCCTGTTCTTCCTGATTCCCGCTCTCGTCGTAGAATCTGTTTCCATTCTCTGTTTCCATCATAATTGTAATTGTTTAAAAGGGAAGCCATCACGGCTTCGTCAATGATTTAGATTTTTGTTTTACTATCACACGCCGAAATAGTTGCCAGGCGTTATGGCTTTAAGTTCTTTTTTAATGTTATCGTTTACGTTTAGTCCGTCAATAAATTCGCTGATTGACTCACGTGTAACCTGACTGTTGGTACGGGTCAAAGCCTTGAGCGCCTCATAGGGGTGCGGATAACCCTCGCGACGGAGTATGGTCTGGATAGCCTCGGCAACAACACTCCAGCACCCGTCCAGATCGGCGGCAATCTTCTGCTCGTTGATGAGCAGCTTGCCCAGACCCTTGAGTGAACTTGCAACGGCAATCATCTGATGGCCGAAAGGAACACCCACGTTACGTATTACCGTTGAGTCTGTCAGGTCACGCTGCAGGCGTGATACCGGCAATTTGCGAGCCAGGTGCTCCAGGATGGCGTTTGCCATACCCAGGTTACCCTCGGCATTCTCAAAATCTATAGGATTGACCTTGTGGGGCATGGCGCTTGAACCAACCTCACCGGCTTTGATCTGCTGCTTGAAATACTCCATCGATATGTACTGCCAGAAGTCGCGGTTCATATCGATCTGGATGGTGTTCAGACGCTTCATTGCATCAAACAGGGCGGCCAGATTGTCGTAGTTGGAGATCTGTGTGGTGTACTCCTCACGCTTGAGTCCCAGCTTATCGGCCAGGAACTTGGCACCGAATGCCTTCCAGTCGATATCGGGATAAGCCACATGATGAGCGTTGAAGTTACCGGTGGCACCACCGAACTTGGCCGACATGGGAACTGCCTTGAGCTGTGAAAGCTGCTCGCGCATACGGTATGCGAACACCTCAATCTCCTTGCCCAGACGTGTGGGTGAAGCAGGCTGTCCGTGGGTACGTGCCAGCATGGGAACATCCTTCCAACGCTGAGCATACTCCTCAAGCTTGTCAATAAGTGACTGGATTGCGGGATAATAGACGTTCTCAAGAGCCTCCTTGATCATCAGGGGCACTGAGGTGTTATTTATATCCTGTGATGTAAGTCCGAAGTGTATGAACTCCTTATATGGAACCAACTCGGGTACAAGGTCAAACTTCTCCTTGATGAAGTATTCTACTGCCTTGACGTCGTGGTTTGTGACTTTCTCTATGTCCTTGATATGAGCTGCATCCTCCTCGCTGAAGTTCTGCCAGATCTGACGGAGGCCGTCAAGTGATGCGCGTGAAACTCCTGCCAGCTGGGGAAGTTGGAATTCACAAAGTGCTGTAAAGTATTCGATTTCAACTCTTACTCTATACTTTATCAGTGCAAACTCTGAAAAATAGGACGCGAGTTCCTGTGTTTTGCCGTGGTAACGTCCATCTATCGGTGACACGGCGGTTAGTACGTCTAAATTCACTTTAAAAAAATCTTCTAAGTTATCCTCTTTCAATAAATTTTGGGTATCACTCAATCTGCTTCTCAGCAGCGCTGCAAAATTAATAAGAAATTCATAATTTTGCACCCCATAAAATATTAAAATATGTCACAGACTGTAAGTAAGAAAATCAGTGAGAGCAAGGGCGCACGCTGGGCTGCCCTTATTATCGTATCGTTCACAATGATGTGGGGTTACTTCCTGACCGATGCCCTTTCACCCCTAATGACCATGCTCGAGGAGCAGATGGGATGGACCAGCCTTGAGTTCGGACAGTTCAACTGGGCCTACTGCTGGTTCAACGTATTCCTGTTCATGCTCATATTCGGCGGTATCATACTGGACAAGATGGGTGTCAGGTTCACCGGAATCATTACCTGTATCCTGATGTTTGCAGGTGCCCTTATCAAATACTATGCAGTCAATTACATATCACCGGGTGCCGAGGCCGGAACAGTATTCGGAATGCGCACTCAGGTATTCGTAGCATGCCTTGGTTACGCCATATTCGCCGTAGGTACCGAGAACTGCGGAATCACCGTCTCAAAGGTCATCACCAAGTGGTTCGCCGGTAAGGAGCTGGCTCTGGCCATGGGTGTCCAGGTAGCAGTTGCCCGTCTGGGTACAGCCGCCGCCCTGGTGTTCAGCCCCATGATAGTTAAGCACTTCTCCCTGTCAGCACCTCTGCTCTTCTCAGCCGTTCTGCTGTGCATCGGCCTTCTGGCTTATCTGGTATTCTGCGGAATGGACAAGAAGTTCGACGCCGAGGTTGCTCTTGAGAACGGTGAGGCCGATGACATCTTCAAGGTAAAGGACCTCAAGCTTATCATCACCAACCGCGGATTCTGGCTCATCGCACTGCTCTGCCTCATGTTCTACTCAGCCGTATTCCCCTTCATGAAATACGCCGCTTCACTTATGGAGAACAAGTACGGTGTAAGCACCACCCTGGCAGGTATCATACCGAGCCTTATTCCTTTCGGTAACCTTATCATGACCCCGCTCTTCGGCGGCATCTATGACAAGAAAGGCAAGGGTGCAACCATCATGATCATAGGTTCACTGCTGCTCATACTGGTACACGTGCTGTTCGCCCTGCCGCTGCTCAACTACTGGTGGTTCGCCGCATTCATCATGATCATACTTGGTGTTGCCTTCTCACTTGTACCGTCAGCCATGTGGCCCAGCGTTCCCAAGATCATCCCGCAGAAACTGGTAGGTTCTGCCTACGCACTCATATTCTGGGTTCAGAACATCGGACTCGGATTCGTACCCCTGCTCATAGGCGGTATCCTTGACAAGTACTGCAAAGCCGGTACACGCCTTGTAAACGGTGCCGAGGTTACACAGTACAACTACACCCTTCCGATGGTCATTTTCGCCCTGTTCGGCATTGTTGCCCTGCTGCTTGCCCTGCGCCTCAAGGCAGTTGACAAGAAGGAGGGTTACGGACTGGAGGAGCCCAACATCAAGCAGTAATCACAGCTGATGGAGAGAAGAGAGAGACGCAAGGAGCGTTTTGAGAGCCATTTCGGAATGATAATGGCTCTGGCCGGTTCGGCCGTAGGTCTGGGTAACCTGTGGAGATTCCCCTTTCTGGCAGCTCAGAACGGAGGCGGTGCCTTCATCTTTGTATATCTGATTCTTCTGCTCACCATCTGCCTGCCGGTACTTATGACCGAGATAACCCTTGGCCGTAAATGCCGCAGCAACGTAACCCGTGTCTATGACAACCTGGGTGCTCCGCGCTGGCGCTGGGCCGGATTCATAACCCTGCTCACCCCCATCGTCATCATGGCCTTCTACACCGTTGTGGGTGGCTGGTCAGTAAAGTACCTGGCCCAGGCATGCATTTTCAATTTCACTGATCCCGGGGCCGATTATTCCGGCACGTTCAGCGGATTCATAAGCTCCACATACGAGCCTCTGATATATACCGGAGTATTCCTGGTGGTAACGGCCATTGCCAACTTCGGCGGAGTAAAGAACGGAATTGAGCGTTTCTCCAAACCCATGATGACCGTACTCTCCATCACCATCATACTGGTTGCCATCCGCTCGCTCACACTGCCGGGCGCATCCGAGGGTACCAGATACCTGCTCATACCTGATTTCAGCAAGATTGACGGCAAGGTTCTCATAACCGCGCTGGGGCAGGCGTTTATGTCGCTCAGCATCGGCATAGGCATACTGCTCACCTACGGATCATACGTAAAGACCAAGGAGGACATTGCCATGACAGCCGTATCGACCGGACTCATTGACACCCTGTTCGCCATCATTGCCGGACTGGCCATCATACCGGCAGTTTACGCCATCGCCTTCATGAACGGAACCACCCCGGCCATCAATGCCGGCCCCGGACTGGTGTTCATCACCCTGCCCGGAATCTTTGCATCCATGCCCGGCGGCAGTATCATTGCCATCCTGTTCTTCCTCTCATTGCTTCTGGCCGCGGTGACATCGGCCATATCAATGCTTGAGGTGATTGTGGCTTATTTCATTGAGGAGTGGCATCTGTCACGCAACAGGGCGGTATCGGTAAGCATGATCATAATCATCTTGCTGGGCTGCATCTGCTCACTGTCTCAGGGCACGCTCTCAGGCATAACCTTGGCCGGCATGAACATCTTTGACTTCTTTGATGTGATTTCATCGGATGTGCTTATAACTGTGGGCAGCCTCATAATGGTATTGTTTGCCGGCTGGCGCATCAAAAAGGCCGAATTCCTGGACGAGCTTACCGGACACGGTGCCTCCAAGACTCCCGCATGGATGTTCAAATACATCTATTTCATGGTCCGTTGGGTTGCCCCCATAATCATCATCGTGATAATGCTCAGCAATATCCTCCTCTGATTCCCGCACATGAAAGCCACCACCCAGTTTGTCAAAGAGAAGTACCAGGAGTTCAACCGGCTCATCTTTGAAGACAAACTGCCTGCCGTACCCTTACGCGTGGGCCATGCCAGGACATCGCTGGGCACCTGCCGTTTCAATAAGCGCCGCCGCCTGCTGGGAGGTTATGAAGCCTACGGTTTCCGTATCTCCATAAGCGACTATTTTGACCTTCCCCAGGAGATCATAGAGGATACCATCATCCATGAGATGATCCACTACTACATCTGGCATAACGGCATCAAGGACACATCGGCCCACGGAAAGGAGTTCCGCCGTATGATGAAAAACATAAACAGCACCTACGGCCGTCATCTCACAATATCATACCGCAAGCCTACTTCTTTGTTAAAGTAAGTTAATAGTGTTGCTGTTACGGAAATGCTCTATATCTTTGCGGTGTATTAGCGTATTAATACACCGAACAGATAACAGTTTTTCAACAACTATTGTATTATGAAGAAATTAATCTTTTCACTTGCCATCATCATGGCATTCCCGTTTGCAAATGCACAGGACACAGATCGTCGTGTCCGTTTGGAGAAACACCTTTATTATCTTGCATCGGACTCACTTCACGGACGTGAGGCCGGATCAGAGGACGGAGTCAAGGCACGCGCCTACATCCTTAATGAGTGGAACCAGATGGGACTTGAGCCCTTCCTGCCTGAAGGATTCGAGATGCCTTTCACAAAAAACGGACTCAACATGGCCAATCTGGTAGGTATCATTCCCGGAAACGACCCTGAGCTCAAGGACGAATATATCCTGCTGGGTGCCCACTTTGACCACATAGGTTATAAGAACGGTGAGATATGCAACGGTGCCGATGACAACGCATCGGGATCAACCGCACTGATTGAGATAGCACGCATACTCAAGGAGAATCAGAGCAAGCTCAAGCGCAGCGTAATCATTGCCGCATTTGACGGCGAGGAGAAGGGTCTCTGGGGTTCTCAGGAACTGGCCGACAGGATGTCACAGGACGGAACCATAGGTAACGTAAAGTGCATGATGAGCATTGACATGGTAGGCTGGTATGCCAAGAACGGCCAACTGGAGATACTGGGTGCAGGTACAATCAAGGACGGCAAGAAACTGTTGAACGCCAATGCCGGCCAGCTCAAGCTCAAGATTGAGGATTTTGAGACCGCAGTCCTGACTGCCACCGATACCCGCAGTTTTGCCAAGAAATACAACGTTCCCACACTGCATGTGTTCACAGGACTCAAGTCACCGTATCATAAGCCGGCCGATGACGCCGACCTGATTGACTATGACGGACTGGAGAGCATCACCTGCTTCATTGCAAGGGTAACCGAGCAGATGGCATCGGACCCGAAATTCGGAGGTACAGGAAAGATAGCCGCCATACACTCTGGCAGGGTCAAGCCCTTTGAGTTGGGTGTAAGCGCAGGCTATACCGCTTCAAGTATAAATTTCCCTGACGCCAAACTGACATCAACAGGAAGATACGGCTGGACAGCCGGCTTTACTGCCCAATACAATGCCAAGAGGTTGTGGGGATACCGTATAGGTGCTTTCTATGAAACAGCAAACAGCAACTTCCCCGACCCGACAAACCCGTTCGGTTCAGCACTCAAATACAATCAGACTGCCATTGAAGTTCCTGCAACACTGATCATGCAGAATAATGACCCGTCAATAAGAATCTATATGGGTTTGGGCGCCAATGCACGTTACGTATTCAACTCATCACTTGAGAACCTGAACTACAAGACCACAGACCTTCAGTGGGGAATGCATTTCATGTTTGGTATGAAGATCGGTCACATTATCATTGAAGACTATTTCATGAGCAACTTCAGCGACCTGTTCGACACTCCCGCCGGCGATCCCAAAGCAAGGCTCAACGTAACAACCCTCAAGATTGGCTGGACATTCTGAGAATTCCAATAAAACAGTCAGCCCCACCCGCAGCTATGCAGGTGGGGCTGATTATTTATATATCCTTTGATTAGTCCTGAGTGGCAGCCTCCAGTTTCTTACGGAGAACAAACATGATAAGACCTGCAATTACGCACAGTCCTATCAGGATTGCCCAGTTGGCCATAAGAGGAATCCTGTTCCAAAGTTTTGAAGGGATACTGCTCAGGTAGTTACCTATAGCGGTAGCGGCAAACCAGCCACCCATCATCAGGCCTTTGTACTTGGGAGGAGCAACCTTACTTACAAAACTTATACCCATGGGGCTCAGAAGCAACTCGGCTACGGTCAGTGTAAAATAAGTTCCGATAAGCCAGTTGGGACTGAGTACGCTCTGTGCTGAGTCACCAAGATCCATAGGCGAAATCAGGTCAGTCGAGGCTGCTGTGATAACGGCAAAGCCCACACCGGCCAGAAGCATACCCAAACCTATCTTTACGGGAGCTGAGGGCTCCTTGCCTTTCTTTCCCAGAGCACCGAATACGGCAACTGAAACCGGAGTAAGAGAAACCACGAAGAACGGGTTGAACTGCTGGAAATCAGATGTAGCGGCATTGAAAGATAACGGCATCTGCAGATAGAAAGCAATGGCGCCTGCCCAGAGAACCAGTGTAGCAATGGCTGCGATGGTACGTGACTTCTTTGTATCGCTCTGGAATATTGCGAACAGCGTATAGATTGATACTGCTATCAGTGCCAGTGACCAGATGTTGA
>JAEEGJ010016670.1_pt1 | contig 16796 bp, 17 predicted proteins | sample 8958761 | NCBI WGS metagenome assembly JAEEGJ01 (sample SAMN16246546, study PRJNA631951) | gut metagenome | biome: gut microbiome; feature: rumen; material: RS-attached | host: Bos | place: Iran: Karaj | collected 2018-10 | reverse complement strand
ACGCCTATCCGGGAACACCGTCAACTGAAATCACTGAATACATACAGGGTTACTGCAAGAAGAACCCCGGTGAAAAGATACATAACCGCTGGTGCACCAACGAGAAGACAGCCATGGAGGCCGCTCTTGGCATGTCATTTGCCGGCAAACGCGCCCTGGTATGCATGAAGCATGTGGGCATGAACGTTGCAGCCGATCCGTTCGTGAACTCATCAATTACCGGTGTGAACGGCGGTCTGATAGTTCTTGTGGCCGATGACCCCTCAATGCACTCATCACAGGATGAGCAGGACACCCGTTATTACGGCAAGTTCGCCCTGATTCCCGTCATTGAGCCCTCATCACAGCAGGAGGCATATGATATGATGTCATACGCCTATGACCTCTCTGAGAGCCTCAAGCTGCCTGTCCTGATGCGTACCGTTACACGTCTGGCCCACTCACGCGCCGTAGTATCTCTCAAGGAGAAACGCAATCAGAACGATCTGAATCCCGTCAGCGGAGTACGTGACTGGGTATTGCTGCCCGCCATCGCAAAGCGCCGCTATGCTTCACTTCTGGAGCGTCAGCCCGAGATCATGCGTCTGTCAGTTGAGTCACCCTTCAACAGTTTCAAGGCTGAGGCCAAGCGCTACAAGATGGGTGCCATCGCCTGCGGTAACGCTTACAACTACCTCTCAGAGTGCTATCCCGAGGGAATCCCCTTCCCCGTGCTCAAGATATCACAGTACCCCATACCTGCCGAGACCATCCGCACCATGGCCGAGCAGTGTGACTCAATCATGGTAATTGAAGACGGTCAGCCCTTCGTTGAGGAGCAGGTTGCAGGTATTCTCCCCTCTGACTGCAAGATCATAGGTCGTCTGACCGGTGAACTTCCCCGTCAGGGAGAGCTCAACCCCGATATCGTAAAGGCCGCCCTGGGTCTGGCTCCGCTGCCGCATCCCGAGGTTGCCAAGAACGTTGTGGCACGTCCGCCCGCCCTCTGCCAGGGTTGCGGTCACCGCTCAGTATATGAGGCCATCAACATAGTCCTCAAGGACTACAAGGACTCAAAGGTGTTCGGCGACATAGGTTGCTACACCCTGGGTGCCCTGCCTCCCTTCCAGGCACTTGACAGCACCGTTGATATGGGTGCCAGCATCACCATGGCCAAGGGTGCCGCCGATGCAGGCGTATTCCCCGCAGTTGCCATCATCGGTGACAGCACATTCACCCACTCCGGTATGACCGGTCTGCTGGATGCAGTAAATGAGAATTCTCCCATCACTATCATCATATCCGATAACCTGACCACCGGTATGACCGGCGGACAGGACAGTGCCGGCACCAACAAGTTCGAGGCTATCTGCCGCGGCATCGGCGTTGACCCCGACCACCTGAAGGTTGTGGTTCCCCTGCCCCAGAACATGGAGGAGATTACACGCACCCTGCGTGAGGAGATTGAGTATCAGGGCCTGTCGGTTATCATACCGCGCCGTGAATGTATCCAGACACTTGCCCGTAAGGCAAAAGCAAAAGCAGCACAGAAATGAAGACAGATATCATACTTGCAGGCGTAGGAGGACAAGGTATCCTCTCAATCGCAACAGTAATTGGTCAGGCCGCCCTTGAGGAGGACCTCTACATCAAGCAGGCCGAGGTTCACGGAATGAGCCAGCGCGGCGGTGACGTCCAGTCAAACCTGCGCATATCGGACCAGCCCATTGCCAGTGACCTTATCTCACTCGGTCAGGCCGATATCATCATCGCCATGGAGCCCATGGAGGCCCTGCGTTACAAGCAGTACCTTAGCAAGGACGGATGGGTAATCACATCATCCAACCCCTTCATCAACATAGGCAATTACCCCGATCAGAAGGCCATTATTGATGAGCTCAAGGAGTTGGGTAACGTCATCCTGATTGATACCGATGAACTGGGCAAGGAACACAAGATGCCCAAGGCTGTCAACATGATCCTGCTTGGTGCCGCTTCAAAGGCTCTTAAGAGCATCAGCTTTGAGAAACTCTGCCAGAGCGTACGCACCATTTTCGGCGCCAAAGGAGATGCAATTGTAGATATGAACATAAAGGCCCTTGAGATTGGCCGTAACTGTGAATAAAAAACACTGATGAAAACACTGATTCCTGCAAACGTCATTGACGATTACCTTGAGAGTATAGAAGTACGTGACCTCAACAAGGCCTCCATCCGTCAGGTGCTGGCCTGCGAGCTTAACGCTGAGAAAGTTACCGGTCAGGAGTTCATCCATTTTGAGATGGGTGTTCCCGGCATTCCGCCATCGGCCGTAGGTGTTAAGGCTCAGAAAGAGGCTCTGGACCGCGGCGTAGCTTCAAAGTATCCCAACATTGAAGGTATTCCCGAACTCAAGGAGCAGGCAGCCCGTTTTGTAAAGGCTTTCATCAACACCGATATCCTGCCCGGACACTGCACCCCCACATGCGGCGCAATGCAGGGCACCTTTGCCGCATTCCTCCTGTGCTCACAGATAGATCCCAAGAAGGATACCATCCTCTATGTTGATCCGGGATTCCCCGTACAGAAGATGCAGGCTCAGGTAATGGGTGTCAAGACCGCCCAGTTTGACGTGGCCGATTTCCGCGCCGAGAAACTGGGACCCAAGCTTGAGAGTTACCTCAAGCAGGGCAACATATGCTGCATAGTATACAGCAACCCCAACAACCCCAGCTGGATGTGCCTTACCGAGAGTGAGATCAAAACCATCGGTGAATTGGCAACAAAGTATGATACCATTATCCTGGAGGACCTTGCCTACATGACCATGGACTTCCGTCGTGAGGGACTGGGCATTCCTTTCAAGGCTCCCTACCAGATCAGCGTATCACACTATACAGACAACTACATCATGATGCTCAGCGGCAGTAAGATATTCAGTTATGCCGGCGAGCGTATAGCAGTTGCATGCATATCGGACAAACTCTATGAGCGTCACTTCGAGACTCTGCAGAAGCGTTACAACATCTCACGCTTTGGAGCAGTCTATGCATACGATATGCTCTATGCAATGTCATCGGGCGTAACCCACTCAGTACAGTGCGCCATGGCCGCCATGCTCAAGGCCGCCTGTGACGGTGAGTACCAGTTCCGTGAGGATATCCGCGAATATGCACGCCGCACAGAGAAAATCAAGGCCGCCCTGTTGCGCAACGGATTCAACATCACCTATGACAAGGATCTTGAGGAGCCTGTAAGTGACGGATTCTTCTTTACATTCGGCTACAATCTGCCTGACGGCACACCCATGGAGGGAGGCCAGCTGCTGCATGAGCTGCTCTATTTCGGCATCAGCGGAATCGTGCTCTCATCAACCGGCAGTACCCGCCAGGGCATCCGCGGCTGCTCATCCAACATCCGCGATGACCAGTTCCCCGTCCTCGAGGAACGCCTCCGTCTCTTCAACGAGGCTCACAAATAAATTTGCGCGAAAGACGTATTTGGCGTATCTTGCCGTTCAGTTAGTGCATTGGGTCTGAATCCAGTATGAGTTCCAACTCTTTGACGGAAAAAGAACTTGCTTCCAGATGTGCTGCAAATGATCGGGAAGCGCAAGGCGAACTGTATGAGAGGTACGCAGGCCGGCTCTATGCAGTATGCTGCCGTTATGTGGGAGACCGTGAAGAAGCACAGGATCTCATGCATGACGCCATGATAAAAGCCATGGACACCATCCGTTCTTTCCGTTACAATGGTGATGGAAGCCTATATGCCTGGATAAGAAGACTCACGGTGAACGTAGTGATTGACCGACTGCGTGAAACCAGCAAGATGCGTATTGTACCTCTGGATACAACGATGGAATCTGATTTCGTTGAGCCTGAGGATGAGGATGTTGACAGCATACCGGTACCAGTTATGATGGATCTGATAGCATCACTGCCTGATGTGAGGCGTACGGTGTTCAATATGTATTGCATTGACGGTTTCTCACATAAGGAGATTGCCGATGCCATTCATATTACCGAGAAGGGATCGGCCTCGATACTTGCCAAATCACGCGCACAACTAAAGAATGCCATAAACGAATATCTTAAAAGGACAGGAAGATGAAAGATTGGGAAGACAGAATTAAAGACCGTCTGGACGGCTATGAAATGAAACTGCCAGCCTCAGACCGTGACGCTTTCCTGAACCGGAAGGCCACACGTGAGCGCTATGCCCGCCGTCGTCGGAACATACTGAGCCTTGCTGTAGGAATACCTGCAGCCCTGGCTATCCTTTGCGCAATCTTTTTCTTTGTGTACCTGCTGTCCAGATAAGATCAGTCGCGGCGGAACAGGTCACGGGTATAGACCTTCTCCTGGACATCATCAAGACAAGCGTCGTAGCGGTTTGCAATGATTGAATCGCAACGACGCTTAAATTCTGCCAGATCATTAACCACCTCACTTCCAAAGAATGTATCGCCATCCTTGAGCGTGGGCTCATAGATGATCACCTTGGCACCCTTGGCCTTTACGCGTTTCATTACACCCTGAATGGAGCTCTGACGGAAGTTGTCTGAATTGGACTTCATGGTCAGACGGTATACACCCACGGTAATAACCTTCTCGGATGCCTCATTCCAAGCGCTGTTGGCAGTGTAGTAACCGGCTTTTTCGAGAACACGGTCGGCAATGAAATCCTTACGGGTACGGTTGCTGTCCACAATGGCCTGAATAAGGTTCTCTGGAACATCATTGTAGTTGGCCAGGAGCTGTTTTGTGTCCTTAGGCAGGCAGTAGCCTCCGTAACCGAATGACGGGTTGTTATAATGGTTTCCTATGCGCGGATCCAGGCCCACTCCGTCGATGATGGCGCGTGTATCCAGACCCTTCATCTCAGCGTAAGTGTCAAGCTCGTTGAAGAAACTTACTCGCAGTGCCAGGTAGGTGTTGGCAAACAGCTTTACAGCCTCGGCCTCAGTGGTACCCATGTAAAGGGTATCGATATTTTCCTTGATGGCACCCTCCTGAAGCAGGCGTGCAAAGGTATGGGCAGCCTCCTCCAGGCGTGCTACTTTTTTATCGAATCCAACGATGATTCTTGAAGGATAGAGGTTGTCATAAAGAGCCTTGCTCTCACGCAGGAACTCCGGAGCAAATATAATTTTGGGAACAACCACCTTCATTGTGCCGTCTGCCAGGCGCTCGCGGTATGAAAACTTCTCACGTACGCTCTCGGTATAGCCTACGGGAATGGTTGACTTTATGACCATGATTGCATCGGGATTTACCTTGAGCACCAGGTCTATCACCTCCTCCACATGGCTTGTGTCAAAGAAGTTCTTCTTGCTGTCATAGTTGGTGGGAGCGGCTATCACAATGAAATCGGCATCGGAATAGGCCTTTTCACCGTCCAATGTTGCTGTCAGGTCAAGTTTCTTCTCGGCCAGATACTGCTCGATATAATCATCCTGGATGGGTGATTTCTTATTGTTGATCAAGTCAACCTTTTCCTTTACTACGTCAACAGCTGTAACCGTATTGTGCTGTGCCAGCAGAGTGGCCAACGATAGTCCTACATAACCTGTTCCTGCTACTGCAATCTTCATAATCCTCAAAATAATAAGTTATTGCAAAGGTAAGAAAAATACGATACCTTTGTCCTTGAACACAGATTTACCCTAACAATGAAATACAAATTATTAGCAATCATTCTGATGGCAGCAACAATAAACTCATGCGGAGGAGCTTCCTCACAGAACGCAAAGGCTCAGTCAGCCGACAATGAAACCAAGGTTCTTATCAAGACAACAGTAGGTGATATCACCATTAAACTCTATAATGAGACTCCCCAGCACAGGGATAATTTCATCAAGCTGGTAGAGGAGCATTACTATGACAGCATCCTGTTCCATCGCGTCATAAAGGACTTTATGGTACAGGCCGGTGACCCTGAGTCAAAGAATGCCCAGAAGGGTGCCCAGTTAGGCGCAGGCGGCCCCGGTTATACCATTCCTGCCGAGTTCGTTTATCCCAAGTACTTCCATAAGCGCGGTGCTCTGAGTGCTGCCCGTCAGGCTGACCAGGTAAATCCCGAGCGTAAGTCATCAGGTTCACAGTTCTACATAGTAACCGGTAAGACCTATGACAAATATGCACTTCAGGATATGGAGAAACAGCTCCGCCAAAAGCAGGGTCAGGGAATATTTGACAGACTTGTTGCCCAGAACAGGGATTCAATAATGAATATGCAGCTGGCAGGTGACAATGATGCTCTGATGAAACTTCAGGACGAACTCATTGCCAAGACAGAGGCTATCCTTAAGGAGCAGGGACCGTTCAAGTTCACTGAGGAGCAGGTTGACGCTTACATGAGCGAGGGTGGTACTCCGTTCCTGGACAATGATTATACCGTATTCGGTGAGGTTATAGACGGAATGAAGGCTGTCTATAAGATTGAGCAGGCCGGAACCGATATGAATGACCGTCCGCGTAAGGATATCAGTATTATCTCCATGCAGATAATCAAATAAGCACAACGATAGTTTATGAAAAAGAAAGTCACTCTGATTCTGGCCATGATGCTGTTGGTATTGACAGCATCTGCAAAGAAAGGCCCCAAGTATGTGTTCTATTTTATAGGTGACGGTATGGGTACCAATCAGGTTATGGGTATCCAGTATTACCTTCAGGATGTTGAAGGCCAGTACGGATACAAACCTCTCTGCTTTACCCAGTTCCCTTACACCGGTCTGGTTGTAACCTACTCCGCCAACAGTGATGTTACTGACAGCTCAGCTGCCGGAACAGCATTGGCATCGGGGCAGAAGACCGACAACAATGTCCTGGGTCTGCTGCCCGACAGGGAGACTCCCGTTGTTACCATTGCCGAGATGGCTCACAAGAAAGGTATCCGCGTGGCCATAGGAACCTCATGTTCAATTGACCATGCCACACCGGCCAGCTTCTACGGACACACACGTCACCGTAACATGTATCACCAGATTGGAAACCAGTTGAGTGATTCAGGTTTCGAGTTCTTTGGCGGTGCAGAGTTCCGCCAGCCCGCTCCCCGTGATGATGACGGTCAGGACAACTTTGTTAAGGCCGAGAATGCCGGATACACCGTTGCACGCGGATATGACGAGTATAAGGAAAAGGCCGCATCCACCGATAAAATCATTCTTATTGACAAAGAACCCAAGAGCGCTCACGCACTGGCTTATTCAATAGACCAGAAAGAGGGTGATCTCAAGCTCGCACAGGTTACCGAGGCTGCAATTGACTTTATGATGAAGGATTCCAAGAAGGGTTTCTTCATGATGATGGAGGGTGGCCGAATTGACAATGCCTGCCATGCAAATGATCCCGGCGCATACATTCAGGAGATGCTGGACTTTGACGAGGCCATCAAGGTTGCCTATGACTTCTACCTCAAGCACAAGAAAGAGACTCTTATAGTAATCACCGCCGATCATGAGACCGGAGGACTTGGCCTGACCGCTGGTGACTACAAGACCAACCTCAAGGTGCTGCAGTACCAGAAGATGAGTAAGGACGCTTTCACCGCACATCTGGAGAAGATGGGACGTGAGATAGGCGATATCCTTACCTGGGAGGAGGTTGAGCAGGAACTCAAGGAGAACTTTGGTTTCTGGGACAAGATTGAACTGTCCGATAAGCAGACCGCCAGCCTTAAGAGCGCATACGTTGAGACATTCGGTATGGGTCCCGGTGCACTTGAGGAGGGTAAGTATTTTGAGGTTGAGAAGATGGCCGATGAGGCTGCACGCGTCATGACCGAGTGTGCCCAGATAAGCTGGGCTGCAGGTTGCCATTCAGGCAGCTATGTTCCCGTATTTGCCATCGGCGCAGGAGCAGAGCAGTTCACAGGTCAGATGAACAACACCGAGATTCCCATGAAGATCAAGAAACTTGCCGGTTATTGATCCTGACTGAGATCAAGATAAGGCTTTAATCTTATAAGGTCCTGAGCGGTGAACTCTTCCAGGAAAGAGAGCTGCTCAGGACTTTTTATTGTCCCCCTCTCATTACGGAACTCCACGATGGCTCGGGCCTGATAGAAGTCAATATAGGGATGACGGCGCAGTTCAGCAAGAGTTGCCTTGTTGACCGCAATCCTGCTTACGGGGATGGTATCGGTAATAATGAACCATTTCATCAGTGAATCGGGCAATCCCTCTATCTCCGCCAGCTGCGATATTTCAGTGTAGCCGCCCAACCGTTCCCTATACCTTATGATCTTCATGGCGGTGGCAGCTCCTATGCCGGGCAGCCTGACAAGTTCAGTACTGTCTGCCATATTCAGGTCCAGCGGCTCCGAAGGACGGCTTTTGGCTGCATATCGGACACTCTTAACCTCAACCCTTACGGTATCCCAGACATACCATTTTCTCCTTACGGTATCCCTTATGTAAACCGTGCGTCTGAATGTATCGGGAACATGAACCAGCGTGTCTGAATTCACACCGTCATCAGGAACAGGCGGGTTCCACGGATTCCGAATTATATTGACAATTATGATGACAGACAACAGGATAAGGGCTACTATCCTGTCATTTCGGTTGAAATAGAAATGGTCTTTAGACATTGTGTTATGGTATTATTGGTTATTTTTGCGGCATGTTATATTTCATCAGAAAATACCCGCTGTCGCTGCTTGCCATAGCAGCCATACTTTTTCTGTCTCTGTTCAACCCTCCCAAGACAAAGCTGGACCCTATATCAGGCATCGACAAGATTGTCCATGTCTGCATGTACCTGGGTTTGGAGCTTATTCTCTGGATTGAGTACCTGCGTCATCATGAGAACCTGAACCGGGTAAAGATACTCATATTCGGCATCATCGCCCCGATAGCGCTGGGCGGACTCATGGAGATAGCCCAGATGAAACTTACTCAGGGAAGAAGCGGAGAGTGGGCTGACCTGTGGGCCGATGTAATAGGCGTGATTGTAGGCGCAACCATCGGCTACTTTGCAATTCAGACTATCTTCAAAAAGAAGAGATAATCAATCCTTATTCCAGGTTTTGTAGGGATTTGTGGCCAGATAAGCGTTGTAATAACGGTGGTCACCAGTTACTTCTTTGCCGATGAAATCGGGCTTTACGAAAGTCTCGCTCTCTGAATTGAGCTCTACCTCGGCCATGACAAGACCCTCATTCTCACCATGAAACTCATCCACCTCAAATACATGGGGACCGCTGTGTACCAGGTAGCGGCGCTTCTCAATGGCTCCGCTCTGATGCAGCTCAAAGAGTTCACGGGCCTCATCTACGGGAATCAGGTGATTCCACTCGTAACGGCTCATGCCCTTTGCGTCCGACGGACCCTTGATGGTAAGGATAGCCTCCTTGTCAGTGATGCGTACACGTACTGAACGGCCGTTCTCATGGGCTATGTAACCCTGGAGAATGTCGTAGTAACTGAAGGCCTGTGTCTTGTAGGATGTTCCTTTTACAAGAAACTTACGTTCAATTTCAATTGCCATAGTATTAGTGTATATTGGTTGAAAGACTATTACATCTGCTGTTCTTTGGACTCGGCGAATGACATCAGATAGGACTTGATGAAACCGTCGATATGTCCGTCCATGACGCCGTTGACATCGGATGTCTGGTAACCTGTGCGGTGATCCTTGACACGGCGGTCATCAAAGACATATGAGCGGATCTGTGAGCCCCACTCGATCTTCTTCTTGCCGGCCTCAATCTTCTCCTGCTCGGCCATACGGTGCTGCAGTTCCTTGTCATACAGAATGGAACGCAGGTGCTGCAGGGCACGCTCCTTGTTCTTGGGCTGGTCACGGGTCTCGGTGTTTTCAATAAGGATCTCCTCCTCAACACCGGTATAGGGATCTTTGAACTGGTAACGCAGACGTACGCCTGATTCCACCTTGTTCACGTTCTGACCGCCGGCACCGCCGCTTCGGAATGTATCCCAGCTCATGAGTGCGGGGTTGATGTCAACCTCAATCGAGTCATCGATAAGCGGGGTTACAAAGACGCTGGCAAATGATGTCATGCGCTTGCCCTGAGCGTTGTAGGGTGATACGCGAACCAGACGGTGGACACCGTTCTCGCCCTTAAGGTAACCGTAAGCGAACGGTCCCTCTATCTCCATGGTCACCTGCTTGATTCCGGCCTCATCGCCGTCCTGCAGGTTGGCTACTGTCACTTTATAGTTGTTGTCCTCACCCCAGCGCATGTACATACGCATGAGCATTGAGGCCCAGTCCTGACTCTCGGTACCGCCTGCACCTGAGTTGATCTTGAGCACGCAGTCCATCTCATCGGCCTCCTCACGAAGCATGTTCTTGAGCTCCAATGACTCTACGGCGGCAATTGCCTTGGCGTAGTTGTCATCAACCTCCTGCTCGGTTACCAGCTCCTCCTTGTAGAAGTCCATGGCAAGCTGCAGCTCATCGGCCAGAGCCTTGACCTTCTTGTAGCCGTCAATCCAGCTCTGAAGGTCCTTGACTTTCTTCATCTGGATCTCGGCCTTCTTGGGGTCATCCCAGAATCCCGGAGCCTGAGTGCGCAACTGCTCCTCCTCAACCTGGATAAGTTTGGAATCTATGTTCAGATAGCGTTTCAGTGCTTCTGTGCGGTCAAGTACGTCTTTGAGTTGATCTGCTGTAATCATACTGATTGGATTTGGACTGCAAAATTAGTCATTTTTTGTCAGCGACGCAACCAATCCGAAGGATTGAGACGGGTGCTCTCTTTATGAAGCTGGAAGTGGAGTATGGGAGTTCCGTTCTCGGATGTCTGGATATTGCCCACTATGTCACCTGCCTTGACCTTGTCACCTTTCTTGAGTCTGGTCTCGCTCAGGTTACAGTAAACTGATATGTATGAGCCGTGACGGATAAGCACTCCTATCTGTCCCTTTCCCTGCTGGAAGATTGAAGAGACGGTGCCGTCAAATACCGATCTGGCCTGAGCGCCGTCATTTCCCTGAATGTCTATACCCAGATTGTTCTGCTTGACATCCTTCATTCCGGCTACGTTCTGCACGCCGTACTCGCCCACAACCAGGTAGGCGCCTGTGATAGGCATGGGCAGACGTCCCTTGTTGCTCTCAAAGGTTCCCGACAGTTTTATCTCCTCAGGTGACTTTACCTTATCGGGAGTCTTGGCCTGCTCCTCCTTGAGGGCCTGCTGAATCTGACGGTCAATCTCCTTGGAGAGTGCATCCATCTTCTTCTGCTGGGCGGCTATCTCTTTCTTAAGGTTGGTACGCTTGTTCTTGAGCTGGTTGACCAGATTCTTCTGCTGTTTCTCCTCCTTGCGGGCCTCCTCCTCATTCTTCTGCTGTACCTTGCGCAGCTCATCCTTCTCTTTCCTTACAAGTTCTATCTGCGCCTTACGGTTCTCAAGGGTATCCACTTTCTGGGTGATTTCATCGGCCATTTCCTGAAGTGAGTTGGAGTACTCGCTCACGTAACGGGCGCGACGGCTCATCTCACGGAAAGACTCGGTGGCCAGGATGAAGGTCAGGGGATTGAAACTGGAGTTCTGGTGCTGATAGAAACGGCAGGCCTCGGCGTAACGCTCCTTGCACTGCTCATGCTCCTTTTCAAGCTGCTTGATCTCTTTCTCCAGACGGGTGGTCTCACGGTCCAGCGAGCGTATCTCACTGCGGGTCTGGTCAAGCAGTTTGGTACGCTCCTTGAGTTTGGCGGTGATGATATTAAGGTTGCTTACCTGGCTGGTTATACTGGATTCAGTACTGGTAAGAATCTTCTCCTGACGGGCTATCTGCTCCTCCATCTCAGCCCTTTCCTTACGCATCTTCTCAATGACGGAATTGGTCTGCCCCACCATAAGCAGGGGGGCAGAGAGCAGGAACAGCAGTATGATATATTTCTTCATCATAAATCGAGGTTGTCCACAAGTTCTTCAAGTGATACCTGTTTCATACGGCGGGTCACCTGGGTTCTGTCGGGCCATGTCTTGTTATCAGTTGAGACCGATGACATCCTGGCCTGTACGTTCACATCAGTATCGGACACTTTAACCTGGAAGTTGAGTCCCAACGGGAACTCCCACTTGCCGGAAAGGGCGGTGAAATCAGTATAATCCATATGGAACCTGTATCCGCTGCCGGATTTATTGATAGACTCCAGACGCTGACCGCTGTTTGCCACGAACTCATATCCGTACTCTATGTCCTTGATGTAGGAGTTGCCCTGTTCATCGGTCCTGTCCAGAAACAGGCGTGTGGAGGCATCGGCCGTATTGGCACTTCCGGGGGCAAAGATGCGGTTCCAGAAGAATGCCTGTACCATCTCAAAGTCTAGTCCAAATTCGTTGCGGTAGGGGATGTCGGCATAATGGCAGACTGAATAGAGGTTGTGGAACTTGTCCATAATGACTACCATATCCGGAAGGAACTCTATGCGTGCCACCTCAACCAGACCCAGCATACTGGCGCTTACCTGGATACTGCGGCCGCGGCGCATCCTCAGCTGACCGCTCACCTTGGTACCGGACAGGTTGAGTGACAGGCTTGCCGTCAGCTCCTGTACAGGGGGAGCCTCCAGAAGGTTATGAATGAGACGTGCGCTCTCCTGCTCCTCTTTAGCTTTCTGTTTCTTGAGTGCAGACTGTGAGCGGCAGCCACCCAGCAACAATGCCGCGATCAAAACAGGTAATATGTAACGCAGTGATCTCATCATTCCAGATATTTCTGCTGTTTGATTTTCTGATCAAGAGTAGGTGATGTGCTGTTGAACTGGACCGCCTTGTGCCAGTTCTCAAGCGCCTTCTCCTTCTCTCCGCACATGAACAGCACGTCGCCGTAGTGCTCATATATCTCGGGATTGTCCCTGTCCAGGTATCTCAGCGCTTTCTCCATGTATCCCAACGCCTCATTGTACTTTTTCATCTTGAACAGTATCCAGGCGTAGGTATCAAGGTATGTAGCATTAAGGGGCTCAGCCTCAAGTGTCCTGGCACTCATTGCCTGTGCCTTCTTAAGATCTCTGCCCTCCACTGAAAGATAGTAGGCGTAGTTGTTCAGGACGTTTATGTTCCCGGGGTCATAGATGAGAGTGGAATCATAATCGGCATACATCCTCTCCCTTTCACCAAGAGTGTGATAGAAGTCTCCCCTAAGGTTGTAGAGGAATGCCCTGTCAGCATCAGTAACCACTTTCCTCAAACCCTTGGAGAGGACATCAAGAGCCTCGTCATTGAATCCCACCCAGAAATAACCGATGGATTTCTGCGCGTATGCCTGAGCCAGCTGGGGCTCATGCGATGAAACCACGTCACAGAAGTTCATGACAACATCCAGCAGTGAGCGGCATCTTATCTTGTCCAGGTTGGTTTCGGCCTTCTCGATCATATCGCGGGTGGTGTTCATGAGCAGTTCTATAACCTCGGCCGGATTGTCTGCCTCATAATAGGCAGAGTCAAGCTCACCCAACTGCAGGTAGCAGACAAAACGCTGGAACTTGAGTTCATCGGCCACATCCTCAAGACGGCCGTAACGCTCCAGTGCACGCAGTTCCTTCTCAAAATCACCGGCGTCATCATACAGACCGGCCAGGGTTATCAGCACGTCCGTACGGCCGGGGAAACGGCGGGATATCTCTTCATACTGCTCGATGGCATCGGCCTGACGGCCCTGACGCAGCAGATTGACGGCAAGCAGACGGCGGTACCAGTAGTTGTCAGGTCCCAGGCGTACGGCCTTTTCCAGTAACTGCTGAGCCTTTCCGCTGAATTCCTCCACGAGGGCCCTGTCCTGAAGGGACATATAGTACTGGGCCAGATTGTAGCAGGCTGCTGCCGATGCGGTATCATAATCGAGGCTGCGGGACATGAGGTCCATCGCTGCATCATAATGCCCCTGGGTGAAGTGTTTTACTCCTTCCCTGAAGAAATAGTCACCTGCATAGCTGTCCAACACGGAACTCTCAACAGGTTCCGTGGATGCATGACGCACCGAGCCGCATGAAACAGCCAACAGTGCGGTCAGCAGAGAAGCAAATATGATAAAGCCCCTTTTCATCAACAGATTCTTATACGCCGCTGTGACCGAATCCGCCTGCACCGCGCTCGGTCTCATCAAGTGTCTCAACCTTGATCCACTCTGCCTGCTCATGGCGGGCAATGATCATCTGTGCGATACGCTCACCGTCATTGACTGTGAAATCCTCCTGTGACAGGTTGATAAGGATCACGCCTATCTCGCCGCGGTAATCGGCATCGATGGTACCGGGAGTGTTCAGAACGGTAATTCCCTTCTTGATGGCAAGGCCGCTGCGGGGGCGCACCTGTGCCTCAAATCCGGCGGGAAGTGAGATGAACAGACCGGTGGGAATGAGACGGCGCTCCATAGGTTTCATAACTACGGGCTCGTCAAGATTAGCCCTGAGATCCACTCCTGCAGACTGCGGTGTAGCATACTCGGGAAGCGGATGATGTGAACGGTTGATAATCTTTACTTCCATACTCGCAAAGGGATTTGGTTTTGCACAGCGAAAATAACAAATATACCGCCAACTAAAGCCGGAAATAGTAGAAAAACCACTATTTTTGAGACAAAACAAACTTCACAGATGGATTGGGAAAGACTGATTTCGGCTAAGCGACTTGGAATGGAGGGTTTGGAGACAGTCCATAAGGATGACCGTTCCGCATTCCTCAGGGATTATGACCGTCTCATATTCTCGGCTCCTTTCAGGAGACTGCAGAACAAGACGCAGGTATTCCCCCTGCCCGGAAGCGTATTCGTTCACAACCGCCTTACACACAGCCTTGAGGTTTCATGTGTGGGCCGATCACTGGGTAACAACGTCTCACGCGGAATCCTGCAGAAGCACCCGGAACTGGCAGGCACCAACATCACCGAGATTGGCAATATCGTATCGGCCGCCTGTCTGGCCCACGACATGGGCAACCCGCCGTTCGGACACTCCGGTGAGAAAGCCATTTCGGCCTATTTCACCGAAGGAAAGGGACAGAATCTGGAGGCTCAGTTTGCCCAGAATCCCGGTCAGTGGACCGATATCATAAACTTTGAAGGTAACGCCAACGCGTTCCGTCTGCTGGCCCACCAGTTCATAGGACGCCGCAAGGGAGGATTTGCAATGACCTACTCCACCCTGGCTTCCATTGTCAAATATCCTTACGCATCCATCCTTGCCAACGGCAAACATAAGTTCGGTTTCTTTGACAGCGAGGCTCCCATATTTGCCAAAATTGCCGATGAATTGGGCATTATCCGTCTCTCTGAACCCGGTGCACCGCTCAGATATGTACGCTATCCGCTGGTATGGCTGGTAGAGGCCGCCGATGATATATGCTACCTTCTGATGGACCTTGAGGATGCCCACAAACTCAAGATACTCTCCACCGAACAGACCATAAGTCTGATGATGGACTTCCTTGAGCCCCAGGAACAGGAACATGCCAGAAGCATAATAGGAATGGTGACCGATGTCAACGAGCAGGTATCCTATCTCAGGTCAAAACTGGTAGGAATACTGATAGAGGAATGCACCAAAGTCTTCCTTGAAAATGAAAAGGAGATACTTGACGGCACGTTCAGCGGTTCACTGATAAAACATATCAGCCCCACACCAAGGGATGCCTACAGAAACTGCGCCGACCTGTCGGTACAGAAGATTTACCGTTCACGTGATGTATTGGAAGTTGAACTGGCCGGTTTCCGTATAATAAGCACTCTGCTTGACCTGATGGTGGAGGCCGTACAGAACCCGGAGCGTGAGTACTCCAAGCTGCTCATTGACCGCGTATCGAGCCAGTATGACATAAAGGCTCCCGATATCTACAACCGTCTGCTTGCAGTCCTGGACTACATAAGCGGCATGACCGATGTCTATGCACTGGACATCTACCGCAAGATAAACGGAAACAGCCTTCCTGCTGTATAAAGACAAAAAGGGCCGGACAACTTAGTTATCCGGCCTTTTTTATTTGATTAATCCTCATCCTCAATAACAGGAGCAGATACCAGCGTGAAGGAATAGAACTTCTTGTCAAGAGGAACCGTTATGGTCTCATACCCCTTGATCTTGATTCTGATACTGTCCTTGGGATCATAGATCTTGAGTGCAAAATCACCGTTGGAATCAGTTGTGGTGTAAGTGGTTACTCTCTTCTCAGCTGAATATTCCAGAACCTTGATATCAGTCATCGGCTGTTCGTTCACATCAACTACTGTACCCATAACCATATCACCTCTTTTCAGAGCATCTTTGTCCTTGTTGGCTTTGTTCTTTTCGGCCCAAACATTAGTGCTGAGACATAAGGTTAAAGCAATCAGAGAGGCACAGCAAACAAGACGATGCAAACAATTTGAGGATAAGATCCTCACCTTTTCATTTCTCATAATCAAACAAATTAAAGTAACTATTGATGCTGCAAATATAACTAAAGATTTTAATTGGCACAACAGGAACCGTCCCTAATGTGCTAAAATAACAGAAAGGGGTGACCGGAACAGGCCCGATCACCCCTTTCTTCTATCAAGTCTAATCAATTTTCTCTTGTGGGAAGATCCATGTCGAGGAAGTTGTTACGGGAAGCCTGAAGGCGCTCGTACTCCTCCTTGTCACTTACAATGATCTTCTCGAACTCACGCAGACCGGTACCGGCAGGAATCAGGTGACCGCAGATAACGTTCTCCTTCATACCAAGCAGGCTGTCGCTCTTACCGTTGATGGCGGCCTCATTCAGAACCTTGGTGGTCTCCTGGAATGATGCGGCAGACATGAAGCTCTGAGTAGCCAGAGCAGCACGTGTGATACCCTGCAGGATCTGAGTTGATGTAGCAGGACGTGCCTCCTGAGCCT
>JAEEGJ010016668.1_pt1 | contig 16797 bp, 14 predicted proteins | sample 8958761 | NCBI WGS metagenome assembly JAEEGJ01 (sample SAMN16246546, study PRJNA631951) | gut metagenome | biome: gut microbiome; feature: rumen; material: RS-attached | host: Bos | place: Iran: Karaj | collected 2018-10 | reverse complement strand
CATGGCTTTGTCACCATCAGTCTCTTTGGCATCAAAATGGTTATGCGCGCCTGTTGTGTTGACAGAAAAGTAATCGTTTATCTCGCCATCCTTGGCGGCGCGGCGGCCCGCCACTGCCAAACCTGTCACCATGGCCTTGTCGCCGTCAATGCCTTCATCGCTATCAAAATAAACCTGAGTTCCGGATTTATTAACCAAAAGATAATCACTTGTCTCTCCATCCTTACCAGCGCGGCGGCCTGCAACTGCCAAACCTGTCACCATGGCCTTGTCGCCATCAGTCTCTTTGTCGTCAAAATAGATTTGTGTGCCGGTTGTGTTGACAGAGAAGTAATCGTTTGTGGCGCCATCCTTGCCAGCACGGCGGCCTGCCACTGCAAAACCTGTGGGAACGGGTTTGCCCCCATCATCGTCGATAAAGACTTTTGTTCCTTCGGCATTTACGGCAAAAATATCACTAGTGCCCTCTTTTGCTGCACGGCGGCCTGCCACAGCAAAGCCAGTTGGAACGGGTTTGCCATCGCTCGCCGCCTCCTCGTCAACATACACGCGCACGGCGTTCGGGTAAACGGCAAACACCACATTTCCGGCTTTGTCTTTCACCTCGAACAAGGCCTCCTCGGTTTCGCCGGCAGCCGTCACATCGAGTTTCTTCAGAGCAATCTCATCGGTGGCAACCCATGTTGTGCCGTCGTGCACCAGTGTTTGTCCCTTTGAACCAGACACTTGCATTCCATCGCGGCCCGAGTCACCCTTGTCGCCCTTGTCACCTTTATCACCTTTCGGGCCTGTCGGGGCGGTAAACTCTGCCCAGTTGCCGCTGTCCTCGTTTGGCTGCTTGGCCGAAGTGAAATCGGTTTGGGCAATCCACATTGAGTTGATGTTTGCATCGTTTCGGCTTGGCGCGAAAACATAATCACCTGATTTATATTGAGTTCCTTGCGCCCAGTTGCCTTTGTTTGTCAAGCCTGTTCCGGCATCACCTTTGTCACCCTTGTCTCCTTTCGGGCCGGTGTCACCCTTGTCGCCTTTCTCGCCGGTTTCACCCCTCTCGCCTTTTGCGCCGGTGTCACCTTTGTCGCCCTTCAGACCTTGCTCGCCAGTGTCGCCTTTCTCACCCTTCTCGCCGCGCTCACCTTTCAGGTTGCCCGATACGTAGGTGTTGCCGTCGGTGGTGGTGATGGTTAGAATGCCATCGTTGAAAACAGCGTTGGCAATGCCCGCGCCAGCCTCGCCGGCGGGAGCAGTAAACTCAACCCAGTTGGCAGCGTCGTCTTTCGGTTCTTTGGCCGATGTGAACTCGCCTTCGGCTATCCACATGGTGTTGGCCGACGGGTTTGTGGCGCTTGCCGCAAAAACATAATCGCCTGTCTTATATTGAGTTCCGTTAACCCATGCACCACGGTTGGTGAGGCCTGTTCCCGGATCACCCTTGTCGCCTTTGGCACCTTTCGGGCCCTGCGGTCCGGGGTCGCCTTGCTCACCTTTCTCGCCCTGGTCGCCCTTCTCACCTTTGTCGCCGCGCTCACCCTTCTCGCCTTGGTCGCCTTTGTCGCCCTTGCTGGTGGTTGAAGTGGTGGCGAAATAGGCGTACGGCACTTTCTGCAGTTGGGTGGTGCCGAGGTTGGTGTACTCGGTACCGCCGGCAGGGTCAATCTCAATCTTCATCGAGATGTTGCCCTCGGACCAGTTCACTTTGGCAAACTCGCCCTTCACGGGAGTTCCGGCGCCAACCGTCACACTCAGCACGCCATAGGCGTTGGTGGTGGTTTTCTGCGTCTCCTGATAAACCTCAGTCTTGCCATCGGCCGCAATCAGCGTCAGCCTCAACTGCACCTGCGAACTGCTAACCAATTCGCCCTGCGCGTTTCGCACCACAGCCTGATAGGTAAAGCCGTCGGTTTGAGCATTCACCACATCCGACGCAAAAACCATTGCGCCGGCCACAACGGCTGTTGCAATCCATTGTCTGATTTTCCACATTTTCTTCATGTTAATCAATTTTTTAGTTTGAATATTATTAGTTGTTTACATAATTAAGCATACGCATAACTCACAAAACAAAATCAAATGCTTTTTCCGCTTGAGAACATGATGTTTCATTTGGTCTAGCAAAAATAAAAAATATATGTCGACATTCAAAATTCCGCACGGGCAAATGCAGAAAAAAAAGACCAATATCAGCAAACACAAAAAGATCTTGCGGCTTGAAATTATTTTAATGTTTAATCAGGAACAGGGCTAAAAAGAAAAAAGCTTGTTGTAAGGCAATTGTCCAATATTATTCAACCAAATTAATTAACCCATGAAAAAAATACTGTAGCCCTAAAAGAAGAGATAAGGTCATAGTTAGACATAAAAGAAGAGACCTTACAACAAGCTTTTCAAAGAACTATAACCTTACCGACACAAAGATAGAACTAGTTTTTAATATGGCAAGCACTTAATAGCAATTTTTTATTAAAATTTTTATTTTTCACAAAATATTGATAATCAATATTAAAGCAATTTTTAAAAAGCATTCTGCCGGCAAATTGCCAAGAGTCAGGCCAACTTTTCTTATCCGATTTTCGTGTAACGAGACCATCTTTTCGTCAAAACAATCATACCATCTCATCAATAATGTTGGCGAAAATACCCGTCGCAACTGGTTCAAATAGGCCTTGCTTTCATTTTACGCCATAAACGCAGCAAGTTTTTGTCATTTCATAAATGCCGATAATCACAAATAATTTATATTTGGATTCGAATTCGAACATATACAATATATATATGTATAAGCGCTTATTCTCTGTAGCATTGCTTCTCGGCATAATGCGGATTGGGTTCGGACAGGATGCCGCCCTCTCCTCGTCGGGCAGTTATATGAAGGAGTACAACCGAAACTCTCTCACCATTTTTCTGGTTGAAGGCGGAAGATACCATTCCGAACTGAAATCGGCCATGAAGAATGTGGTTGTGCCTGCAAAATTCGATAACAACATGCTCTCGAAGCGGGTTTTGCCGCCGCTGCAGAGTTCTGATGCTGTGAAAGCGGAACTCGAATCGATGGACGTTCCAAAGCAGATACTCTCAAAATGGTTCTCGCGCAACGATGACGGGCGGTTCAGCATGTCGGTCATCCACGAGCGCGGCCTCTACAACGCCACCGATGCCGATGTGCTTGAGGCCTCGGCAACAAAACTGGGACTTGCCAAACTCCAGGACGCGGGCGAGAAACTAATCCGCCAGTCGTATGTGATGGTGATTTGCTTCGGCGAGATAAAGACTATGGAGCAGATTTACAATGAGATGGACGAATCAAAACGGCAGGCCGCAAAAGCGCTCGGAATGGAATTCAAGCCTGTAGTGCGCATCAAGAACGGATTCCGCGCCGAGGTGGCAGGTTTTCTCTATCGTCTGGCCGATGTGCCTGAAACAATGAACGATTTCTACTCAAACATGTGGATTTTCGACGACGACTCCCCATCAACAGTGGCCGAGAAACGTCAGAAATTCGACTCCGCGCCGTTCAAACTCTCTTATGTGACATCGGTCAACACAACGGTGGAGGCTACTGAGCCGAACATGGGCAACCCCACTGGCAGATCGGAGATGCTGCGCCGCCTGCTCAACAATTCTGTCGACGGACTCGTGAGCGCTTTCGAAAACAAGATTGAGGAGTGGAAGGTCAGGACACCGCTGTACAGCACATTCCCGCTCCGCGCAAAAATCGGCACAAAGGAGAACCTGCAGGTTGAAGACCGCTACTTTGTTTATGAGTACCAGACGGATCGCCACGGCCAGGTGACACCAAAGCGCCGAGGAGTGATTCGTGCTAAAAAAGTGGTGAACAACAGCCACATAGCCGAAGGCTCGGGCAATGAGAATCTGCGGCAGACAACATCGAAATTCTACCAGATTGCAGGCCACAAGCTGGAACCAGGAATGTTTCTGGAGCAGAGCAACGATTATGGCTGCGGCGTCACTTTCGGAGTTTCGGCAGGCGCGCTCGGCGGTATATATCTGAGCGGCGAATGCCTTCTGGGCCAATACATTGGGCTCACTCAAACGAAATTTTTCATGGGCGGCCACCTCGGAGCCAACACCTTCGACCTAACCAAATGCGGAAAATTCGGCTCAACGTCTGACTTTGCTGAGGCATCATTTGCGTTCTACGGCGGCGAACTTGGATTCTCGAAGGGCTTCTTCCTATTGAGAAATCTGTCAGTGTCGGGGCATGCGGGCCTGGCAATGGAATGGGCCGATGCCTTGGATACCAAAGTGAAGAAAAGCAGAAAAATTGAAGGCGCGCTCATCAGCGGCTTTTTCGGTATGGCAGGTGCACAAGCCGCCCTCAACATCCGATACAACTGGCAACTTGTTGGCGGAGTGAACTATTACGCTGAAATTGGCAACGCAAAACTCACCGACGGAACGGATGACGATGACACTAAAGATCTGGGAGTTACCTATTCTGAAATATTCGAAGGACGCGCTGGTTTAAATTTTAATTGCGGCCTACGCATCCAATTCTGATTTCGAAGCGTCTTATAGAAAATTGTCCGAAAAAAAGAGTCGGACTGAAACGAGAAACGAAAGATTGTCTATATTGTAAAGTTTTTTGAACAACAATATTTAAGTTTAACATAAATAAATTATTATGAGAAAATTAGTTGGAATTATTACGATGGGCATTGCAGCCCTGATAATCACAGGATGCTCATCGTCAGCAGGTGCTCAATCGCGCCACAAAGTGCGCAAACTTGAGTACAACAGCGCATATAACTACGAGGTGTCAACAATAGCAGTTGGCGTTGACGGAACCAAACTGGTGAAAGTTTGGGGACGCGGCAAAAAAGCCGAAGACGCGCAGCGCAATGCAATAAAGGAAGGCGTGGCTTGCGCTCTTTTCCATGGATTTCCTGCTGGAAGCAACGGCTCAGCCGCTCCAACACCAGCCATCATCAAAGACCCAGCCGCTGCTGACAAACATGCAGACTATTTCGAGAAATTCTTTGCTCCAGGCGGACAGTATCTGCAATACGTCAACCGCAGCACTGATGGCGCTTCGGCCGACCGCGTGAAGGAAAAAGGCGGATACAAAGTTGGCGTAACGCTGTCAATCGCCTACGACGAACTCCGCAAAGAGATGGAGCGCCAAGGCATAGCAAAAAGTTTGAATAGTGGATTTTAACTGATAACCAATAAACATTTATAACATGAAAAAGTTATTGTTTTTATCGGCAGCGCTGATGCTTGCCGCAAGCACATTCGGTCAGGCAAAGAAGCCGACCATCATGGTGGTTCCGAGCGACCGCTACTGCATTGAAAAAGGATATGTCATAAAATTCAACAATCAGGGCACCACAATCGAACTTCCTGATTACAAGAAACTTCTGCAAAACGATTCGGATATGCGTCTGGCTATCTCGAAGATAAGCGGCATAATGTCGGACCGTGAGTTCCCGCTGAAAGATTTGGAGCAGGAGTTGCGCAACATGTCGAACGAGTCGGCTGAAACATCTCTGCTGACAGGCTCGTTGGGCGGCAGCGTTGTTGAATCGCCCATCGACGCTCTGAAACGCACGGCTAAAGCCGACATCATCATGGACCTTGATGTTTCTATCGAGAAACAAGGCCCGAAAAACAGCATCCGCTTCATCCTGAACGGAATCGACGCCTACACAAGCAAGAACATTGCAAGTTCAACAGGCGTTGGCAGCCCGAGCACTTCGGCTTCAATTGGTCTGCTGATTGAAGAGGCCGTTTTGAGCCACATGGACGAGTTCGCAGGCCGCCTTCAGGCACATTTCGACGACATGTTCAACAACGGTCGCGAGGTGAAGATTATGGTGAAACTGTTCGACGGTTTCGACTCGAATCTTGAAGAAGAATATGAGTACAACGGCGAGAGCGAGGCTCTTGGCACATTCATCGAGGACTGGATGGACGACAACACAATGAACCACCGCTACAGTTTGAGCGACGCCACTGAAAACTTCCAGCGCTATGAGCAGGTCCGCATTCCGCTCTACTACGAGCGCAACGGCCGCCAACGTGCAATGGACACCCGCACGTATGTCAACAATCTGAAGAAATTCCTCTCTGACGAGTTTAAACTTGACTCAAAGGTTTATATGCGCGGCTTGGGTGAGGCCTGGCTGATTATCGGTGAAAAATAAAAAACTACGACTATGAGAAATTTATTGAAAATCATGGTTTTGGGCGTCGGAATGACGATGGCAACAGCCGTCTGCGCCCAGAACAATAACGGAAAGTCTGACGATGCGGCGCGCATTGCACTGGCTCCTGTCATCAACGATTCGAACCTGCCGCTTTCGGCCAAGCAGATGCTTGAGAACAAAATCCGCAAGATTTGCACTCTCAACGGTCTGGCAGGCGAGGGCTCAAACCCGCTGTTCTCGATAAAGGCATCGGTCGACGTTGTCAGCCGCGATTACACCGCCACCGCACCTCCAATGCACACTCTGGTTCTGAATGTCAACTTGTATATTGTTGATAATAAGAATGGTAATGTTTATAGTCAGACATCGGTTGAGGTGAAGGGTGCCGGACAAAACGAAACAAAGGCTTACTCGCAGGCTATCAAGAACATAAATCCGAAACAAGGACAGTTCAAGTCATTTGTGGAGCAAGGCAAAAACAAAATTCTGGAGTTCTACAACTCGCAGTGCGACTTTGTGATTTCGCAAGCACAGGCTCTGAAAAGCCAAGGCCGAGATGACGACGCCGCTGCAGTTCTTCACTCTGTACCAAAAGTTTGCAAAGAGTGCTACGACCAGTGCATGGAGTTGGCCGGACAGATGAATTCCGGCAACTATGTTGCTCCTCAGCAATCGAATGAATCGGCAAACGAATAAATAGACATTACAACTGCTAAAAATACCGCCGTCAGAGGCTTGCACCCTGGCGGCGGTTTATTTTTTGCCGCAAACTCCCCCACTCTAACTTTTGCCTTTTGCCTAGTGCATATAACTTCTAGTGCCTAAAAAAATCTTTGCCCAAAACGCCAAACAAATTACATTTGTGCCAACGAAAAATTGTGGCAATGGCAGAATCGACATTCTCGCAACTGGGTACTATTGAAGACATTGGCGACAGTGCCATCACCGTCCGTATCGACTGCAACTCGGCTTGCAGCGCCTGCCACTCGAAAGACGTCTGCCTGTCGACCGACAAGGCAGTGAAGCACATTACCATTGAGCCCGACGGGCGCGTTTACGCTGTTGGGCAGCAGGTTCGGGTTTACGGACAGAAGCAACTGGCCACCAAAGCGCTTTTCTGGGGCTACATTGCGCCGCTGCTGCTGGTGGTTACGGTGCTGGCGGGAATGATTATGGCCGGATTCGCGGAAGCGGTTGCTGGCGGAGCCGCACTTTTTTCGCTTCTACCCTACTATTTGGTGCTATTTTTGCTGCGCGACCGCTTCAAACGAACGTTTGTTTTTAAAATTGATTGATATGGCAGGACTTCAGACAACAGACTTCAGACAACAGACACACGCTGTGCGTTGCTGCAATCTTGCCTTTGACATTTTCAAAAAAGACGCGGCACGCTACATTTTTAAAAGAGACGCGGCACGCCACGTCTCTACTGACGCACGCAGTGCGTCCCTACTAAACGCTAAACTTCTAAACTTTTAACTTTAAATAATATGGAAATTGTTTTGTACAGTGTGATTGCTTTGGCCCTGCTGGGACTGGTGCTTGCCGCCGTCCTGTATGTTGTGGCTCAAAAGTTCAAGGTACAAGAAGACCCGCGCATTGACGAGATTGTTGCGCTGCTGCCTGGTGCGAACTGCGGCGGCTGCGGCTACCCCGGCTGCCGCGGTCTGGCAAGTGCCTTTGTGTCGGCTACCGACATTTCGGGACTGAAATGCCCCGCTTCGTCGGCAGAGACAATGAAGAAGATTGGCGCAATCCTTGGTCAGGAAGTGGTTGAGAGTGAGCCGAAAATTGCAGTGGTTCGCTGCAACGGCTCGTGCCAAAACCGCCCGAAGGTGAACCGCTACGACGGCGCTCAATCGTGCGCCTTTGCCGCCACTCTGTCGGCTGGCGACACCAACTGCAGTTTCGGCTGCCTTGGTCACGGCGACTGCGTTGCTGCCTGCCGCTTCGACGCCATCAGCATCAACCCTGAAACGGGGCTGCCGGTGGTCGACGACAGCAAGTGCGTGGCTTGCGGCGCGTGCGTCAAGGCGTGCCCGAAGGGAATCATCGAACTGCGCAACCGCGGCAAGAAGGACCGCCGTCTGTTTGTGTCGTGCGTGAACAAAGACAAGGGCGCTGTGGCCCGCAAGGCCTGTACGGCCGCCTGCATAGGCTGCGGCAAGTGCACGAAGGTGTGCGCGTTTGACGCCATCACGGTTGAGAACAATGTGGCTTACATCGACTTTGAAAAGTGCAAAATGTGCCGCAAGTGCGCCGCCGAATGCCCGACGGGTGCCATCCACGAAGTGAACTTCCCGCCCCGCCCGCCAAAGGCCGAGGCCACCGAAGAGAAACCTGTACAAACTAACGCATAAAGTCATCTGCTTATGTTCAAGACATTTAAAATAGGCGGTGTGCATCCTGAAGCCAACAAACTATCAGCCGCCAACGCAATAGTAGGTGCACAATTGCCCAAAACAGCCATCATTCCGCTGGCGCAGCACATTGGCGCGCCGGCCAACGCCGTGGTGCAAAAGGGCGACAAGGTGAAGGTGGGCCAACTGATTGGCGAGGCCAACGGCTTTGTTTCGGCCAACATCCACTCATCGGTTTCGGGAACGGTGTCGAAGGTCGATTTGGCCGTCGACGTTGCAGGATTCAAGAAACCTGCGGTGTTCATCGACGTTGAGGGCGACGAGTGGCTCGAGACCATCGACCGCACCGACACTCTGGTTGAAGAGATTAAAGACGACGCCAAAACCATCATCGGCAAGATAAAAGACGCAGGCATTGTGGGTATGGGCGGCGCAACGTTCCCCGCTCACGTGAAGTTGGCCATCCCCGAAGGGAAAAAGGCTGACTTCCTGATTATCAACGGTGTGGAATGCGAGCCGTATCTGACTGCCGACCATCGGCTTATGCTTGAGAAGAGCGCCGAACTGATTGTGGGCGTGAAGATTCTTATGAAGGCCATCGGCGTTACGAAAGCATACATCGGCATTGAGGCCAACAAGCCCGACGCCATCAGCAAACTGACAGATTTGTGCGCCAAAGAGCAAGGCATTGAGGTTGTTCCGCTGAAGTTGAAATATCCGCAAGGCGGTGAGAAACAGTTGATTAACGCTGTTTCAGGCCGCGAGGTGCCATCGGGCAAACTGCCGATTGACGCAGGTGCGGTGGTTCAGAACGTGGGCACCGCCTTTGCCGTGTACGAGGCCGTGCAGAAGAACAAACCGCTCATTGAGCGCATTGTGACCGTGACGGGCGACACTGTGGCAACACCGTCGAACTTCCGCGCACGCATTGGAACGCCTGTGGCCGAACTGATTGCGGCTGCCGGCGGCGACGTTGAGAAGAGTGGCAAAATCATCAGCGGCGGCCCAATGATGGGCAAGGCAATGGCCAATCTGGAATCGACCGTGACGAAAGGAACATCGGGCATTCTAATGCTGAACGAAGAGAAGGCCGTGCGCCCCGAAGCCGGACCGTGCATCCGCTGCGCCAAGTGCGTGGACGCCTGCCCAATGGGACTTGAGCCTTACTTGCTAATGCAATACAGCCAACGCCAAATGTGGGCCGAAGACGAGGCCAACCACATTATGGACTGCATTGAATGCGGCTGCTGCATATTCTCGTGCCCTGCCAAACGTCCGATTCTGGACTATGTGCGTTTGGGCAAAAACACTGTAGGTAAAATAATTAGAAGTAGAAAACAATAATGGGACAATTAGTTGTATCACCGTCGCCGCACACTCGCAGTAGTGTTTCAACCCCCAACCTTATGTTCGGGGTTATAGCGGCATTGCTACCGGCTCTGGCCGTTTCAGTTTATTACTTTGGAATCGGAACGCTGATTGTAACACTCACATCTGTTGCAAGTTGCGTACTTTTTGAGTATCTGATTCAGAAATTCCTGCTCAAGCAGCAGCCAACCATCAGCGACGGCTCGGCCATACTGACGGGCTTGCTGCTGGCGTTCAACCTGCCGTCGAACCTGCCCATCGGCATCATCATTGTTGGTGCGGCGTTCGCCATCGGCGTTGGCAAAATGGCCTTCGGCGGCCTGGGGCAGAACCTGTTCAACCCCGCACTTGCCGGGCGTGTGTTCCTGCTCATATCGTTCCCCGTGCAAATGACCACGTGGCCTGTTCCGAAAGGCTTCAGCACCAACTACATCGACGCCGAAACGGGCGCAACCGCGCTGAATATGCTGAAGAACCACTTCGGCACACTGCCCGAAACAACCGATATGCTTCTGGGCCAAATGGGCGGCTCGCTTGGCGAGGTTTCGGCCATTGCGCTGCTCATCGGCTTTGCGTTCCTGCTCTTCCGCCGCATCATCACCTGGCACATTCCGGTAACCATTTTCGCCACAGTGTTTGTGTTCCAAGGCATTCTGTATCTGGCTGACCCAACGCAGTTTGCATCGCCTGTGGCTCACCTTTTGGCTGGCGGTCTTATGCTTGGCGCGATATTTATGGCAACCGACTATGTGACATCGCCAATGAGCATCTGCGGAAAGGTGGTTTACGCCATCGGAATCGGCATTATTACGGTGGTAATCAGAAACTTCGGCTCATTCCCCGAGGGAATGTCGTTCGCAATTCTGATTATGAACGCTGTGACGCCGCTCATCAACACTTATATTAAACCAAAACGATTCGGGGAGGTAAAATAATGGCAAAACTTGAATCATCACTGAAGAATATGTTGCTGTCGCTCACGGCGATAGCACTGATTGCCGCCGGCCTTATGGCATCGCTCTACCGCGTGACATCGGAGCCGATACAGAAATCGAAGGAGCAGAAATCGGTTGACGCGATAAAGGCCGTGCTGCCCGCTTTTGACAAGATTGAAAACGACACAGCCAACGGGCTCAACATCTTCAAGGCCTACAAGGCTGACGGACAGTTTGTTGGCGCGGCTGTTGAATCGCTGTCGAAAAACGGTTTCGGCGGCGAGATAAAAGTTATGGTGGGCTTCGACGCTCAGGGCTGCATCACCGAGTATTCGGTTCTGGAGCAGAAAGAGACGCCGGGCCTTGGCACCAAAATGGTGACCTGGTTCCGTCCGCAGACCGAGAAGAAAAAGAGCCTGCTGGAGACCATCTTCCACTACGAGGTGAAAACGCCTGAAAAACAGAGTTCAATCATCGGCAAGAATCCGGCGGTGAACAAAATGACGGTGTCGAAAGACGGCGGCGAGATTGACGCCATCACAGCATCGACCATCAGTTCGAGGGCATTCCTTGAGAGCGTTCGCACGGCCTACAACGCCTACGCGGCCGCCAACAATCAGAAACCAACCGACGCCAACAGCGGCGCCACTCAAACAACGGAGGGCAATAACAATGAACAATAATCTGAAAATACTGCTGAACGGCCTGATTAAGGAGAACCCGACATTCGTTCTGCTGCTGGGTATGTGCCCCACACTGGGCACCACATCGTCGGCCATTAACGGAATGAGTATGGGATTGGCCACCACCTTTGTGCTAATCTGCTCAAACATAGTGATTTCGCTCATCAAGAACCTTGTTCCCGACAAGGTGCGCATTCCGGCCTACATTGTTGTGATTGCGGCCTTTGTGACAATGGTTGAAATGATTATGCAGGCATACGTGCCGGCTCTGTACGCGAGTCTGGGCCTGTTCATCCCGCTTATTGTGGTGAACTGCATTGTTCTGGGCCGCGCCGAAGCCTTCGCCGCCAAAAACAGCGTTGTGCCGTCAATGTTCGACGGACTGGGCATCGGCCTTGGCTTCACGCTTGCGCTGACACTGCTCGGAAGCATCCGCGAACTGCTTGGAACGGGCAAGATTTTCGATTTTGCCATCTACCCCGAAAGTTACGGAATGCTGCTGTTTGTGCTGGCACCGGGCGCCTTCATCGCGCTGGGCTTCCTGATTGCGATTGTCAACAAATTACGTAAATCTTAAAAAAGGCTGAACTATGGAATACTTGTTAATGTTTATAGCGGCGGTTTTTGTAAACAACATTGTGCTGTCGCAATTCCTGGGCATCTGCCCGTTCCTGGGTGTATCGAAGAAAGTGAGCACCGCGCTCGGAATGGCCGGCGCCGTGGCCTTTGTGCTTGTGCTCGCCACCATTGTGACCTATCTGGCCAACGCCTGCATTCTGGTTCCGTTCGGCCTTGAGTACCTGCGGACCATCACCTTCATTCTGATTATCGCCGCACTGGTGCAAATGGTTGAGATTGTGCTGAAAAAGGTGTCGCCCGCGCTCTATCAGGCGCTGGGCGTGTTCCTGCCGCTCATCACCACCAACTGCTGCATTCTTGGCGTTGCCATCTTGGTGATTCAGAAAGACTACAACCTGCTTGAGAGCGTGGTTTACGCCTTCTCGAACGCCATCGGCTTCGGCTTTGCGCTGGTTCTGTTTGCCGGCCTGCGCGAACAGATTGAGTTCTCTGAAACACCGAAAGCAATGAAGGGAATGCCAATCGCACTCGTCACCGCCGGCATTCTGGCAATGGCGTTTATGGGATTTTCGGGATTGGTGAAATAAAAGGTGAGAGTTTAGAAGTTTAGAAGTTTAGGAATTAAGAGTTTGTGATAATATATTGCAAACAGCAATAAAAAACTTATAACTTAACAACTTACAACTTATAACACACAAAAAAGCCTTCCGCGGTGCGGGAGGCTTTTTTGTGTTACGGCCTACCCTATTGGGTAAAATCGATTTCATTTAATGGCAAACATTCATATATTTGATAGGATTTTGAGATAAGGAATATTCGTATTCGTAGAGACGTTGCGCGCAACGTCTCTACAGAAACAAATGACAAAAAACTAATAAACAATAAAATACGATTCTATGAAACGCATTTTCTCTCTTTTATTTGCCGCAATGCTTGTAGTGCAGGCATGGGCGGAAGACAATTATGATTTTTCTGCAGTTTGCAGTAGTGGGCAGACATTGTATTACAAAATCACAAGTAATACTGAACCATACACTGTTGCGGTTACTTATCCAAAAGAAGTAAATTACTATTATTATGTAGGTTATACTGAACCAGCGGGCAACATTGTTATTCCTTCGGAAGTTGAAAACAATGGTATAAAGTATAATGTGACGTGTATTGGTGAATCTGCGTTCGATAAGTGCGAAACAATAAAGTCAGTCATTATTCCGAACACGGTTACAAGCATTGAGTACTCTGCATTTGCTTTTTGCTCAATAGAATCTGTTACCATCGGCAATTCAGTAACGGAAATTGGCAATCAGGCATTCCGTAACAGCGACCTGAAATCAATCACCATCCCCAATTCTGTTACAAGCATTGAAGGTGGCGCGTTTTTTGAGTGCTACTATCTAAAATCTATTACCATTCCAAGTACAGTTACAAACATTGGTGATGGAGTGTGCGCAAGTTGCCTCGATTTGACAGAAATAAATGTAGAAAGTGAAAATACAGAATATACATCCGATAATGGAATCCTTTTTAATAAAAATAAGACAACTATAATGTGTTACCCTGCTGGTAAAACAGAATCGTCATATACAATTCCAAATGGGGTTACGAATATTGCCAATGATGCATTCAATGATTGCTTCAGACTTACATCAATCACAATACCCAATTCGGTTACATCCATTGGTAGGTATGCGTTTTTTGATTGTGAGAATATAAAATCGGTTTCTATCCCCAATTCGGTCACGAGCATTGGCGAGAGTGCATTCATGCATTGCAGCAATTTGTCACTAGTTACAATACCTAATTCGGTTACAACCGTCGGTTTCTGGGCATTTTATGGTTGCACAAATTCAACTATTATTTGTGAGGCGGAAACTAAACCTAAAGGATGGGACGGAAGTTGGAACAGGGATTGCCGCAAGGTTGCTTGGAATGTACAAGTTTGCGAGAATAATGACTTTGAGTTTAAATACGATTCAAGTCAAGATTATAAAGTGGCTACTTTGGTGAAATACAAAGGAAGTGCCGATACCGTTTCGGTTCCAAGTGCGGTTTTTGTTGATGGGGAAATATATACGGTCAATCAAATTGGTGACGAAGCGTTCAGCGGCTGCGCGAGTTTGAAATCGGTAAAACTGCCATCGGACATTAAAGGTTATGGCAAAATGGCTTTCAAGAATTGCACGGCACTTGAATTCATTTTTGTTCCCCAATTGGTTACAAGCATTGGTGAAGATGCATTCTATGGTTGCACAACTGCCACCATTGCTTGTGAGGCCGATAGCAAACCTAAAGGATGGAACAGTAATTGGAACAATAACGGAGGCAGAGTTGTATGGAATGCGCAATTAAGTGAAAATAATGATTTTGAGTTTGAGTACGATTCGACTCTAGACGGCAATTATATAGCCCGTTTGGTAAAATACAAAGGATATTCCGAATCAGTTTCAGTTCCAACTGTAATTATCACCGATAGCGCCGAATACACAGTTATATACGTAAATAAAAAAGCGTTCAGCGAGAATAGGCGTATCAAAACCGTCAAACTGCCGAATACACTTCGAGGGTTTGGCGAAAGAGCGTTTGAAAATTGCACGTCATTGGAGTCAATTGTCATACCCGATTCGGTTGACAGAATCAGCGAGAGTATGTTTTCTGGTTGCAGCAGCCTGAAATCAGTAGAGTTCAGCCCGTCGATAGAGTATATAATGAATGGCGCATTTGAGAAATCGGGATTGGAATTTGTTGCGCTACCCAAAACCGTTACGTCTATCTATGACTTTGCATTTGCCGAATGCGAAAATCTGAAACTGGTTTACATACCCGAAACGGTTGTAAAAAATGAGTATTACGCATTTGTCGATTGCACTAACGCTACCATTTACTGTGCCGCTGCAAAACAACCCGAAACGTGGAAAGAATTGTGGAACGAAGATGGCGGCAAGGTTGTGTGGGGACATTCCGTCCCTGCTGATTCAACGCTTGAATTAAAATTTGCAACAAAATCTGACGGCACTGCTGCTGTTACTGAATGCCTAAGCGAATCATCATCGGTTGAAGTGCCAATGATGGTTATGGTTGACAGTTCGGCTTACTTTGTCACAAGTATTACTGGCCAACCATTCTTTAATTGCAGGAATTTGAACAGTATAAATGTTGACAGTGAGAACAAAATATTTGCATCTGTTGATGGCGTTTTGTACAACAAGGAGAAAACCAAATTGATAGTTTGCCCGCCAAAGAAAACGGGTACGGTCACTATTCCGAATACGGTCACAAGCATCGAGACAATGGCGTTTACAGGCTGTGAAGATTTGCAGTCAGTCGAAATTCCTAATTCAGTAACAGAAATAGGCGGCTGGGCGTTTTCAGGTTGCGCTGGATTGGAATCGATACCTATTCCAAACAGTGTTACGAGCATTGGTGATGCCGCATTCCGCAGGTGTTTAGGATTAACAGAGATAACCATTCCCAAATCGGTTGTCAATATGGGCAGCGAAGTGTTTGCCGAACGCGAAACACCTATCACCGTCTATTGCGAAGTGTCAAGGAAACCCGAAGGCTGGAATGATAATTGGGATAGCGTTTATGGCACAACACCTTGCAATGTTGTGTGGGCTGACAATACCCCTGTCGCCGAAACAGCCGCCAACGCCGTCAACATCTACGCCCACGGCAACACCATTGTGGTTGAAAACGCAACGGATGAAATCAGCGTTTATGATGCAATGGGCCGGTTGGTTGGTAGGGACGCGATTCATCGCGTCAGCGCCAAAATCCACGTCAACGGTACAGGCCTTTACATTGTGAAGGTTGGCAACGTGGCAAAACGGGTGATGGTGAATGAATAACCAACAATAAATATACATTTAAAAACTACGTAACAGCATTTTATGACTCACTAGTAAAGTGAATGGTGCGGGGGGGGAGGATTTGCAAGCAGAAATTACTGAATAATAGGCACTTCGGGCAATTCTTTTCATCTGCGGAATAAAAACCGCACTTTTCAAATTTATCACTTCAAAATAATTGTCAATTGTCCACCATCAATTGTCAATTCAAAGTCTCACCACCGCCGAAGCCTCGTGCCGCGACGTGGGCAGAACTGTCACATTTTGAACGATTTGCGCGAATGCAGCCAAGGCCTTTTCAATGGTGTTGTTTTCGGCGGAAATGTGCGACAGGAAAATGTGCGAAAGCGTTGGCGAAGCGTGTTGCGAAGCCAGTTCAAACGACTGATTGTTAGATAAATGTCCGACTTCAGAAGCCACGCGCTGCTTTAGATAATATGGATATGAGCCATGCCAAAGCATATCCTCGTCGTAGTTCGACTCGAGAAAAACCGCATCGCACTGCGAGAAATGGTCGGTAACCGCCTCGGTGACAATGCCAATGTCGGTCATCACGCCGATTTTGCGGCCGCCCGTCTCAACCACAAAACTGCACGGGTCCGACGCATCGTGGCGCTTGCCGAAGGTGTGCACCTGAATGCCAAACACATCGCAGACATCGCCAGGCTCAAAAAAACGCACTTCGGCGGGGCGGAACTGACCGCGGGTGTTATTAAACGTTTTTCGGGTGAAGTAGAACGGCAGACAGAGCCGCTTGCCAATGCCGTATGCGCCGCAGACGTGGTCGGTGTGCTCGTGCGAAATGAAGACTGCACGCACCTTGCCAATATCGACGCCTGCAGTTTTCATCCTATCTA
>JAEEGJ010016667.1_pt1 | contig 16798 bp, 14 predicted proteins | sample 8958761 | NCBI WGS metagenome assembly JAEEGJ01 (sample SAMN16246546, study PRJNA631951) | gut metagenome | biome: gut microbiome; feature: rumen; material: RS-attached | host: Bos | place: Iran: Karaj | collected 2018-10 | reverse complement strand
CAACAACGTCTATTTCGATTCCCTGGCCGTAGTAAGGCAGAATGCCGATCCCATGAGCGTCCTGAGCGCTTCAGTCACGAAAGCCTTCGTGCTGGGGCCCCTCCATCTCGACAACCGCGTCCTCTTCCAAGTATCGTCCAACCAGGACGTGGTCCCCGTGCCGACCCTCGCCGCGAACGCGCGATGGTACCTTCAGTTCGACATCAGCCACGGAGTGATGCAGATGCAGCTCGGAGCCGATGCCTGGTACAACACCAAGTACTACTCTCCTGCATGGAATCCGGCTGTGGGAGTGTTCTACAACCAGAAGGAGGAGAAGTACAACAACGGCCCCGTGATCGACGCTTTCGTGAACGTACAATGGAAGAGGGCCTGCATTTTCGTGAAGGTCGAGAATGTCGGTCAGGGATGGCCGATGGACAAGTTCGACTATTTCAGTACGCATAATTACATCCGGACCCAGAGGGCACTGAAGTTCGGAATATACTGGCCGTTCTACCTGCAGCCGCACCAGAATACCCAGGTCCAGGCCGGCTCCGGCCTTTCAGGAGGTTCAGGGAACTCCGGCCGCGGCGGAAGGGGCGGTTTCTCCGGAATTCACTGATAACAGCCGATGGGAGTCAAGAGAGTATTCAAGAAATTCCTGAGGTACCTGGTCCCTACCCTCCTGGTGCTTCTGATAATTCCGGTGACCGGCAGATACCAGTCGCATAAGGCATCCGACTCCTTCAAGGACAAGCCTTTCAAGTGCATACTCGGACTGGAAAGCTACAGGAACTACCTGTCGAAGGGATATCTCTCCGGATTCAACTATGAGCTCCTGAAAGCTTTCGGGAACGCCCATAGCGACTCCACCCTGATCACGCTTGCCGAGGAAGGTGCCGACTATGCCGATTCGCTTCTGCTGGACAGTCTCTCCGTGCTGGTGGTACCACCCGAGGAAATCCCTGCAGTCCAAGGCATTACGGCATTGTTTCCGGTCGATTCATCCGTCGCCTGGGTGTTCAAGTCGAATCCATACAAAGGGCATGAGATCATCAGGTGGTTCAATTCCTTCAAGTCTACCCCTGAATATCCTTCTCTGGTCCAGCGTTTCTTCAACTGCTACAACCCCTATTCTTCCAAAAGGAACCCCAGGATCATCAGTCCGTATGACGAATCGATCAAGAGGAATTCCAGGGTCATCGGCTGGGACTGGAGACTTCTAGCCGCCCTTATCTGGAGCGAGTCGATGTTCAGGATAGATGTCACCTCGCCCAGGGGAGCGGTAGGACTTATGCAGATGATGCCTCGCACTGCAAAGCGCTTCGGAGTGGACAACGTGCTCGATCCGGAGGAGAACATAACCGCAGGAGCGAAGTATCTTTCGATGCTCCAGAAGCTGTTCAGCGCATATACCGACGACCCCGAGATGCTGATGAGGCTGACCATCGCATCATACAACTGCGGAGAAGGCAGGACCCTTGAGGACCTTGACGGAAGGGAACAGAGTGCGGAGACAACTGCCTACATCAAGTCCGTGCTCAACCAATACGACATTTTCCGTGGGGAGGAGCCACGTTACAAGGAAGTCCTTGATTCCGTGGAAAATACGATTCCGATGGACAGCACCGCTGTCACCGTCCTACTGGGCCCGGACGGTCTGGGCGGGATCGACCCTGGCGATGAACATGCAGGGGATGAGAAGCAGCAGCATGATGACAAGGAATGACAGCACGTCAGCTGCAAGTACGACCGGCAGGTTCAGATGCACCGGTACGAAAGGGACGAAATAGTTCTCAGGATTGAGTTTCAGCACATGGGTCCATTTCTGGATCCCGCAGAACAGCAAAGCCAGGGCATTGCCGACCAACATCCCTTTAAGCACTATCACGGAAGCCACTTTCAGGAACACTTTCGCGATCGAGCGGTCTGTCATTCCCAGTGACTTAAGCGTACCTATCGTGGAGATATTCCTGAAAAGCATTATCAGGAGTCCGGAAATCATGTTGAATCCGGCCACGATGGTCATCAGGATGAGGATGAAGACCACGTTGAAGTCAATCAGGTTGAGCCAGTCGAATATCTGGGGATACCTGGTCATGACCGAGGTGGCGACCAGGGTGTCGTCATCGGCACCGGCATCCTCGAGGGCGATCATCCCGATCTGGTCAGTCGCCCGCCGCATCCCGGCGGCATTCCTCGAATACGGGGCGAGAGAGATCTCGAGGGTCGACACTTCATCCTTCTCCCATCCGTTGAGCCTCTGGATATCAGCCATGTCGGCGAGGACAATGATGTTGTCGGTACCGTCCATCACCCCCTCATAGACCTTTATGACATTGAAGTTCCTTACCTTGACATTCTCTCCCACGAAATATGTGAGCATCTTGTCACCTTCATGCAGGTCCAGCAGGTCGCTCAGCCTGGTCGGGATGGAAACCCCGAGCTTGACCGAATCCGGAACCGACGGATCCCTGGGCACACCCTTGAACAGTACCCCGTGGATATTCTCGCCCTTCTTGATTATCCCCGCGCGATAGACCGCCGGGATTATCGACCCGACTTCCGGCATCGACTCTATCTCACCGAGGAAACTGGGAGAGGAAGATATCGAGGAACTCTCGTTGATGTAGTTCATGTCCACGGGCATGAGCTGGACGTCACCCGTAAGGTCCGAGATGCCGTCCCTGATCTCCTCACGGAAACCTGATGAGACCGAGACAGCGATAATCATTACAAGGAAGGAGATCGCGATGGAGACCATCGCGATCTTTCCTCCAAAACGGAGGCGCCTTGCTATGAAGCCCGACGCATCCATGAATATCTTACCAGATGTGTACCCTTTCGCTTTCAGGCCTCCACATCGGGTCGCCTTCCTTGATGCCGAAAGCGTCGAAGAAGGACTGGAAATTCCTGACCGAAACGTTGACCCTGTTGACTGCGAGGGAGTGAACGTCAAGCCTGGTCCTCCTGGCAATCTCCTCATCGGTGATGTTCTGGGCCCAAACCGCGCCATAGCCGAGGTAGAACCTCTGGTCGGGAGTGAAGCCGTCAATGAGGCCCTGCTCCTTGCCGGCAATGGCATTGTGCATGGCGGTGTAGGCGATGCTGAGTCCGCCGTGGTCGCCGATATTCTCTCCGAGGGAAAGCCTTCCGTTCGCCATCATGGCGGGCTTGCCGTCCTTAGCAGGAAGCACCTCGACCTCATCGAACTGCTTGACAAGCTCCTCTGCCTTGGCATTGAACTTGGCGGCATCCTCGTCAGTCCACCAGTTCGACATGTTGCCGTCCTTGTCGAACAGACGGCCCTGGTCGTCGAATCCGTGGGACATCTCGTGTCCGATCACGACACCGATACCTCCGTAGTTGACCGGATCGTCAGCGTCAGGATTGAAGAACGGCGGCTGGAGAATCGCTGCAGGGAAGCAGATTTCATTCGTGGTAGGATTGTAATAAGCATTCACGGTCTGAGGAGACATTCCCCATTCGGTCCTGTCGGTAGGCTTGCCGAGCTTGGAGAGGTTGTCCGCCACGTACCACCTGCTGGCTGCGGCGAGGTTTTCCAGATAGCTCTTGGCAGGATCGATCTCAAGGGAGGAATAATCCTTCCATTTGTCCGGATATCCGATCTTCACCGTGAAGTTGGCGAGTTTCTCGTGGGCCTTGACCTTCGTGGAATCACTCATCCAGTCGAGTTCATCGATATGCTGGTCGAAAGCGAGCTTGAGATTGTCCACGAGGGTGATCATCTTGTTCTTGGAAGACTCGGGGAAATACTTTTCGACATACATCTTTCCGACAGCCTCGCCAAGGATGCTGTTGGGAACCTGCATCGCCCTCTTCCAACGGGGCTTCTGCTCCTTGATGCCTGACATCTGGGTGCTGAAGAAGTCGAAGGACGCCGCATAGAAGTCGTCGCTGAGGGAACCGGCCGCATCTCCTATGTACTGGCCTGCTATATAGTCCTTGAGGACGTTGAGGTCCTCATTGTTGAAATACTCCGCGAATTTCTGGAAGAAGTCGGGTTCTGCAACGACCAGTTTCTCCTGGGCCGGGATTCCGCGTGCCTCGAGATAGGCGTTCCAGTCAAAGCCGGGGAACTCTTCCGCAAGGGCGGCGGAACCGTACACATTGTACTGGGCCTGTACGTCCCTTTCCTTGACGCTATCCCAGGAGTTCATCGCAAGGATATCCTCGACTGCCAGCGCATTGTAAGAAGCCTTCCCGGGGGCCTCGATGCCGGAGAGGGTGAATATCTTCTCAAGATACTTCCGGTATCCTTCCTTGAGGGCGGCATTGGAGGGTTCGAGATAGTAATCCCTGTCCCCGATTCCAAGGCCTCCCTGGCCGAAGAAGAGGATCTGGTTGTCACTGTCGGCAAGGTCGGAGGAAACATATGCACCGAAGAATACTCCCACTCCGGAATCGTGCAGGTCGGCGACCAGCTTGACCAGGTCGGCCTTGCTGCCGACTCCGTAGATGCGATCAAGGTATGCCTTCAGGGGAGCGGCCCCTTCCTGGTTGAGCCTGACCGAGTCGAGACCGAGCTTGTACAGGTCGGCGATCTTCTGCTCCACCGAGCCGGGGACGGTCTTCATGGTGGTCATCTGGGCGAAGAGCTCGTTAAGCCTTTCAACATTGTTCTCACGGAGCTGGTCGAAAGAGCCGAAACGTGCGAATTCGGGTTTGAGAGGATTGTTCTTCTGCCATCCTCCGGTGGAATACTGGTAGAAGTCGACGGCCGGGGAAACCGTCAGGTCCAGGTTGTTCATGTCGATAGCGGGCACTTTAGCCTGCTTCTGGCCACAGGCGGCAAGTACTGTTGCAGCAGCCATCATCAAAAGGATTTTTTTCATATATGCAATTGTATCGATTATCAATTCCAAACTGCAAAGTTATCATTTATTTTGCGATATTTGCATTCCCGCTCCCTCACATGTCCAGATTCATTGAATTCATAAAGGAATGGATGCTTCCCCTGGCAATCGCCGTCGGGATCCTGCTTTGTCTTGCCATGCATCATGTCGGTTTCCTTGCTGACATAGAGCCCGGATTCACCGGGGTTGTCAAGGACGTGCAACCGATGCTGGTAGCCCTGATGCTTTTCCTCCAGTTCAACAAGATCTCTCCAAGCGAACTCAGGCTCCGCAGGTGGCACCTCTGGCTGCTGATATTCCAGACCGTTATCTTTATCTCGCTTGCCCTGATCACGACCACCCTGCCCCACGGAATCATCAGGATCCTGATCGAATGTGCGATGCTCTGCTTCGTCTGTCCCACCGCGGCAGCTGCCGGAGTGATTACCGACAGGCTTGGAGGAAGCCTTTCCGAGACAGTGACTTACGTGGTTCTAATTAATCTGATCGCAGCCATAGTCATCCCGCTGGTCATCCCTATCGTCCATCCGGTGGGCGACAGCACCTTCTTCGTAAGGTTCATATCTATCTGCATGAGGGTGTTCCCCCTGCTGGTATTCCCCCTGCTGGTCGCCTGGTTTATCCGGTATACGATGAAAAGGCTTCACCAAAAGCTGGTAAGTTATGCTGGGTGGGCATTCTACGTCTGGGGAGTTACACTCTGCCTGTCCATCTATCTCGCAACGGGAGCATTCCTCAGAAGCGGAGTATCCGGATGGGTATTCCTGATGATCTGCGCCGTGTCGCTACTCTGCACCTTCATCCAGTTCAAGTTCGGGAGATGGACAGGGCGGCGCATCAGCGGCGATCCGGTCACGGCAGGGCAGGCCCTGGGGCAGAAGAATACCGGCTTCCTGATCTGGCTCGGGTATTCCTGGATGACCCCTGTGACCTCCGTTGCCGGAGGACTTTACAGCATCTGGCAGAATCTCTTCAACGCCCTCGAACTCTACGAGCAACGTCATCACAAGGCCACTGTCAATCACGCTTCCGATGAGAAATAGTTCCCTCTTCATCGCGGTCCTTTCATTATTCCTGACGGCCGCAGCCTATGGGCAGGAAATTCCTGAAATGGTCGGTATCCCGGCCGGGTCTTTCATCATGGGAGGAGAAGGGACCGGCCCTGACAGTGATGAAGCGCCTGCACATAAGGTTACCATTTCCAAAGGTTTCCGGATGAGTGCCACCGAAATCACCAACGCACAGTTCGAACTGTTCCGCCCGGAGCACAAGGTCCTCCGCGGCAGGGACAGGTTCTCATCGGAAGATGACGATGCGGTGATATTCGTTTCATACCATGATGCCGAGGATTACTGCCGATGGCTTTCACGGAAAACCGGCAGACACTTCAGGCTTCCTACCGAGGCCGAGTGGGAATATGCCTGCAGGGCCGGCACCACTTCCGCATTCAGCACCGGAGAGACTCTGCCGAGGGAAATGATGAAGAACCAGAGGACCGAGAGGGAGTTGAAACCCGTCTCACTGAAGGTCGGGCAGTCACTCCCGAATCCCTTCGGCCTGTACGACATGCACGGCAATGTCGAGGAATGGTGCCTCGACTGGTACGGAGGATACAGGGGCATGGAGGAAAAGGATCCGGCAGGACCATCCAAAGGAATATACAGGGTAACCCGCGGTGGCAGTCACAATACTCCCGTCAGGTATCTCCGCAGCGCCTCGAGGTCAGCTGCGATCCCCGGAGACAGGCATACCCAGATAGGCTTCCGGATAGTTGAATCGGGAACCAGACCGCATACCTTCAGGGTCAGGGAAGAAAAGCCGCTCCTTGCTTCGGATGTGAAGCAGAAGAAGGCCGTGTGGGACAAACCTTCCGACAGACCGTTATGGATGGAACCGGTTTCTTTCGTCGTCCCCCCTGCCGACGGAACCCCGTTCTATGGACATAACCACCAGCCTGCGATCACCTGGTGTCCCAACGGGGACCTTCTGGCAATCTGGTTCTCGACCGACGAGGAAAGCGGCCGTGAGATGGTGGTCCTGGGTTCAAGGATGCGCAGGGGGTCATCGACATGGGATCCGGCTTCCCTGTTCTTCAAGGTCCCAGACCGTAACATGACCGGTTCATCCCTCCTGCTCCTGGAAGACGGCACCTTGCTGCACGTCAACGGAGTGGCGGACTCGGGCGACTGGAAAAGGCTGGCGATGGTAACCAGGAGGAGTTCCGATAACGGGCATACCTGGTCCGCACCTTCTATCGCGGAAGCCGATCACGCGGTCAGGCATCAGGTCATAGCAGGTCCGATAGTATGCTCGGACGGGACCATTATCCAATGCTGCGACGCCGGTCCCGGCGGAGATGACGGCACTTCGTTCCATATCAGCACCGACGGAGGGCTCACATGGACGGATACAGGATCCACAATCCCGGGAATCCATGCCGGAGTCGTGGAACTGGATGACGGTTCCCTGATGGCCTACGGAAGGGGAAATTCGATCGACGGGCAGATGCCGGTAAGCTTCTCGCACGACAAAGGCAGGACATGGACCAGCCGGGCAAGTGGTTTCCCTCCGATAGGAAGCGGGCAGAGACTCGTCCTGAAGAGGCTTCAGGAGGGACCTGTAATGCTGGCGACCTTCAAGGAGAACGGAATGACCATACACCTGTCATATGACGAGGGAAAAACCTGGCCTGTCAGCAAGCTGCTGACGGACGGGTCAGGCCGCAGGACAGCGGGAGGGGCCTGGACCGGGGATTTCACCATGGACGCGACACACGCGGAGCCGAAAGGCTATTTCGCATGCACCCAGACTCCGGACGGCATCATCCATCTGATATCCAGCCGCCTGCATTACCGCTTCAATCTCGCCTGGATTCTGGATTGATTACTTAAGCACAGACAGACGTGCCTGGGCGGTAGCCTTCTCGGTCTCGTCCGGGGTCACCTTGATGAGCATCGGAAGATATTTCTTCTCCAATTTGACATTCTTGTCCTTCCTTGCCAGAAGTACGCAGTTCTTGATGGCGGCATAGTCATCGGGTTTCTTCTTCAGGACCTTGTTGTACATCTTGAGGGCGTTCTTGCTGTCCCCTTTGTAAACCAGGTAATATGACCCGATGTTGGACATGTACTCGGTGGCGGTAGGATAATAAGAGAGCATCTTCTCGGAGAGTTCCTTGAAAGCCTCGTAAGAGGTAGGGGTACCTATGGTGAAGAAAGCATAGCAGCACTCCTGTATGACGGAGGGGAAAAGTTCCTTATCCGAGACAAAACCTGGGTACTCCCAGGACGGATGGCTGTGCCCGTCATAGTCGATCAAAGCCTTGAGATTGGACAGGGCCATATCCGGACTGTCCTGCTCATATCCCAGAAGTGCAGAAATCTTGAAAACCCTCAGGTCCAAGCGGTTCTGGTTCAATTCGATCGCCCTGTCGATAGCCTGGGTCGCCTTTCCGAACAACTCGTCGTCATATGTGGTCACCTCGAAATAGTTCACGTCATTGTCAAGCGAATCCTTGAGGCTCAGCCTTGGAGCATTCCCGAGATAGCGCTTCCCTTCCTTGATTTCCAGGGTGGTGGTCATGCTCTTGGTAAGATAATAGGAGAATTTCCCGAGGAGCATGTCAAGGTCGTCTGGATAATCCCTTCCCCACTTCTGCAGATGGGTTTCGATTCCCAGTCCCACCTGTCCGAGTTTCGAGACGAGCAGCTGGTAATGGTCAGCATATTCCTTCTGGGTGGGCTTGGTCTGGGCAGCGGCGGGCAGCAGTGCCGCGATGGCTGCGATAGTCAATAGTATCTGTTTCATTTTCATGGTCATACGTCAATTCTAATCCTTCTGTTCTGGGGGTGGAGGGAATTCCACCGTTTCCCTATGTTCTTTACGAATCCGAGGGGGTGTCCCTCGAAGCGTACTATGAGGTAACCTTCAGGTTGTCCTTCAATGAATATGCCGTCACGGTGCAGGAACTTGAGCGCCATTCCGAGGTCCAGGTCCACTGCAGGATAAATATCCGCCGGAGGGAATATGCTCAAGGCCCAGTCTGCTGACGGCACCAGGTCCTTCCCTTTAACCGTCCCTTTCTCCAAACCGTTCCTCAACGGACGGAGGATTTCGATGCCCTGCCGGACCGATCCGGTCGGAGCGGTCTTTTCCAGCACTGATACGAACTGTCCCTCTCCCTGGACGAATCCGGGAACCAGAAGGCCTCCAGTCCGGGTCGGTATCACGCCGGGAAGACTGGAATAACCATATTCCAGGACTTCGGCTCCGAGTTCGGAGGCTGCCCATCCGACATTGGCGTCGTTCTCGGCTTCCTCGAAAGTGCAAGTGGAATAAACCAGGAGTCCTCCCTGCCTGAGCGAGGGCCAGACATCGGCAAGTATCCTTTTCTGGCGGGCGGAACAGAGACTGACAGCATCCGGAGACCAGTCTTCGACGGCTTTGGTGTCCTTCCGGAACATTCCTTCTCCTGAACAGGGAACATCAGTCACGACTATGTCGAAGAAACCCTCCAGCCTTTCAAAGGCCTTGGGGTCGCAGCTGGTCACCACTACGTTCGGATCGCCCCAGACCGCCACATTGTCACACAGGATGGATGCCCGGTTGCGCATAACCTCATTGGCGACCAGCAGGAAACCGTCGCCGAAACGTTCCCGCAACGATGCCGCCAGGTCCGTGGTCTTCCCTCCCGGTGCAGCGCACAGGTCAAGCACCCTGACGGGCCTTCCGAGGCCATCGAAACGGTCGAGGAATTCCCTGACCATATGGCCGACTACCATTGCCGAGGAGTCCTGGACGTAATAGCAGCCGGCATGGAACAGCGGGTCCATTACGAACCTCGGCCTCTCCTCCAGCATCACCCCATACGGATTCCATGGTACCATACGAGAGTCTGGACCTGGTGGTTCCGGACAGCCGTCCGTGCCCGGCCGAGTCCATCCTCGCTTCGCTGCGGCTGAGTACGGCCTAAGCCCGGCGGCTGCTCCGGAAGTCTCCGATTCCTCGGCCCTGGAGGCAGTGGCCGATGAAGACAATGCCACCCTCGGCACTAGAGGGGGGACCGGAGCGGAACGAAGTGAAGCGAGCGGTGGGGCCGAGCGCAGCGAGGCGTCCGAGTGGCCACTGCCTTCAGGGCAAATATGGTCGAAGAGGATCTTGAAGGGATTGATACGGATAGATATGGAGGGCGGCAGGGAGAAGGCATCGAAGGCGGTGGAGGCCCGGTCCGGCCCTACCGCCCTTTCCAAGATGTCCCTCAGGACCCTGTCGTCCAAGCCAACCATCACTGATTTCCGCCCTGCCTCTTCGCCAGTTCCTCCTGCATCTTCCGCATGGTCTCCTCGTCGAGGCCTTCCGGTATGCGTCCTTCGGAAACCGACACGAGACCGTCCACGACCCTGTCGAGAGCTTCCTTGATCTTCCCGGACAGCATCATCTTCATCATAAGGTTCAGGTCGGCGTGGAACTCGATATGGAAATCCGTCCTGGAAGGTTCATCCGAAGAGGCGTCGAAATGCAGCGACCCTCCGAAACTGAAAGGAGCTCCGCAGTCGATGAACTCTATCCTGGAATACGGGATCCTGTCCTTGACCATGAGGCCGATCTTGAATCCCTGGACGGTGGCGGTGATGGTATCGTAGTCAGCGACCACGTCCTGCCTCTTGTCTTCCGGGAGCATCTGGAGGAAATTCCGCATGTCCACGAAAGCCATGTAGAGTTCGAAAGGCGACTTGGACACCAGTCCGTGCTTGCTTATAATCTCCGTTGTCATATTCTCTTGTCATTTATTGTCCCATCCTGCCGGATCTTCCCGCCAGCGGCCAAGGATTTCCTTGTCGGCAGGCTTTATGTACCCGGCTTCAGTGGCCTCTTCAATAAGCGCACCATAATTCGACAGGGTCGAGAGGCTTACTCCCTTGGCGGCGAAAGCCTCGGCGGCGACTCCGAATCCGTATGTGAATACCGCCACCATTCCGAGAACTTCCGCTCCGGCGGATCTCAGGGCGTCCACAGCAGCGAGGCTGCTCATTCCGGTGGAAACGAGGTCCTCTATGACCACCACCTTCGCACCCCGGGGCAGCACCCCCTCGATCTGGGAACCGGTCCCGTGATCCTTGGGTTTCGGACGTACATAGACGAAAGGCTTGCCCATCCTGTCAGCCGCAAGCACTCCGTGGGCGATGGCACCCGTGGCCACTCCGGCGACCACTTCCGCTTCCGGATAAAGCTCCGATGCCCTGCCTGCCAGGGCTTCGGCGACGAATGACCGGAGCCCGGGATCGGAAAAGATCCTCCTGTTGTCGCAATAGATCGGCGAATGCCAGCCGGATGCCCAAGTGAAGGGATTGTCAGGCCTGAGAAGTACAGCGCCAATGTCAAGAAGCCCGGAGGCCAGTTTTCTCTCGATGGAATCCATATTACTTTCAAATGATTTGCTAACTTTGCAGCATAACTTACAAATATAGTAATTTTAGGCCTTAAGATGCACAAGATCTACCTTGAAAAGAGATGTATAGTCATCTGCCCGCCGGATGATCCAGCCCTGTCCGATCCGAATTCGATCGAACTCCACCTTGGCGGGATGCCGGACATCGCATCTATCGTGGGCATGTTCGAGACTTCAAGTTCTCTCTCAAGGGTATATATACCTACTGACGACATCGAGGGCACCTACAAGGGATTCTGCTCCCAGTTCAAGGAGGTCAACGCCGCAGGAGGCCTCGTCTCCAACCGCAGGGGCGACGTGTTGCTGATCCGGAGGAACGACCTCTGGGACCTGCCAAAAGGCCATCAGGAGGAAGGTGAGGACATCAGCGTTACAGCCCTGCGGGAGGTCCAGGAAGAGACCGGCGTGCTGAACCTCCGGCTGGGAGGATTGATCTGCATAACCGACCATTGCTACCGCCGGAACGACATCTGGCATCTCAAGCACACCTGGTGGTATGACATGCTGTACATGGACCCCGTAGACCTCACTCCGCAGAAGGAGGAGGACATCACCAAGGCAGCCTGGGTGGCCCGGTCAGGCCTGTCCCCATACCTGAAGAATACCTATCCGTCAATCGTGGAAGTCTTCCGCGAGGCCAGGGGTTGAAACATTCCGGTGACATTGTCCGTATATATAAAGTGTCGATATTATCGTACTTATGAAACTCTCTCAATTCCAGTTCATCCTTCCCAAGGAGCGCGTGGCCCAGGAGCCTACAAGATGGCGCGACGAATGCAAACTCATGGTAGTCCACAAGGACACAGGTGAGATCGAGCACAGGATTTTCAAGGACATCATTGATTATTTCGGAAAAGGTGACACCTTCGTGTTCAACGACACCAAGGTCTTCCCCGCCAGGCTGTATGGCAAGAAGGAAAAGACCGGAGCCGACATCATGGTGTTCCTCCTCCGCGAGCTCAACCGCGAGCAGCATCTCTGGGACGTCATCGTGGATCCCGCCAGGAAGATAAGGATAGGCAACAAGCTGTATTTCGGCGAGGACCAGAGCCTGGTGGCCGAAGTCATCGACAATACCACATCCAGGGGCCGCACCCTCAGGTTCCTCTACGACGGACCGTACGAGGATTTCAAGAAGTCGCTGTTCGACCTCGGTGAGCTGCCCGTACCCAAGTGGGTGAAGGGCAAGGTCACCCCCGAGGACAATGAGAACTACCAGACCATCTTCGCTAAGAACGAGGGCGCCGTGGCAGTTCCCGCCGCCGGCACTCATTTCAGCCGAGAGCTGTTCAACAGGATGATCCTCAAGGATATAGACAAGGCATTCATCACCGTGCACATGGGTATCGGCCAGTTCCGCAGGGTCGATGTCGAAGACCTGTCGAAGCACAGGATGGATTCCGAAAGGATCATTATCCTGCCGGAAGCATGCGAGGTGATCAACAAGGCCAAGAATTCAGGACACAAGGTGGTCGCCATCGGTACCACGGTCCTGAGGGGACTCGAGACATACGTAACGACCACCCACGAGGTCAAACCTTTCGACGGATGGACCAACAAGTTCATATTCCCTCCTTACGATTTCTCGGTGCCTGATGCCATTGTCTCCGGATTCCATCTGCCGGAATCGACCATGCTGATGGCGGTCGCGGCATTCGGAGGATTCGACCACGTCATGAACGCCTACAAGGTCGCCCTTGAGCAGGACTATAGGTTCGGTCCATACGGCGACGCGATGCTGGTGATCTGATACTGTTCCTTACTAAACTTCAAACAACTGTCATGAACTATGGAAAACATCAACGAGGAACGGGTGTGCCTGTGCGCACTCAACAGGATCTTCGGATTCGAACCGAAGGTCGGAGCAGGCCTTGTCGAACTTTTCGGCGGGGCCTCTGAAGTATTCCGGCAGACCGGAAAAGACATCTCCGATGCCCTTGGGGCATATTCAAGGATCAGATACGCTTCGGAAATATCCATGAGCGCGTATGATTCCGCCGCCATGGAACTGGAAAGGCTGGAGGCGGAGGGTTGCCGTTTCATAGGGATGGGTGAACCGGGGTATCCCCGGATGCTCCTGGAATGCGACGACCCGCCGCTGGGTCTCTATTACAAGGGGTCGCTGCCTCCCGAGAATGTATTCAACAAGAGACCGCAGATCGCAGTAATCGGGACGAGGAGTATGTCATACTATGGGAGGGACTGGTGTTCCACCATAGTGGAAGCGCTCTCCAAAGCCAGGGTCAAGCCGTTGATAGTCAGCGGCCTTGCCCTTGGAATCGATGTAACGGCACATAAGGCGGCCCTGGAATGCGGACTCCCCACGGTGGCCGTAATGCCGACCGGTATCGACAGCGTATATCCTTCCGCCAACCGCAATGTCGCGGAAAGGATAAGCACCACCGACGGCTGCGCCCTGCTGACGGATTACACACCGGGAACCGGAGCCGTCAGGATCAACTTCCTCCGGCGCAACAGGATTATCGCCGGCATGTCCGCGGCCACCATCCTGGTCGAATCGAAAATCAAGGGAGGCGGGATGATGACGGCCAGGCTCGCATATTCATACGACCGGGATGTCCATGCCCTTCCGGGCCGCGTCGACGACCCACTGTCCCAAGGATGCAACCTGCTGATCAAGGAAAACCTGGCCTCCCCCATCGGGGATCTGGCGGACCTTGTCGAAGGGCTCGGGCTCGGAAGCTCCGACATACGCCTTAAGGACGACTACAGGGAAGCCTTGACCAGGTCCTATTCGGATCTGCCCGAGGCAAGCAGGGAAGAACTCTTGAAAGTCGCCATGACGGTAAAAGGACACCGCGGGATCAGCGTCGACGAACTTTGTTCCCGTCTCGGATGGAGCTTCAGCAAGGTAAGCAGGACGGTCACCACCCTGGAATGCGACGGGTTCATCTCAGTGGACCTTCTTCAACACTGCCATCCGCTCGCTGCCAAGTTATAAAGAAAAATGAGTATCTTTGAAAACATGTTCTTCATCGATACTCATTGCCATCTTTCAGACGAAGCGTTCTCCGGCGAGGAGGAGGCTTACATCGACCGTGCCCTTGAGGCCGGGGTCGGGCTAATGCTGCAGCCGGATGTCGACAGCAGGGAACGCAAGGCCATGTTCGACCTTGTGGACAGGCATCCGGACGTACTGCGTCCCATGCTCGGCCTCTATCCCGGATCGGTGGACGCGAACTGGAAGGAAGAGATCGACAGGATGCTCGGATACTCTTCAAGGCCGGTGGTTGCGATCGGAGAGATAGGACTTGACTATCACGAGGGGCGGGAGTTCGAGAAGGAGCAGAAAGAGGCCCTTGACTGGCAGCTGGACTATGCGGCCGGGCATGACCTTCCGGTCAACATCCACATGAGGGATGCGATGGGGGATCTTCTCGACGTATTCCGCAGGCACAAGGGACTCAGGGGGAACATGCATGCCTACAGCGGCAGCTACGAAAGCTTCCTCGAGCTGAGCCGGCTCGGGGACTGGTACATCGGAGTCGGAGGGGTCGTCACCTTCAAGAACGCCTCGCTGGCCGAAGTCGTCCGGAAGGTTCCACTCGAAAGGATAGTGCTCGAAACCGACGCCCCGTACCTTACGCCCGTACCATTCAGGGGCAGGAGGAATGAAAGTTCATACATACCAATCATAGCAGCCAGGGTGGCAGAACTCAAGGGCATCTCCGTCGAGGAGGTGGCCGAGACTACCACGAATAACGCCAAAACCTTGTTCGGAATATGAAAGGATCTTCAATTCTGATGATTTACACCGGCGGTACGATCGGCATGAAGCAGGATCTCAGGGATCAGACGCTCAAGCCCTTCGACTTCGACCAGATCCTGGACGAAGTGCCGGAACTCGGGAAATACGCCCTCAGGATCGACTCGTACACTTTCGATCCCCTGATCGATTCCTCAGACGTGGAACCATCACTGTGGCAGTCACTTGCCACCTTGATTAGGGACCGTTACGACGATTACGACGGCTTCGTCGTACTCCACGGGACGGACACGATGGCATATTCGGCATCGGCCCTCAGCTTCATGCTCGAGAACCTGTCCAAGCCGGTGGTCTTCACCGGAAGCCAGCTTCCGATCGGAGTTCCGAGGACGGACGGCAAGGAGAACCTTGTTTCGGCGGTGGAGATCGCTTCGGCGAAGGATCCGGAAGGACATCCGCTGGTGCCCGAGGTCTGCATTTATTTCGACTCCCTGCTGATGCGCGGCAACCGTAGCACGAAGGTCAGTTCAGAGGAATTCAGGGCTTTCCGGTCACCCAACTGTCCTCCTCTGGCTGAAGCGGGCATAAACATCAAGTATAACCGCAAGGTGATAATGAAGCCCGCTCTATGGTCCGCCCCGCTACAGATCAGCACGTCCCTTGACACCAGGGTCTCGATACTCAAGGTCCATCCGGGCATAACTCCGCAGGTGATGCGCCACTTCCTGTGCAGCGATGCTGTCAGGGCCGTCATCCTGGAAACATACGGTTCGGGCAATGCACCATCCAGCCAGTGGTTCATAGACATAGTCAAGGAAGCAGCCGTAATGGGAAAGGTGCTTATCAACGTAACACAATGTCTCTCAGGCACAGTGGACATGGATCTGTACGCCACCGGGAAGGCCCTGGAGAAGGCCGGCGTGATCTCCGGCAAGGACATCACGACAGAGAGCGCACTCGCGAAATTGTTCTACCTGATGGGCAAGAGTCCGGACAACAGATGGGTCAAGGCCAGGCTCGGAGACAATCTTAAAGGAGAAATTTCCGAGTAACCCTTGCCTTTTGAAAATAAATTAGTAAATTGCAACGGTTTTTTAGAAGGTTTTCAACCATCCGATTTGAGTCAGATTGAGTCAGAAGAAAGATAACTTTTTAATACTTTATTAATTAAATCACACGAAAACGGTTATGAAAAAGTTTTTCATGTTCTTGGCAGTAGCAGGTGCTCTCACCTTCTCTGCAAGCATCGCGTCCGCTCAGGATCAGGCCGCTGAACCCGCCGCCACCGAGCAGGCAGCTCCCCAGCAGCTCTCCGCCGAGGATCTCCTCAAGGGTACCGGCGAAGATGTTCCTTTCCACCAGCAGATCAAGTCCTACTTCATCCAGGGAGGTCCGGCCTTCATGTCCGCAATCATCCTCTGCTTGATCCTCGGTCTTGCCCTCGCTATCGAGAGGATCCTCTACCTGTCGTTCGCGAAAACCAACACCAAGAAACTCGTCGCCAAGGTTGAGGAAGCCCTCGCCGAAGGTGGAGTCGAGAAGGCAAAGGATCTCTGCCGCAACACCAAGGGCCCCGTCGCCAGCATCTTCTACGATGGTCTGCTTCACTATGACGAGGGTCTCGACGTGGTCGAGAAGAGAATCGCTTCTGCCGGTGGCGTCCAGATGAGCCTTATGGAGAACAACCTTTCCTGGATCTCCCTGTTCATCGCCATCGCCCCTTCACTCGGATTCTTGGGAACGGTTATCGGTATGGTCAAGGCC
>JAEEGJ010016664.1_pt1 | contig 16799 bp, 13 predicted proteins | sample 8958761 | NCBI WGS metagenome assembly JAEEGJ01 (sample SAMN16246546, study PRJNA631951) | gut metagenome | biome: gut microbiome; feature: rumen; material: RS-attached | host: Bos | place: Iran: Karaj | collected 2018-10 | reverse complement strand
GGTCATGCCAGCACGCAAATCCTTGATTTCTCGAATGTTCTTGTCAAACTCGAAAGCTCCTTCGTTCAACAGTTTGATGACGTTGGCGACATGATGTGTGTCGAGATGAAGCTCTTGGGCGATTTGAATATAGAAGTTATCGTTGCTTTCCATTGTCATTGTACTGTCTGTCCTTTGATAGTGTATTTCTTCCCGTCCTTGATGATGACGATTTGGCCATTCTGAAAGACTTTCTGGACGGTTGGCCCGTCGGGCGAATGGGTTTCATTAATGTCGTAATTCCCTTTGATTAATGGTTCGGACCAAATGGGTCCCGACTCATGACCGTTTTCGAAGATCATGCCTACGCCGTAGCTGTATCGGCCTACAGCGAGGCTTTGCCATGTTGTGTCAATATACGAGGTGCCTTCGATAGAAACCTCGACAATGCTCGAGAGATGATCATCGGCTCGCCACAAACGGTATTCTTTGCATTGCGAAAACACGTTTACCATCCTGTAAATCCTGACAGCGTGGCCGTCAACCACATAGATGGCATCGTGTCCCATATATTTCCCCACATGGGAGCCAAGGGACTCGCCACAACAAAATAGGGGATGCGAATAATCTATTTCTGAGAAACTGCTTTTCTTGATTACCTGATAGATCGTTCCTTCCTGGTCTTTTAACAGCAGATGAGAGTTGCCCTCCCTTCCCAGAAAAAGCCCTGAGCCGACCATCATACCGGAGGTAAAGTTGGGGCCTGGGTTGGTGATTTCGCCGAAACGGGAGCAAAGAACGATTTGTTCGATCTGGCCATTCTGTAATTTCTTGTTCATCCAGAAACGCCCTTTCGTCTTGTCGAAGGAGCAGAGGTCGAAGTTGAAATCCAATTGGATGCATCTGACTAGCGTCTTTTCTTTTAGGTTGACAGTATATAACTTCTTATCATTCAATCCGTTACAATAGAAATACAAGCCATCGTAGGTGAGGCATGAAGGATGATGGCATCCTTCTACGTTGAAACTTTCAATAAATTCCCCGTCCATGGTGTATTTTGAGAACATATAGCCTTCGGGGTCTCCTCCACAAACATAGATGTATTCATCGTCGGCGGCTATTCCTCGTCCTCCATGAGTCTCAAACTGTTTAAGCAGGTACCAGGAATGGTCGGAGCTGCTTTCCTGTGTGAGCGTTATGATTGGGGCTCCGGTTCCAAGGGTGTCGATGGCAGCTTTGACTTCTTGGATAGGCTTCAATGTAAAGCAGGCCTCGATGTTGTCCACTTGGTTGTAAACAGGGAAGGTTAATACGTTTTCGTACGAGAGGATGGTGCCATTGTATTTCCAACAGAAGAAATCGTAGTGCTCGGAAGGCGTGGCCGTCAGCGTGCAAGGCTCAGAGATGTGATACTCGCCATAGCCTTCCACGTAGCCGCCTACGATGGGATTGGCCATAATGGTCACTTGATAAAGAGCGGAGTCGGGGGCGATGTCGAAGATGGCGTAATTGTAATTGTTGAAATCGTGGCCATTAGGACACAGGTTTCCTAAGGAAAAATAGCCGTCACCATTGCCTCCCCACCCCCAGTTGAAGTGCAGCAGGTCGTTTGCGTCGTAGCCGTCGCAGACGAAGGCGTGGCCTGCACTACCGTTACCAGAATATAACACAGGACGTTGTTTGTCAAGGCAGTCCCTCAACTTGTTCAACCATAGGAGATTGTCGCTGTCTCTCTTCTCACGGTACAAATCCCTCGAATACAGGAAGTAGTCTTTCAGTGCATCTACCACATCCTTGGAATGGGCTCCCGATCCGTTGGCGCTGTAACTCATCTCTACCGATACGCCGCAATGGTACAGCAATGTCGCCACAGCTTCGACCTCTGTCTCACTGGATGCCTCTGTGAGGGAGTCGGGCGTATGGTCCCAATCGTATTCGGTGTTGCCGAAGTCGGCGGTGAGCGTGGTGCCGGAATTATAATACGAATGGCTTCCATAGCCTATGGTGGGATATTTCCAGTAGTTCATGATCTGTCCCATGGCCACAGCCACACAGCCCACCTCGGCATGATCGCAGGGACCGCTCATCTCGGGGCAGAGGCTGTTGTAGAGGCAACCCTGATGCCATTTGGTGGTCAGCAAGGGCTCCACCGCCTTGGCGGACCTGTTGTCGTTGAGTCGCCCCGTGGCCTTCACCAGCTTCCATTGTTTTGCGGTGGTTTCATCGGCAACGATTTGATTGTCAATGCCGTATTGGATTCTCGTTGCGAAATTCTGAAGGTAATCTTCCATCTGGACAGGAACATCCTCCGGATTGAACTGGCTTTCATGCGAATATCCGATGATGGGTGTCTCGCAGTCGTCGGCTGATACGATGACGAAACCGTCAGAGGTGTTGAAGATGTAAAAGGCCGGGTCGTTATTAATGGTTCGGTAGGTGCTCGAAAGGGAGATGTTGTCGGTTCCCATAAACCTGACGGCGATAGCTCGGGCCGTCTCCTGGTCGACGGGACGGGCCGTCAAGCCAAGAGACAAGCCGAAGACGATAGCTAATATGTGCAGGAGCCTTTTCATCATTTGATCTCCTGTCCTGTGATAGTGTATTTCTTCCTGTCCTTGATGATGACGATTTGGCCGTTCTCGAAGACTTTCTGGACGTTGGGGTCGAAAGGCTCCTCGTTTTCGTCGATGCCGTAATTTGTCTTCTCCAAGGGTGCGGACCATACGATCTCCGATTCGTTGCCATTGGCGAAAACCGCACTTACTCCAAATCGATAGGTCCCGACAGGGAGGTCCTTCCAAGTGGAGTCGATGTAACTGGCGCAGGAGACCTCCTCAGCGAGGGTGGTTATGTGTTCTTGACCGTCGGAGCGATAAACGCGATAATGTAGAATCTGAGCCAGATTGTCGGCTATCTCATAGATGCAGGCGATGCTGTCGAACGGCACATACAAGGCATCCTTTCCTTCGTAACGACCGACAAAACCGCCTTGGGGATGCTGGGCTAAGACTGTCAAAGGCTTCCGATGGATGATATTCATGGTGAGGTCATAGTCGTAAAGCTCTCCAGAGGCCTCCACCAATAATAGGTGGGGCGTTTCGTCTTCGGCAGTGTGGTATCCAGCGCCAACAATGTATTTGGAAAAAGAGGGACTTTCTTTGATCCTGACACCGTTGCGGTCCACCAAACGTAACTTGCGTTCGGTTAATGAACCAATCCAAAACCCGTCGTTGATGGGATCATAAGTGCAGCTACCCTCGTTGGTTTTGACACCCACATCGATGGTATCGACGAGCGTTTTGTTATCAAAATCCAAACAGAAAAGACTGGTGAACGTCAAGGAGCCCATGTTATAGCCGTTGCAATAAAAGTAACGGCCGTCATAGGCAAGGCAGCTGGGTTCAATGAAGAATTCCCCAAATCCGAAATCCTCCAATACGAGGTCCTCTACAAATTCGCCGTTCATCGAGTATTTGACCATCTTGGGTTTCGGATAGGCGTATCGTACGGTAAAATAGATGAAATCGCCATCGGTGGCGATGTCACCGTAATCCGGATCGATCTCGAATTGTTTCAGGAGATTCCAATGGCTGTTGCCGACATTGCCCCACGAGAGGTTTACGTAAGGGTTTTCGGGGTCGGAGGCTGGATTGACGGTGACTTGTTTTGGTGTTTTAAGGGAGAAGTTGGCCTCAAGGTTAAGGTCTGTCGTGACTAGAAAGCCATACGTGGTGTCGTAACTTACAATCAAACCGTCTTTCTTCCAATAGAGGAACTCGCAGTTGTCGGAGGGAACCGCAGTCAGGATGCAGGAGTCTCCCATCAAGAAGCTACCTGATCCGACGATGTCGCCGCCTGATGGGGGATTGGAGGTGACGGCAATTTCGTAAGGCGCATAATGGGGAACAATGTCAAAGATGGCCGCGTTGCGGGTGTTGTAGTCGTGTCCGAGGGGATTCAGATTACCCAAGGCGAAAAAGCCGTCGCCGTTGCCTCCCCATCCCCAGTTGAAATGGAAAAGGCCGTTGTCGTCGTAGCCGTCGCACACGAAGGCATGGCTGCCGTCGCCTTGACCGTAATAATACACGGGGCGTCCCGAGTCGAGACATGCTTTCAGCTTGGCAGGCCATTCGGAGGGATTGTCGCTCATGGACTCACGCCTCATCTCGTCGGAGTATTTGAAATAACGTGTTAGAGCGTCGGGGACATCGTAGGAATGGGCCCCGGAACCATTGGCGGTATAGTGCATGTCAACCGAGACGCCGCAATGGTACAGCAGAGTCGTTATGGCCTCGATTTCGGCCTCACTGGATGCCTCTGTGAGGGAGTCGGACGCATGGTCCCAATCGTATTCGGTGCTGCCGAAATTGGCGGAGAAGGTCATGCCCGCGTAAGGATAAGAGTGAGAGCCGAATCCGGTCTTCGGGAATTTCCAGTAGTTCATGATCTGTCCCATGGCCACAGCCACACAGCCCACCTCGGCATGGCCGCAGGGACCACTCATCTCGGGGCAGAGGCTGTTGTAGAGGCAGCCCTGATGCCATTTGGTGGTCAGCAAGGGATCCACAGCTTTGGCGGACCTGTCGTCGCTGAGTCGCCCCGTGGCTTTCACCAGCTCCCATTGCCTTGCGGTGACTTCATCGGCAACGATTTGGTTTTCAATGCCATATTGGATTCTCGCCACAAAGTCCTGGAGGTATTCCTGCATCTGGACGGGAACGTCGTCGGGATTAAACCGGCCCTCGTGGGAGTAGCCGATGATGGGTGTCTCGCAGTCGTCGGCGGAGACGATGACGAAACCGTCTATGGTGTTGAAGATATAAAAGGCGGGGTCGTTATTAGTGGTTCGGTAGGTGGTCGAGAGTGTGATCTGGTCGGTCCCCATAAACTTGACGGCGATAGCCTTGGCCATCTCCTGGTCGACGGGGTGGGCCATCAAGCCTGAGAAGAGGCCAAGAATCGACACTAGAAACGTAAGATGTTTCTTGAAGGGAACCATTGTCTTGTAATTTTGTGGGGACAAAGTTACAAAACTATTTTTGCATTTCCAAAACCATCTCCATGTCGATGGTGTCCATGTGATCGCCTATGAGGGTGAGGTGCAACACGGCACCTGATTGGATTTGGCTTTTGAATTCCAGGGTGTAGTCCTTTTCCGTGCCTTCAAGCAATTCGTCGAGTTCAAAATATTCATTGGCCAGATTCTTTGTCCGGCGGGGTGAAGCGTTTTTCATGGTGACATGGGCTCTCAGGTTCTTGACACGGCCCGGACCATAATTCAGTAGGTGTATCTGTAGGTGACACCTGGCCGGGGTGAAGGCCAAGGTGGGTTCCGACGCGAAATGAATGCTTGTGGGAACCACCTGTGGTCCTTGGCTGGGATGGAGGATCTCCATCGGCACACCGTTGAACTGGGTGGGAATCTGTCCTATTTCCCAGCTGGGGTAGGTGGTCTCGAGGTACTTGTAATCCCCTCCGTCAATTTTGGCACCTAGGGCGAGGTGGTCGGGAAGTGAGAAAAGCACATAATCGATGTGCGCCTCCTCGAAGATGGCGGCCAACAGGATCGTTTTGTCCTCGCAATCGCCCATGCCGTCGGAAAGGGTTTCGATGGGGTATCGAACGTACTCGTCGACGCCTTTTGAAACCGAGTCGGGGGCATATTCGATGGTTTGCACGAAATACAGGGCCGAAGCTACATTGGTGTAGTCGGATGAGTCGGGGTGACAGAGCATGGCCGCCAACGTGCCCATGAGCTCGCGGTCGTATTCCGATTGGATAAAGGAGAAGTAGTTTGAGGCGGTTTTGCCATCCTCAAGTTGGTAGCCATAGATCTCGTGTCGACGCTCGTTCCGGTAATAATCGAGCAGCCGATGGTCGATCCATAGTTCCAGGCTGTCGCGCTCCATGGCTTTGACGGTGCCAAGCGACAGACATATCAGGATGCTAAAAAGGATTCGTTTCACTTCGGTTGTTTTCCTCAGATAACGCAGGACGACGACTTTTATTATTGATACAGAATCGGCTTGGCCTGGGGGATGTCTGATTCCTCAATGGTCATGATGTCACGGTCAAGTATCACATAATCAGCGTCTTTGCCGACCTCGATGCTGCCTTTTCGGTCTTCGAGGAAACAGCCTTTGGCAACCCAGATGGTAATGGAACGCAGGGCCTGTTCACGGGTGAGGGCGTTCTCCATCTGGAAACCATCGGCGGGGGTTCCGTCAAGGTGCTTGCGGGCCACGGCTGCGTAGAAGGTATAGATGGGACTGATGTCCTCGATGGGGAAGTCGGTGCCGTTGATCACCCAGCCGTTTTGCTGAAGCAGCCGTTGATAGGCGTATGCGTTTTTGATGCGCTCGCCGAGTCGTTCCCCGGCCCAGTCCATGTCGGAGGTGCAATGCGTGGTCTGGATGGAGGGGATGACAGAGTAGTTATGATACCTCTGGAAGTCGTCTTCAGCGACCACCTGCGAGTGCTCGATGCGCCAGCGGAGGTCGTTGGAACCCTTCAGGAACTCCGAGTAGATGTCGAGGATATGACGCACGCCTCCGTCGCCGATGGCGTGGCAGCACACCTGATAGCCGGCGTCGTAGGCCTTCTGGCAGACGTGACGGTAGAACTCGTCCGACTCCAGGATCAGCCCCGAGGTCTCGGGAGCGTCAGCGTATGGCTCGATGAGGTTGGCCCCTCGTGACCCCAGTGCGCCGTCGGCGTAGATCTTCACGCTGCGGACGGTGAGTCTTTCCTTGTCGATGATGCCTTGGCTCATGAAATAGTCCATGGTCTCGTCATCAGGATTAATCCATGCGTTGACATGAATTTTCAGTAAACTAGATTCTTGTAGGCTATCAATTAAAGTGATGGTTTCGATATCCAAACCTGCGTCGGTGACGCTGGTAAGACCGATTTTGAGGCAGTTCTCCTGGGCTTTCAGAAGGGCTTGGATGCGTTGTTCCCTGCCCATCGGAGGGATTAATGCCTTGGCAACATCGGCGGTGTTGTCGAGGAGGATGCCGGTGCAGCGGCCGTCTTGAACAAGTGCCATGCCGCCGTCTTGTTTGTAACTGGGTGTGATTCCAGCCAGGTCAAGCACTTCCTTGGAGACCAGCACGGCGTGGCCATCCACACGGGTGAGCAGCACTTTCCTGCCAGGGAACTCCTCTGCAAGTCGTTGGTTGTCAGGGAACTCGGAGGGCATCCATAGGTTCTGGTCCCATCCGCGACCGAGGAGCCATTCGGCGGGGTAGAGGCTGTCGTGGACCTTCAGTCGCTCGATGGCCTCATCGTAGGATTGACAGCCTTTCAGGTCGGCCCAACGGACGAGGTTCTCGCCGTAGCCGCTGAAGTGGCTGTGTCCGTCCATGAAGCCGGGGTAGACCGCATTTCCTTGAGCGTCAACGACTTCGGTGGCGGTATAATGGCCCATAACCTCGTCTTCAGGCCCTACGGCGATGAATATCCCGTCTTTCACGGCAAAGGCTTGTGCCATGCTGAAATCGGCGTCGACGGTATAGATTTTGGCGTTGTGGACGATGAGGTCAACAGGGGTTTTGTTGGAGCAGGATGACATAACGAATAATAATAATGATACGGCGATGGTCAATAATCTTGTTTTCATAATTTTTTTCTACCGATGTGGCACCCCGATGGGGTGCGGAGGATTATGGGGGGTTGTGTTTTGTTTTACCGATGTGGCACCCCGATGGGGTGCGACCAACTTTTATCTCTTAACTTTTATCTTTTATCTTTTATCTTTTATCTCTTATCTCTTATCTCTTATCTCTTATCTCTTATCTCTTATCCCCAAATATTCCCCCACCTCCACCTCTTCCGGCTTTCCGATCATCATCGGTTTGCCTTTGGCTACCAACCATAAGGTTGAGGCGTGTTTCATTAATAACTCCAAATCATGTGAGCTGTAGAGGATGGTTTTGTTTTCCTCTTTGGCTAGGCGGGATATGAGCCTGAGCAACTCCACTTTGCTGGGGTAATCGAGGAAGGCCGAGGGCTCGTCCATATAAATAATAGGGGTGTCCTGAACCAAGGCCTTGGCGATCATCACCTTCTGCTTTTCACCATCACTTAATGATACGAAGTCTCTGTCAATGAGTTCTAAAACACCTGTTACTTGAAGCTTTGCTTTAATTATGTCATAATCCTCGTCACGGAGCTTGGCCATCAATCCCGAGTGGGGGTAACGGCCGGAGGCGACGATGTCGAAGACCTTCAGGAAGAGGTCGTCGGGCTTCTCGGTGAGGACCAGGCTGAAGAGCTTGGCGCGCTCGTTGGGGGAATAGTCGCCCAAAGGCTTGCCGCACAGCACCACGTTGCCGGCAATGGGCTTCAGGCTGCCTGTGAGGGTCTTGAAGAGGGTGGTCTTGCCGCTGCCGTTGGCACCTACCAACGCCACGGCTTCGCCTTCGTGCAAAGTCGCTTCGATGGGAGGCATCAGGGCCTTGCCCTTATAGCCTATCTGAAGACCGTTACAGCGCAGCACTTCTTTCATTTCGACAGTACTTTTTGACGGTGGAAGATGACGTAAATCACTATGGGTGCGCCAATTAAGGCGGTCACCGAGTTGATGGGCAGGTTGCCGTCGAAGCCGGGCAGCCTGGCGATGAGGTTGCAAAGTAAAGCCAGGTCCATGCCGATGACCGCCGTGGCGGGGGTCAGCATGAAGTGGTTGCTGGTATGGTAGGTGAACCGCGCCAGATGGGGCACCGCCAACCCGATGAAGGCGATGGGACCGCAGAAGGCCGTGATGACGGCCATCAGGAAGCCCGACACCAGGATGGTCAGCAGGCTGGCGCGACGCAGGTTCAAACCGAGGTTCTCGGCGTATCTGTCTCCTAAGAGTAAGAGGTTCAGCGACTTGGAAAGAAGGAATGCCATCGCGGTGCCGACCAGGATGGTGCCTGCCAGATAGCCCAGCTGGCTCTTCCCGACGTTGGAGAAGCTGCCGAAGCCCCATATCACGAACGTGTGGACGTCTTCTTTCTGGCTGAAGAACTTCAGCACGTCAGTCACCGAGCCTGCGATGTAGGCAATCATGATGCCCACCAGGATGAGACTCACCATGCTCTTCAGCCGAGAACTCAAGGCCAGGATGAGGAGCAGTACCAAGAAAGCTCCCGCGAAGGCGGCGATGGTCACGCCTACGGTGGACCATCCCGGCATGGCGCTCACCGCCATGCCGCTGAGCTTTCCAGTGAGGAGCACCACGATGGCTACGCCTAGGCTGGCGCCACTCGAGATACCCAGGATGGAGGGGTCGGCCAAAGGGTTCCTGAAGAGAGTCTGCATCAGCAAACCCGAGACGGAAAGGCCGATGCCGGCAAACAGGGCTGTGATGGCCTGAGGCAGACGGTAGTCGAGGATGATGGTCCGACAGGTCTCGTCGCCCCCGCCCATGAGCACCTTCCAGAACTCCGACAATGGCACGCTCACGCTGCCCACCACAAGGTTGAGCACGAAAAGCAGCGCCCCGACCAGCAGAATCAGCAGGGTCGGAAGCCAGGACCGTGTCGTGTTTTTCGCTTCCATCAGGCTGCAAAGATAAGAAATCTTCCCGATTGCCATGCAAGTTTGGGAATTTCGCCGTATATTTGCAAGTTAATTCAAAACCGGATACAAATGGGATTCTTTTATAAACACAAACCGAAGGGATTCAACTACATCCCGAGGTACTACGACCCCCAAAAGGAGGAGTGGGAGCGCAAGAAAGCCGAGGCCGGATACGAGTCGAGCCTGAGCCACGAGGAACAGCTCCGTCTCCAGATGCGCAGCAAATGGGGCACGAACAAGGATGCCGAGGACCCGTCGGAACGCCGCTACAAGACGGTGCGCGCCCTCATCATCGGCGCCATCGTGCTGGTGGCCTTCTACTTCATCTTCTGCACCCCGATGTTCACCAACATCATCTCGGGATTAATGGGTAAATAACGGCGGTTATGCTCGATGTGATCAAACTGCTTCCCGACGGCGTAGCCAACCAGATCGCTGCGGGTGAGGTCATCCAACGGCCTGCCTCGGCAGTCAAGGAGCTCATGGAGAACGCCCTCGATGCGGGTGCCACCCAGATCGACCTCGTGGTGAAAGACGCGGGCAAGGCCCTCATCATGGTCACCGACAACGGCTGCGGCATGTCGGAGACCGACGCGAGGATGTGCTTCGAACGTCATGCCACCTCCAAGATCAGCAAGGCCGAGGACCTGTTCTCGATCCGCACCATGGGCTTCCGTGGCGAGGCACTGGCGAGCATCGCGGCCATCGCACAGGTGGAGCTGCGCACTCGCCGTAAGGAGGACGAGGTAGGGGTGAAGATCATCAACGAAGGCTCGGTGGTCAAGGAACAGACCCTTGTGCCCATGCCGGTGGGGACGACCTTCACCGTCAAGAACCTGTTCTTCAACGTGCCGGCACGACGTAACTTCCTGAAGTCGCCCGCCGCCGAGATGCGCCATATCGTGGAAGAGTTCACCCGTGTGACCCTCATGAACCCCGAGGTGGGCTTCACCTTCACTAGCGACGGCAAAGAGCTCTATCATCTCTATCCGGGGAACCTTAAACAGCGTATCATGGGACTCTTCGGGAGCCATTACGACGAGAAGCTGCTGCCTGTTCATCAGGATACCGACCGCGTCAGCATCCACGGATATATCGTCAAGGCGGAATTTGCCAAGAAGACCCGTGGCGAACAGTATTTCTTCGTCAACAAGCGCTTCATCAAGCATCCTTACCTGCATCACGCCATCGAGAACGCCTTCCTGGAGATGATTCCCAAGGACAGCTTCCCGGGGTATTTCCTTGATATCGAGGTGGATCCCGCCGATATCGACGTCAACATCCATCCTACCAAGACGGAAGTCAACTTCATCGATGTCAAACTGGTGTATGCCATCCTCCACGCCGCCGTTCGTAAGGCCATCGGACAGAACAACCTGTCGCCGATGATCGACTTCGACGAGCCGGCCAACCTGGGCTTCGACTTCGGCGAGGTGGTCAAGTCTTCCAATCCCATTGTCCAACCCGAGGTGCCGGTCAACCCGTCATACAACCCCTTCAGGCAGCACCAGGAACGGGTCAGGCCTTCGGAAGACTGGAGGCTGCTGTATGGAGAACGTACCGACCAGACAGGGGAGGAAACGTCCTCGGAAAGTCGTGCTGAGACGCCCCAGCAAATCGAGCAGAAGAGCCGTTACCTTCAGCTGAGCCAAAGTTACATTGTCACTACGGTGAAGTCGGGCCTCCTTGTCATCGACCAGCATCTGGCCCATAGCCGCATCCTCTTCGAGAAATTCCTCAAGGAGATGGAGACCAACAGCGGTCACTCCCAACAAGAGCTGTTCCCCCAGCCGTTCACCCTCAATGCCAACGACGCCTCATTGTTTCGTGAGCTGATGCCGGAACTGCAACAGGTGGGCTTCTCCTTGGAACAGGTCAACCCGACCACCTTCATGATCAACGGCACTCCGGCCGACCTCTCTGGCGGCGACCCGGTGGACCTTCTCGAGAAGATGCTCGAAAACTATAAGATCAACCGCACCGACCTCCAGCTGGAACGCAAGCTGGGCATCGCCAAGACCATGGCGGCGCAGTTGTCAGTAAGGTCCAACACCCCGCTGTCGGAACCTGAGATGCAAAACCTTGTAGACCAGCTCTTTGGTTGCAATGTCGCCGAAGTCGCCCCTGACGGGAAAAAGATATATACCCTCCTCACAATCGAGGAACTGAACGGAAAACTGAAAACGGAAAACTGAAAATCTCTAAATTCTAAATTCTTAATTCTTAATTCCTAATTCTCAATGAGCAACGAATATCGTCCCTATGGTTTCTCACTACTGCCTGTCGCCGTAAAGAACCTTTTAATCATCAACGGCATCTGCTATCTCGCCTACTTAGTGCTGGTTAGGATGGGTGTGATCGACCTCAACTACTGGCTGGGCATCTGGAGCCTGCAGACGGGGATGTTCCGGGTGTGGCAGCCCTTGACCTATATGTTCATGCACGGCAATTTCGAGCATCTGTTTTTCAACATGTTCTCGCTGTGGATGTTCGGTGCGACGCTTGAGAATGTGTGGGGTACGAAACGTTTCCTGTTCTATTACCTCGTGTGTGGTGTCGGAGCAGGTCTTATCAACATGCTGATTCCGGGTATCCATCTCTCCGTGGGCGCTTCAGGTGCCATCTACGCCTTGCTGCTGGCCTTCGGAATGATGTTCCCCAACGAATATATCTACCTCTATTTCCTCGTCCCAATCAAGACCAAATGGTTCATCATCGCCATGGTGGCCATCGAGCTGTTCGAGGGCTTCTTCCGGACCAGCGACGGCATTGCGCACTTCGCCCATCTTGGAGGTATGCTCATCGGATTTATCATCATTATGATTTGGAAGAAGAAAGGCCGTTTGTACTATTGATATGAAAAGAGATAAAAAAGAAAGAGCAAGAGTCAAAAACAAGCGCAGCGTACTGGGACGCATTATTGTGTTCCTGCTGGCTGTTTTGGCCTTTGTAGGACTTCTTGCCATGGCGATGAGCGTGCTTGGCAGTTACGTCAACCCGACCCGTTTTGTGTGGCTGTCGTTTTTCAGCCTTGGTTTTTGGGTGATTTTCCTCTACAATGTGGTTATTTTGGCACTGCTGCTCCTGATGTGGTCGCGCAAGGCGTGGATCTCCATCATCGCCTTGCTGATTGCCGTTCCCGGTGTGGTAAAGTCTTTTTCCATGGGGAAATCACAGAGTGGAGGCGAGTTGCGGTTGATGAGCTATAATGTGCTGTATTTCAAGGATCAGTACGACAAGGATAGATCATCGTTGGAGGTTGCCGCCGAGATGGCCAAGATGGTGAAGGAAAACGATCCCGATGTGTTCTGCATCCAAGAGTTTCAGATCTTTATGCCCAAGACGGGAAGGGACGCCTGTGTCGCCGGTTTCGGTGAGATGCTGGGGATGCCGTATCATTACTATCATAAGAAGGCGAACTTCGGAGGAAATGTCATCTATTCACGGTATCCGCTTAGCGCCCTCGACGAAGACATTCCTTTTGCCGAGGAGAAGATCTATGGTGCAGTGGCCAAGGTGGATGCGGGCGAGAAAGGCGTGTTTTACGTGCTATGCTGCCATCTTGTCTCGTTCCAACTCACAGATAATGAGATAACTGTGTTCTCCGATTCTGGCAATAGCAAGGAAGAGGTGCAGAAATACGGCAAGTCGATCATCGTCAAGTTGAAGAAAGCCTATGAGAGAAGAAGCGAAGAGGTCAGCGAGATGCTTGCCGATATCCCGCACGACGGACGTCCCATCATCATCTGCGGCGACTTCAACGACACTCCGATATCCTATACCTACCATCAGATCAAGAAGGCTGGCTTCGTCGACGGTTTTGTGGAAGCCGGTCGTGGCATAGGCTACACCTACGCTGGCAAGCTGCCGTTACTGCGAATCGACTATGTGTGGGGCAACGAGCAGATCGTGCCGATGTCGTTCAAACGAATTAAACATAAAGGATCCGACCATTATCCTGTGATGATGGACTTCAACGTGAAGCATGGACTTTAAACTCGTATCGGACTTCAAGCCCACGGGCGACCAGCCTGAGGCCATCAAGCAGCTCGTCGAGGGACTGCAACGGGGCGATCGTGCCCAGACACTGCTCGGGGTGACCGGCTCGGGCAAGACCTTCACTGTGGCCAATGTGCTGGCGCAACTCAACAGGCCGGCGCTTATCCTGAGCCACAACAAGACCCTGGCGGCGCAGCTCTATGGCGAGTTCAAGGCGTTCTTCCCGGAGAATGCCGTGGAATATTTCGTCTCCTATTACGACTACTACCAGCCGGAGGCTTTCATTCCTTCGACCAACACTTATATTGAAAAAGACCTTTCGATTAATTCCGATATCGAGAAGTTGCGCCTGAGCACCACCACGGCTTTGATGTCAGGTAGGAGAGACATCATCGTGGTCTCTTCGGTGTCGTGCCTTTATGGTATCGGCAACCCCGACGACTTCAGCAAGAACGTCATTTATATCGCCCGTGGACAAAAGTGTCGCCGCGACGATGTGGCCAAAGCGCTTGTGGACGCCCTCTATATCCGTAACGAGATCGAGTTCACCCAAGGCAAGTTCCGTATCAAGGGAGAGACGCTCGACATCTTTCCGGCCTACGCCGACATCGCCTACCGCATCGTTTTTTGGGACGATGAGATCGACGCCATCGAGAGCTTCAACCCTGTCACCGGCAGCCGTATCGAGGAGATCTCCGAGGTTACCATCTTCCCGGCCAACATCTTCATCACCTCGAAGGACAAGATGAATGCTGCCATTGTGCAGATTCAGGACGATATGTTCCGTCAGGCGGAGTATTTCCGTGAGATGGGGAAGGGGCTTGAGGCCAAGCGGTTGGAGGACAGGGTGAACTACGACATTGAGATGATGCGTGAGTTGGGCTATTGTTCGGGCATCGAGAACTATTCAAGGTATTTCGACGGTCGCAGTCCCGGCACCCGTCCTTTCTGTCTGTTGGATTTCTTCCCTGACGACTTCATCACTGTCATCGACGAGAGCCATGTCACGGTGCCTCAGATCCGCGGCATGCATGGAGGAGACCGTTCGCGCAAGCAGACCTTGGTGGAGTATGGTTTCAGGTTGCCTTCCGCATTGGATAACAGGCCTTTGGAGTTCCATGAGTTCGAGGCTTTGACGGGTCAGACCATTTATGTGAGCGCCACGCCGGCTGAGTATGAGTTACAGCAGAGCGAGGGTGTGTATGTGGAGCAGGTGATCCGTCCCACGGGCTTGTTGGACCCTGTCATCGAGGTCCGTCCCAGCGTGAACCAGGTCGATGACCTTTTGGAGGAGATCCGCAAGGTGAAGGAGAAGGGGCAGCGTGTGTTGGTGACCACTTTGACGAAGCGCATGGCTGAGGAGCTGAACACCTATTTGAACAATTTGAAGATCAAGGCACGGTACATCCACTCTGATGTGGATACTTTGGAGCGTGTGGAGATCTTGCGTGGCTTGCGTCTGGGTGAGTTCGACGTGTTGGTAGGTGTGAACCTCTTGCGTGAGGGTTTGGACTTGCCGGAGGTGAGTCTGGTGGCCATTTTGGATGCTGACAAGGAAGGTTTCTTGCGTTCGGAGCGTTCTTTGACGCAGACGGCGGGACGTGCTGCACGTAATGCTGAGAGCAAGGTCATCATGTATGCTTCTACCATCACTGAGTCGATGCAGAAGACTATTGACGAGACCAACCGTCGTCGTTCGAAGCAGATTGCTTATAATGAGGCCCATGGCATTGTTCCGAAGACCATCATCAAGGCCATTGACACTTCTTTGGCTGAGGCCACGGGACGCAGGGTAGCTTCTTATGCTCAAGAGGAATCCGCTGGTGTTGTCGCTGCCGAGCAGGTCGAGTACAAGACCAAGAAGCAGTTGGAGAGGGCCATTCAGGAGGCCAAGCGCAACATGGAGAAGGCTGTCAAGGAGATGGACTTCATTGCCGCGGCCTTCTGGCGCGACGAGATGACCCGTTTGAAGGCGGTGGAGGAGGTTACCCAGTGATTTCTTCTGGCGTCAATCCAGTGAGTTGTGCAATGGTCTCGGTGTCCATTCCCATGTCCTTCATTTTTTTGGCCATTTCAAGGGCTTTTGCTTTGCTCCCCTCGATGATTCCCAATTCCTTTCCCAATTTCTTTCCCAATTCCTTTCCCAATTCCTTTCCTTCTGCGATTCCGATTTCTTTTCCTTCTGCGATTCCGATTTCTTTCCCTTCGGCATGTCCTTGCTCGAACCCTTCTTTGTTGGCGCATTCCCATGTGCTGTAGCTATCCCAAAGATCCCGGAGGCTCTCCCTGTATGTTAGAAGTTGCGTCTCGTTGAACCGTGCGATCTCTGCTTCACGGAAGAGCTTTTGGAAGACATCTTCCTGGAGTCCTTCGGGCTGCTCGTCGGTGTAGCAGAGCGAGTAGAGGGCGTACATCCACTTGTCGCGCATCGTGTCGAGTTTGATTTCCATTTTCTCGATTTTGGGCATCTCAAGATAGATAAGGGTGAGTTTGTCGTAAAAAACGTGTTTGTCTTTTACATCCATGAGCTTGATTCTATGGAAATACTCATCCTCGGGATACTCGTTTCCTGGGAAAACAAAGTCCAGGATGGCGACCAGATATACATCTTTGAGGTGGTAGTCCCAGCCTTTCTTTGGCTTTTTTTCTTCCATTTTCAAGCTGCGACCGAGTCTGGCGAGTTTCTTCTCCATTGCTCTGGCTTCGGCTTCCGCTTTGGCCTTGCCTTTCTTGCCTTGCTCTTGGATGGGTATGGTGGCGTAGTAGAGGCTCCGGTCTTTAAAGTAGATTTGCTTGCCGTTCTGCATTTCGACAATGAAGTCGGCGCCTGACTGTGTCTGGCAGAACACGTCGAAGTAGCTTGAGCGCATGGTGTTGATTTCGCCAACATGCTCAACGTTCTTATAGGTGATGGATATGATGGGGTCGTTGTTTTCGTCGTCGGAGATAAGCGCGTTGAGAAAACTAATGAGCAGGTCGGCATTCTGCTCAGTGCCGAAAAGTTTCTTGAAACCATAATCGGTGTACGGATTAATAAATCTGTCTTCCATAATATTAATTAATAATAATTTCTACAATCTGTTTATTTATTGTCCAAATATATTCTTAACATTTCTGCAAAGGTAGAAATTTTAATTCATACTCCAAGAGTTCATACGTTATTTTTTTACTATTTTTTTGTTTTTCCCGAAAATAACCTTATTTTTTTAGCCTCCTTGTCCAAATAGGTTTTTCAATGGCCTATCAGGGCGAGG
>JAEEGJ010016662.1_pt1 | contig 16799 bp, 9 predicted proteins | sample 8958761 | NCBI WGS metagenome assembly JAEEGJ01 (sample SAMN16246546, study PRJNA631951) | gut metagenome | biome: gut microbiome; feature: rumen; material: RS-attached | host: Bos | place: Iran: Karaj | collected 2018-10 | reverse complement strand
AGCAACCCCGACTTTGTACAATATATCGCCGACCAGTGCGCCAAGGCGGGCGACATCACCACCCGCAAGATGTTCGGCGACTACGCCATCTACTGCAACGGCAAGATATTCGGCCTCATCAGCGACAACGGCTTCTACGTCAAGCCCACCGAGGCAGGACGCCAGATGCTGCGCTCCGAGGAGATGCGTCCACCCTACGAGGGTGCCAAGCCTTATTTCTATATCGAGGAGGTTGACGACCACGAATACCTGACCGCTTTGGTCAAGGCCACCTGCACCGAGCTCCCCGAGCCGAAACCCAAGACGAAAACGAAAAAGGAGAAGTGAAACCAGGCGACTTGCTTCTATTTTCTAAACTCCACGGAGCTTGAATTTATTAGTCTCCACGGATCACTCGTATTTTCACGTATATTGGATAGGTGGAGATGCTTTTCAATTCTCACTTTTCAATTTTCACTTCCCGTTTGGCTTTGGTGCTGAGAGGCAGCATATAATAGACCGACATCCCGTCGCGGAAAAACTCCACTGCCCCCCAGCGTTTCCAATAGCTGTGGGTCTTCAGGTGGTGCATCACAGGGATAAAGACAAAGTCGTACTGCTGCAAGTCGGGCCACAGCGACATAATCATATCATAATTCAGGCTTGTGCCCCTGTACTTCTCGTCCACTATAAACGAAAAGACAGCAATATACCTCAGCCCGTTCAGCCGCTCCAACAGCTCCTGCTTCTCAGAGCGGATTACCTCCGTCTCCTCTTCAATGCGGTAGTCGCTCATATTCAACAGCCCTATCACCTCGCCTGCCACATCTAAAGCCTTCACGCTCATCGACCAATTGAAATGCAGGTGCTTCACCCACTCCTCCACCTCCTTGGGGTCGAACCCATACTGGCGGGTCATCCACGCAACCGTCGTCGGAGCGTCAGCGGGGGTCATCCGTTGCAATGTGTATTCTATCGGCATTGTATTATAAGGCTGTTGTATGAGAGCAGGATATGGGGATGATAGGAGAGCTTGGACTTGCGCAATCCCTCCAACCCCATGTCCTCCTCGCGGTTCATATAGACATATTGCTCTGGCAGATGGGCGGCAAACTGCTGGTTGATGATGTTGAAGGCCCCGTCGATACGGCGGTTGGCTTTCTCCACGCACACATCGAAAGTGTCGTGGGTCACCGGTGCGCCGTAGGTAAAGGCTACCATCCTGCCGTCGATGAAGATGCTGCCTCCTATTGCATCCAGCTGTTCCCAGTGGGAAAAGACGTTCTCCATAGCCCTTGCCTCGGCATCGGCGCTGAGGTCATAGCCAGTGTCGTGTCCGTTCTCATCCACTTCGGTACGCCACAGCATAGCTAAACGGCGGCACTCGTCGAAGAGCGACGGCTCCAGAGGGCGGTAGGTGAAGTCGGGATACATCGAAAGAAACTTATTGACGTGGTTGCGCTTGGCCTTAAGGCTGCCGCCTTTGAGCTCAGCCAACTCTCGTCGCAGATATATGTAGTCATATTGGTTCCTCCGGGGCTCAACCGTGACCCGCCCAGGCAACAGAGCTGCCACCTGCGCGGCCGGTTCATCCTCCACACCGATAATCATCAAGTCTGTGTCTCCAGCCGCTGCATCGGCACACAGCATCTCCACCAACCTGGGCGAGGGAGCCTCCGCCGAACAGACCATATAGGCACGCCTCCCCTGCAGGTTGAAACGGAAGACAACCGTCTTCTTGCACAGGCAGACCTCGGTGTTGAACCAGAACCGCCACCCGATAAGGTTGGCAAAAGTATAGTTGCAGTTGCGCCTGCCTGCGGCAAGCGTTACCTCCTGCACCGCACTGCGGTCGGCAACAGTCAACGGATGGAACGCCAATCGGCCTGTATCACATGGTGTTGTCATATAACAAGTACACTATTCAAGATTACAAAAATACGAAAAAAAACACAATTTCCGTTGATACGTTGATAAGTTTATATGTTAAACGATGCACATCGTATACACGTATCAACAATATCAACATTAAACAAAATCCACTCCCATTTCATCAAACAACGTTCACAATTCAGATTATTTTTGTATATTTGCTTGTTCAAACAACTGGGTGATATAGCCACAAGAATTTGAATGATTGGTTATTATCAATATTATAGCAAATAGAAAACATAAAATATTACCACAATGAAAAGAATACTTATAGTTGGTGCCGGCGGACAGATAGGTTCCGAGCTGACCCGTAATCTGAGAGACATCTATGGTGACAACAATGTTGTGTGCAGCGACCTTCGTCCGCTGAAGGGCGATCCCTACGAGCGCGGCCCCGTAGAACGCATCGACTCGACACAAATCATGCAGATAGCTACTGCTGTCAAGCAGTATAACATCGACACCATCTACAACCTTGCCGCTATCCTCAGCGCCACCGCCGAGCTCAATCCCATGCTGGGCTGGAATGTAGGCATCGGCTCATTAGTCAACTGCCTCGAAGTAGCCCGTCTCTTCGGCTGTGCCGTCTTCACTCCCTCCTCCATTGGTGCCTTTGGCCCCAGCACTCCGCACGACAACACCCCGCAGGACACCATCCAGCGTCCCAACACTATCTACGGTGTGACCAAAGTCACTGGCGAATTGCTCTCCGACTACTACTACACCCGCTTCGGTGTCGACACCCGCAGCGTCCGTTTCCCCGGTCTCATCAGCCACATGACCCTTCCCGGTGGCGGCACCACCGACTACGCTGTCGAAATCTATTATGCCGCTGTCAAGGGTGAGAAATTTGTCTGCCCGTTAAAGAAAGGCACTTTCATGGACATGATGTACATGCCCGATGCCCAGAAAGCCATGATTGACATTATGGAGGCCGACCCCAGCAGATTGATACACCGCAACAGCTTCAACGTGACGGCCATGAGCTTTGACCCTGAAATCATCTACAACACCATCAAGAAACGCTACCCCGACTTCAAGATGGTTTACGAACCCGAACCCATCAAGCAAGCCATTGCCGACAGCTGGCCCGACAAGATGGACGACAGCTGCGCCCGCAACGAATGGGACTGGAATCCCCAGTACGACCTTGAGAAGATGACCGACGACATGATTCTCAATCTGAAAAAGAAACTGTTGTAATACTCATCGCTCATCAATAAGCCTGCAATACTGACTACAGTACTGCAGGCTTTTTTTATTTCTGCTGTCACTTTTTGCCTCTTTTTTGGCTCTAAACGTTATGCGTTGACGTGATAAACGTTGATATGTATCTCACCCAACATATCAATAATTTAAAACTGGTTGCCAGGCGGCAACTTTCTTATTATTCGAAAAAAAAAAGTATTTTTGCATCTCTAAAAACGATTATCTCATACTGCAATGAAAAGAGTGGTTCTTCTATGCCTCGTTGCGCTGACTGCATTGACTGCCACAGCGCAAAACAACCGATGGGATTGCCTTGACACCCTTATCGGCGAGGCGAAATACGCCACAGCCTACCCCTTGGCACAGGGGTATTACCGCCAAGCCCTTGCCGACGGCAAGGGCACCGAATTGCTCACCGCGGCCTTCTACCTAACGGCACTCGACTATGCCTACAGCAAAGATGCCGCCGACTCGGCCCTGATGCGCTACAGCCTTTTGGCACGCAGGCTGCAAGGCGTGGACCGCGCCGTGGCTTACGCCTTCCTCTTTCAGACCTACAACAGCCTGTATTCGAAATATAATTACCGTCTGGACCGCAACAAGCCCTCCGACGACCCCAACATGAAGTACCTCCGATGGCACCGCCAACGTATGGAGGACACGCTGATGGTATGTGCCGACAATGTGTTGGTGCAGGCCGACGCACTGCAGAGGACCGACACTCACCCCTACCGTCGCCTGCTCCGCAACCCAACTAACGACAGCATCATCTTTCCACCTCTGGACACTACCCTGTTAGGCATACTGGTGCAAACACTGCTCGAACCCTCGGAGCACCGCATCGACCTCGCCAAACTCGCACCTGCACAGCGGGAGAGTGTGTTGTCGCCCCTGGCGCAGTTCTGCCACGACACGCTGACTTATCCCTTCCCCATCGCACTACACCGGCAGGTGGCGGAGCTCTATGCCTCAAGCCCTGCCGACACGAGGCTATGGCTCGACCTGCAACGTTACGAGGTGTGCTACAGCAGCAACATCAAACCCCTCACCCTTGACAGCCTTGTCCACTACTACCGCCCCCTGCTTGCCACCGACGATATGCGTGCTATGCTGTGCCTAAGGCAAGCGGAGAACCTCGACTTCAACAGGCAGAGGGTGAAGGCGGAGCAACTCTGCATCGAGACCGAGCGACGCTACCCCAACACCTACGGCGCTTACCTCTGCCGACAGCTGCGAAGGGACATCTGCCAGCTGCGCTATGAGCTGCATTATAACCAAACCGAGTCGTCGAAACGCCACCGAATGGCTGTGGTGGAGGCGCACAACACATCACTGCTCAAATTCAAGATAGTGTCGCAGCAGCTACTTGAGGACAGCTGGAACTGGAAGAAACACGCCGACACCCTTTTGCGACTCCCCTCGGTGGCACAGTGGCAGCAGCCGCTGCCCGACCCGGGCGACCACCTGACGCACTCCTATCTGATAGCCCTGCCCCACGTGCCGCAGGGCGACTACTACTTGGTGGCATATACCGACAGCTCGCTGTGCTACGAGAAGTACCAGTCGGCCGATGCCGCCTTCTTCGCCTACTATACACCCCTCAAGCCGGGCAGACGCTCTGGCCTCTCTCCTTCGCAAGGACATCTGGTAGACCGCACCACAGGGCAGCCCCTCGCCTACAAGCGGGTCACACTACACTCCTATGGTGAAATAACAAACCTGCATTACCGCCTACGCTGCCGCACCGACAGCGAGGGTTTCTTCCGCTTTCCCACCTCGTCGCCACGCTACATACTTACCAAACTAGAAGTGCTGGCCGCTCGGGTAGAAGGGTATGAGACGGAGTATGGGAGTGAGGGCTATTATGATGTATTCACTGGCCATGCCTACCATCAAAAACCAAAGCGGCTGGACATAGTGATGACTGACCGCCCTGTTTATCGTCTGGGCGATACCGTGCACTTCAGTTGCGTCGCCTACCTCAAGCATAGTCGCGGCAAGGAATGGAAGTCACATCTACGCCCTGCCAAGAATATGAAGCTGATAGCCACCTTTTGCAGAAGATATGACGACAGCGAAGACACCCTCCACCTCGTCACCGACAGCCACGGCCGCTGCTGGGGTGAGTTTGTCATCCCTGCAGATGGCCAGAATGGGTATTACGACCTCACCGTCAAGTCGACCGACGATAATTACTGGGGTGACCCAGATTACTCCGATTACCAGACTATACAGGTAACGGCTTACAAGCAGCCCCATTTCATGCTATCGCTCTCCACCACCAAAGACAGCGCCGACTCTACTGCCGTCCGCCGCTTCGGCCAGCCCGTGACGTTCTACGGCAATGTGGCAAGCTACAGCGGTGCCCCCATGACCGGCACACGCATCAAATGGGAGGTGAGTTGCGAACCCTTGACCAACCCCCTGCAAGCCAACACCATCGCCGACGACTTCCCCTTCAGCGACAGCCTCACAGTTGACGAAGAGGGGAACTTCCAATTCTCTTTCACCCCAATTAGAGATTCTATAGGCTCTATAGGTTCTATAAATCATAGGATTTCTAAAGAAACTAAAATATACACCGCCTATGTCCGCGCCATTGATGCCGACGGGGAGACGCACGAGCAGCGCCTCTCGCTCCATGTGTCGGACGCCGACGGCTACTGCATGCCCACCGGCGACGACCTCAGCCACCTCACCTTTGCCTACAACAATTTTGACCACCAGCCACTGAAGGGAGCCGTACGCGTGGTGTTGCAACAACTGCGGCAACCCGACACTATCCGCACCCTCGACACCTTGATGAAGGAGTACCCCGACGCCCGCTGGGTAGGCACACGCGAGGAGTTTCGCCACCTCTTCCCCTATCGTGCCTTTAGCCGTGAGGAGGGCGACAAGCACTCCTGGCCTGTCGTCGCCACACGCTTCGACCAGACCACCGAAGCCCGCAAGATAGACATCCCCAACCTCCCCTCGGGGCTCTACCGCGTCACCTTCTACACGCCCGACAGCAACCAACACGACACCCTTATCAACTATGTAGCCCCCAACGGCCGTGTGACGGGCGACGACATCGTGTGGCTGCGCACCACCCCCCAACGCGACTGGACATACTTCCCCACCCTCACCTGCCGTGTGGGCGACACCGTGCGCATAGAACTGGGCAGCCCCTACGGCAACCAACCGCTCTTCTACCGCATAGACCATGCCGCCAAATGCTACCGCCGCGGCATGCTGGTGCTCGACAGCAGCCACACCTCCACCCTCGTCATCCCCATCACCAAGCGGATGCTGGATGGCTGTGTGGTGACACTGGCTGCTATGCGCGAGGGACGCTCCTTCGCCATACGCTATGCGATTAACGTGCTCCGCCCCGACCTGCGGTTAGATATAGGCATCGAGACCTTCCGCGACCGTATGCAGCCCGGCGAACAGGAGCAGTGGCGGTTGCGTGTCACCTCCCCTCTTGAGAGGGGTGGCCAAAGGCCGGGGTATGTTATCGACACCCTCCCAAAAGGCATCGAATCCAACCTTAGCCTCACCATGTACGACCTCGCATTGGAGGAATACGGACACTTGAACTACGGCTTCTGGCCCTGGCGGCAGGAATACGACGACCTCCAAATCACGCGACCCTACATAAAGTCAAAACGCATGAGCTACACCGTTAAAACACCCCTATTACCTCTCAATCCCACCGTCGGCCAGCCCCGCATAGGCTTTGCCTTACCCGAAGTAGCCAACTACCACAAGCAACTGATTGCCCGCTTGGGTACCAGCATCACAGGCACCATTATCGACGCTAAAACCCAAGAACCCCTGCCCTTCGTCAACGTGGTTGTCAAATATGGTAATGGCACGGTAAAAGGTACCACGACCGACTTCGACGGCAACTTTGTCCTAAAGGGAGTGCCCGCAGGCGAATACACCATCATCGTCTCTTCCGTCGGATACGGGAAACTGGAACAACGCATCACCGTTCCCAGTAATGGTGTGAGGGTGCTGAACATCGCGATGTCGCCTACCGCATCGAAATTGGAAGAAGTCCAAATACTTGAGAGCAAGGTTCACGTCATTGAGATAGGCGCTCCCGAAAGTGGTGCCCGTATGTCCGCCGACGACATCGCCCACATGCCAGGCACCAGTCTTGAGAGTATCGTTGCCTCGGTAGCTGGCGTGGGTTCTGCCCGTGGCGAAAACGGCATGGTTACGATGCAGGGTGGTGTGCGCAAACGCACCGGCGTGAATGTACCCAAAGAGGCCATTGCCGAGATACCCCCCATGTTTAATTTCGGCAGCTCTGCCACTGAGAAGGCCTCCTCTATGCGCAAGAACCTCAGCACCCTCGCCCTCTTCGAGCCTGCCCTGCGCAGCGACAAGGAGGGCTATGCCACCGTCTCCTTCACCCTGCCCGACATCCTCACCCAGTGGCAGTTGTACGGCTTCGCATGGACCGACCAGTTCCAAGTGGGCACCCTCAACCGCACCATCCAGGCACAGAAAGAACTGATGGTACAACCCCTCATGCCCCGATTCCTGCGGCAGGGCGACACCATCGAAATCCGCGCCAAAGTCTCCAACCTCACCGACAGCGTGATGGAGGTGCAGGTAGGATTTGAAATGGAGAATGGAGAATTGAAAGGAATTGAGAATGGAGAATTGAGAATGGAGAATTATCCGGGTGCGGCAACCAATTCTCAATTAACCGTCTCTCCGCATAGCAGTGCTATCAGCACCGCCCGTATCGCCGTCCCTGCCGACTGGCATGTGGCCGACTACAAGGTCTATGCTTATAAAACCTCCACCTCTGGCGGACATCACTCCGACGGCGAGCAGGGCCAGCTGCCCGTCCTCTCCAACCGCGAGCGTATCACCACCAGCCACCTCATCTACGTCCCCGGCAGCGTGGACGGGAAAGAGGTGGTCCGCACCTTCGACATCGCCCTGCCCTCTCCCGCACCGGGCGACAGCACCACCCTCTCCTTCACCGCCAACCCCATACAATACGCCATCGAGGCACTACCCCATTTCAAACGCCTCCTCATGCCGGGCAACATCTACCTTGCCAACAGCATCTACGTCAATCACCTCATCTCGCAACTCTCCCCCATCTCCGACAAGGAACGCCAGCAAGCAGCCAACCGTGCCAAGAGCGATATGAACAAACTAAACCTCACTCAAGGTGGCCGCGGCGGATGGAGCTGGATGCCTGGTGGCGGTCAGCCTAACCGATATGTGACCGAGGCGGTGTTGCAGAGCTTAGTCGACTTTCCCCATGCCAAAATCTTCAGAGCACTGAATTCCCTCGACAATATGCTCGTTGATGCCTACAAGAGTCATGTTGACGACAAAAACCGCACCACGCCGCCCAGCGATGACCACCTCTCACTGCTCTACACCCGCAGTCTTTACTCCAATACAAAGCCCCTCAGCGAATGCGACAGCATCACGCAAGAGGCCTACCGCTTCTACTACCAACTGTGCCGTATGCGTAGCCTTGAAACCAAATCGCTCCACACTCAGGGCCAGCTCGCCCTGCTGATGCTGCACATGGGCGACACCGCCGAGGCTGTCAGCCTTGCCAACCGCATCAAGGAGAGTGCCCACACCAGCGACGACCAAGGCATGTACTGGCTCAGCAACGTGAGCGGCTACGGCTGGTACGACCGCCCCATCGAGACCGCCGCGCTGATGGTGGATGTCTTCGCTGACGTGCTGCACGACTGGGAGTCGGTAAGCCGCATCCAGCAGTGGATTCTCGCCTCCAAGCGAGGCACCACATGGCACACCGACATGTCCACCGCCCGCGCCCTCCGCGCCCTCCTACGCCAACCTTCAAGCACAACTATCAATCAAGGTACCGTCACTATCAAATGCAACAATCAAGAAATTGAAAGCGGGACATTAGACGTTGAAAAATACACAAATGCGTCAGCCAATTTTCAATTTTCAATTCTCAATTCTCAATTATTCCCTGCCTGGGGCGCCCTGTTCCACAGCCACGACACCCCAATCGACAGCATCCAGTACAACGGCACCGGCATGAAGCTCCGCAAGACCCTCAGCCGCGTCAATGCCGACGGAAGCCTCACCCTCCTGAACCCCGGCGACAAGCTGCATGTGGGCGACCGTGTGCGTGTACACATCGATATAGACTGTCAGCAAGGTTTCGACAACATGGTGCTCCGCGACCAGCGTGCCGCCACCTTCGAGCCCGCCAGCACCACCAGCGGATGGCAGTGGAACGACGGCCTGCGCTACTATGTGGACGTGCGCGACGAGTGGACCGACTGCTACATCGACCACCTCGGCCCCGAACACTACTACGTGGAGTACGTCCTGTGGGTGCGCCACAGCGGCACCTTCGCCAACGGCATCTGCACCCTGCAAAGCGTCTACGCCCCCGAATTCCGCGCCAACACCGACTCCCAAAACATCTTAGTGCCGTGAACATAATACATCTAACCGACCTCGACCACCCTGGGGTGCAACCCTACGCCCGCCTCACCGAAGCCCAGCTGCGCAACCGGCTGGAACCCGACAAGGGCATCTTCATCTGCGAAAGCCCCAAGGTAATCCGCGTGGCACTCGACGCAGGCTACCAGCCCCTGTCGCTCCTCACCGAAGAGAAATTCCTCGACACCCAAGCCGCTGAGATTATAGCCCGCTGTCCTGATATGCCCGTCTACACAGGCAGTCGCGAATTGCTTGCCTCATTGACCGGCTATGAACTGACCCGTGGTGTGCTCTGCTGTATGCGCCGACCCCAGCTGCCTACCGTCGAGGAATTGCTTGCCCACCGCCCACCCCGCGTGGCACTGGTGGACAGCGTGGTGAACAGTACCAACACCGGTGCCATCTTTCGTGCTGCCGCCGCCCTCGGCATCGATGCGCTCCTCCTCACCCCTGCCTGCTGCGACCCCTTGAACCGCCGCAGTGTGCGCGTGAGCATGGGCACCGTGTTCCAACTGCCGTGGACCTACCTCCCCTCATGGCCTTACCCAGCCATAGAACTGTTCCACACCTTCGGCTACAGGACTGCCGCCCTTGCCCTCACCCCCGACGCAGTGCCTATCGACCACCCCCAACTTAATGCCGAAGAGCGCCTCATCATTGTCATGGGCACCGAAGGCGACGGTCTCGACCGCAGCACCATAGACGCCTGCGACTACAAAGTAGTCATCCCCATGAAGCATGGAGTGGACAGCCTCAACGTTGCCGCCGCTGCCGCCGTCGCCTTCTGGCAACTGCGTAATCAATCCTAGGTAGCCCCATCTCGCTAAAAGGCTACATATACCTATGAATCAATCTGTTTGCTCATATTATCATCACCCTTATCGCTCAGTAATCCGAAGAAGAAGGGTTGAAGAATCGCATAAAGATGGAAGAATATCCATAGCCACCCTTGAGGCATGCTCAACCCAAGAGGGCTACACTGGGAAAAGAAGGGGGCTAGAAGTTCCAGCCGAGTTTTTGATGAATTGCGGTGAAAAAGGTCTGACGGTGGAGGCGGACTAGACGGACGGTGAAAGGAGCACGTGAGAGGTTTATCTCGGTACCACTGGCTAGATGTTGCTGTTGCGAGTCGACACTGAGATTGAACGACTGAGGGCTTGGGTGCGTGGCAAGGCGCAGGTGGGCTCCATCTGGAACTATGATAGGACGCAAGGTGAGATTATGGGCGGCTATGGGGGTGATGACAAAACAGCCACTATTGGGGGTGAGAATAGGACCGCCACAGCTGAGCGAATAGGCGGTGGAACCGGTGGGGGTGGCCACTATGAGACCGTCGCCGGCATAGGTGGCGACGAAGTCATTGTCGACAAAGAGGTCGGTGCGCAGCAACGGAGCGTCGTCAAGCCGATGGAGGCAGACCTCATTGAGAGCTGTGAGTGGCGAGATGGCCGGCGCAGTTATCTGAAGAAGTGTGCGGGGTTCAAGAGTATAGCGGCTGGCAAGGATATCGGAGACGAGGGTGTCAATATCGTCGCGGCCGGCGGTAGTGAGGAAGCCGAGATGCCCAAAGTTGATGCCCAGCACGGGTATGTCGCGATTGCCGATGAGATGGACGGAACTGAGCAGGGTGCCGTCGCCACCAATGGAGAAAAGAAAGTCGTAGTGAATGCCGACAGGCAGACGGTCGGACACCTCTTCGGTGTCAACACCATTGCGGTGCAACATATCGGTGAGCAGTTGGAGCTGTTGGCGCAGGGGCGATTCGAGGTAGCGGACGTAAAGGGCGACTTTCATTTTAAACTAAAGATTCATTATTATTATCGAAGCAGTGTTACGGTTCCAGTGTAGATGCGTTCCGAGCCGTCGGCATGGTGGCAACGAGCCTTGTAGACATAAACTCCCTGCGGGAGAGGCCGGCCTTGAAAGTCGTTGCCATCCCAACAGTCGGTGAGGCTAGTGGAATGGAAAATGTGGGCACCGAGACGGTTGTAGATGTCGAGGCTATAGCCGTCGGCAAGGGGTGAGAGGAAAAGGGGGCAGAAGCGACCGTTGTCGGGGTCGCCATAGATGATGGCGTTGGGGATATAGGCGTCGGGTTGCTTTATTTCGGGCAGCAGGAGCTGGACAGTATCAGAGTATTTAATCCACTGTCCACAGATGTCGGGGGTGCCGATACGGTAGACGTATCGGCCTGCTGCACGGTTGATGTCGTAGTCGGTGTAGGTGAGATACTGCTCGGGCTGAGTAGCAGAGCGAGTAAGTTCGGCAATCTGTTCAAAGATATCGCTAGAATCTGTGGCTCGATAGATGTAACAATGCCTACCCCAGAATTGGGGGTCGACCTCGAGGGTGAGTGTGACGGAGGGCTGGCTTTCGTCGTATTGGAGATGTGAGATTTGTAGGTAGTCGGCGGTGTCGCCATACTCGAAATAGAAGTCTTGCACAATGGAGAAGGCGCAAAGGCTGTCGGGATTGGTAACGGCGAGATAGGCACGGAGATGACTAATTGCAAGTTCGGGTATGAGAGTGTCGAAAGCGAAGGGGCCGTCGGGACCGAAGCGGTGGATATGCCAGTCTTGATCGCCTTGTAGTTTGTAGTAGAGGCTGTATTGGAGTACACTGTCGGGCATATTGATGTAGCGGTTCCACGAGCATTGCAGCATCCGCGAACAAGGCTCGGTATGAATATTGAGGCGGGGGTTGTGGTAATAGGGAGTCAGTGGGCTAGCCTGATAGCAGCTGTCGAAAGCGAGGATGCGGAAATTGTATTCAAAATTGTTGAACCGATTGAGCAGTTCGGAGCAAAGATAGGTGGTGTTGAGCCTACCCCACACAGTGTCGTAATAAAGACAAGGGTTGCCCATACAGATATAGTAGCCCATGACATCGGTGTCGGGGCTGGGATACCAGCTGAGGCGTATTTGTCCGAGAGCAGTGTCGACGCTACAAAGGCGCAGAGAGCAAGGGCTGGTGGGCACATTATCTTGATAGAAAAGACCCACGGGGGAAGAAGTGTCGGCGATGGAGGATGCAGTAAGTAGGTAGTTGACGGTATCGCCACAGATGGTACGGTGGAGGGTGTCGAGATAAAAGGTGTCGGTGACGGTGGCTATGCAGACGTAAGAGTCCTCGTCATGGAACATCCTATGGAGACGGTAGGTGGCCGAGTCGGATACTTTAGCCCAACTGAGCATTCCCACCTGGTTGGCAACTACCGCAGAGTAGGTGAACCGCAACGACTGGGCAGACACCACGGTGGCAGAGAGCAGACAGAGGAGGAGTATGAACAATCGTTTCATTGGAGGGACTGCATTTGGACTAACTGATAGTAGCGGCCTTGGAGTGCAATAAGCTCGGAATGGGTGCCCTGCTCCACGATACGGCCCTGCTCGAGCACCACGATGAGGTCGGCATGACGTATCGTGGAGAGGCGGTGGGCAATAACGAGGAAGGTGATGGGCGATAACTGGGAAGAGTGGTCGTTAAGCAGCTGGTCGAGAGCCTGCTGAACCTGACGTTCACTCTCGGTGTCGAGGGCGCTGGTGGCCTCATCGAGTATGACGATGTCGGGACCTGGAAGGAGCGCACGGGCAATGCTGAGACGCTGGCGCTGTCCACCGCTCAGCAGGTCGCCTCCATCGCCTATCACGGTATCGTAGCCTTGGGGTTGCTGAAGGATGAACTCGTGGGCCTGAGCCAGACGGGCGGCCGACTGTATCTGCTCCTTGGTGGCGTGGGGAGCGGCAAAGGCAATGTTGGCAGAGACGGTGGCGCGGAAGAGGAAGGTATCCTGCGCCACGACACCTATGCGGTGGCGCAAACGAGCCAAGGGGATGTCGCCTATGGGCGTCCCTTCGAGCAGTATACTGCCAGATGAACACTCATAGAAGCGCATCAGAAGGTCGGCAAGAGTCGACTTGCCCGAGCCAGAGGCACCGACAAGAGCCACTGTGCTGCCCTTAGGGACAGAGAGGCATATATCGTGTAGCACCTCGACGCCAGGAGTATAGTGAAACCCCACATGGCGGAATTCGATAAAAGCCTGTGAATCGGAAGTGGGAACGGCTGATGCTTGTTGTTTGGACGGGACTACATCCTGTTCGCCCTCGAGGGACAGCACTGACTGAAGACGATCGACGCAGGCGCGACCTTTCTTCATTTGTGATATGGCAGTGGTCAGCTCCTTGGAAGGAGGAATCATCAGGACAAACATCATGATGTAGGATACAAATAGTTCGGGGGTAAGCGACGAGTCGCCACCTACCACCAAAGAAGAGCCAAACAATAGGATACCCACAACTACGCAATTGCCCAGAAAGTCGCTGACAGGAGAAGAGAGGTCGACCCGTCGCAAGACCTGGGTGCGGAGGTGGGCATAATCGCTATCGGCCTCGCGGAAGCGATGGTTGGAGAAGTCGATCGCCGTGTAGGCCTTGATAACTTTGAGCCCCATGATAGTCTCTTCCATCAGAGAAGTGAGAAAAGAGCCTTTGGCCTGCAACTGCTGCGAACTGCGGCGCAAACGGTGGGAGATGCCAGATATCACTACCACGATAAGCGGCAGCATGAGGATGACAAAGAGGGTGAGTTTCGGGCTAATGTAGAACAGCATTGCCATGTAGAGCACCATGCTCACAATGGCAACCACCAACTGCTGGACGGAATTGAGCGTGCTCTCCTCATACTCCACCATGTCGGTGCCAAACCGCGCTAGCATGTCGCCCTGACGGTTGTTATGAAAGTAGGACATGGGAAGGTGCATAGCCTTGTGGAAAAGGCTGCCACGGATGTCGCGTATCACACGGCTTCGCACAGAAGCCATCTGCACCAAGGAGAGATAGGAAAAGATATTTTTTAATGCATAGAGGGCAAAGACCACCAAAGAGAAGTAAATGAGCGCATGCCGTGGCCCGAAGGAGATAAGCCAGAGATAGAGCATCTGCAAAGCCTGGGAGAGGAGGTTGCCTTCGGCGACAGTGGCAGCAGCAGTTTCGGGCGAGGGGAAAAGAATCTTGAGGAAGTCGGCAACCGACAAGGCTGTTGCCATGGTAAAGAGAACCGACAGCACCACAAAGAAACCGTATGCCGCCAATCGGGCAGCATACGGTCGCATATAGTGCAGGGTGAATGGCATGATGAAGTAAGAGTTAAGAACTAAGAACTATGAGTTATAAGCTAAGGGTTTGGGGTTAAGGGTTATGAAATAAGAGTTAAGAACTAAGAAGTTTCAAAACGGCCTCTGCCCTACTTCTTAATTCTTAACTCCTACATCTTACTTCAAAGTGTAACCCAAATAGTTATGGGGAGTTATCTGGCGGATGCGCTCTTTGACAGCAGGTGCCACATCGAGGGTCTCGACAAAATCGGCAATAGTCTGGGCGGTCACCTTTTGGTTAGTGCGGGTCAGCTGTTTCAACGCCTCATAGGGGTTGGGGTAGCCAACGGAACGTAGAACCGTCTGAATGGCCTCGGCCACTACAGCCCAATTGTTTTCGAGGTCGGCCTGGATGGCATTCTCGTTGAGTAGGAGCTTGCCCATGCCCTTCTGCAACGAAGCCAAGGCAATGAGCGTATGGGCAATGGGGACACCGATATTGCGGCTCACGGTGGAGTCGGTCAGGTCGCGTTGCAGACGTGAGATGGGGAGTTTGTGGCTCAGATGCTCGAAGATGGCATCGGCAAGGCCGAGATTGCCTTCGGCATTTTCGAAATCGATGGGATTCACCTTATGAGGCATAGCCGAGGAACCTACTTCGCCCGCCTTGATACGCTGCTTGAAATACTCCATAGAAACATAGGACCAAATATCGCGGGAGAAGTCGATGAGCACCACATTGGCCCGCCTGCAGTTGTCGAAATAAGCCGACATACCATCGTAGTTCTCAATCTGGGTGGTGAACTGCTGCCGTTCCAGACCCAAGCTGGCGATAAACTGGTTGGCAAAAGCCTTCCAGTCGATCTCGGGGTAGGCAATAAGATGGGCATTAAAATTGCCAGTGGCACCACCAAACTTGGCACCAAAAGTCAACTGGGAAAGGGTGTCGAGCTGGCGACGCAGACGATAGGCGAAGACCATCATCTCTTTGCCTAAGGAGGTTGGAGAAGCAGGTTGGCCGTGGGTGTGTGCCAACATGGGTATTTCGCGCCACTCTTGTGCCCTTTGCTCTATCTCATCCAACACCTTTTGGTACTGCGGAAGCAACACCTGCTCGTGGCACTCTTTCATGGAGAGGGGCACAGCGGTGTTGTTGACATCCTGTGAGGTAAGGCCAAAATGGACAAACTCGCGATACTCGCCAAGGCCAAGGCTGTCAAGACGACGCTTGACAAGATATTCGACGGCTTTCACATCGTGATTGGTAGTCTGCTCAATCTCTTTCACCTCAAGGGCATCGGACTCAGAAAAATTACGATAGATGTCTCTCAGCTGTTCGACAGCCTGGGGATGAGAGACAAGAAGGCTCCTCAAAGGAAGCTGCTCGAGCTGTGCCAGCGCGATGAAATATTCTATCTCAACCCGCACACGATAACGGATGAGGGCATACTCGGAGAAATAGTCAGCCAGTGGTTCAACCTTGCTGCGGTAACGCCCATCAATGGGGGATATGGCTTTGATACTGTTCATAGAAAGTAGTGGTTATTAAAGGGTAGTATGGTATTGTAAGGGAGATGGTAGTCCGACATAACAAGGGGTCGGACAACAATCCTCCTCAGAACTTTTTCTTGCCTTCCTCTTCGGGATGAGTGAACAGGCGGTTCATAAAGGTATGCTTCTCAAGCAACTTTTCAATCTTGTGGTCGTGAGAAGCATCGATCAGCGCCTGAGCATAGAGGGTGTTGTGCATATCGGTGCCAAGGAACTCAACCCAACCATTCTCAATCATCTCATAGGCTTTGCGCCGCGGACCTTCACCATAGAAGCCTGAGAGGGAAAGAATGTTCACCTGGAAATAGATGCCCATGTCCTTCAAGTGCTGGAGGACATGAGAAGAGGAGCTATAATAGGGGTAACGCTCGGGATGGGCAAGGATGATGTCATAATTCTTCATCTGCAGGTCGAACATCACCTGGTCGAGACCCAGCACCTGTTGGTGCAGAGAGAATTCGGTCAGGAGGTACTTGCCACCGATCAACAAGAAGGCACTGGAGGCGATGCGGTCGTTGAAGCCCGTATCGACACGATACTCGCCAGCAACGCCCAGCAGCTTGGGACCATCGTAGCC
>JAEEGJ010016660.1_pt1 | contig 16801 bp, 14 predicted proteins | sample 8958761 | NCBI WGS metagenome assembly JAEEGJ01 (sample SAMN16246546, study PRJNA631951) | gut metagenome | biome: gut microbiome; feature: rumen; material: RS-attached | host: Bos | place: Iran: Karaj | collected 2018-10 | reverse complement strand
CGGACGAGCACAGGAGCATGCCGATGCGGACGGCGTCGGCGCCGTAGGTTTCGATGAGGTCCAGCGGGTTCGGGGAGTTGCCGAGGGTCTTGGACATCTTGCGGCCGATCTTGTCGCGCACGATGCCGGTGAAATACACGTTGGAGAACGGTTCCCGGCCCATGAACTCCTCGCCGGCCATGATCATGCGGGCCACCCAGAAGAAGATGATGTCCGGGCCGGTCACGAGGTCGCTCGTGGGATAGTAGTAGGCCAGGTCATCCTTCCATTTCTTTAATTCCTTTTTCTTGATAATCTTTCTCTTACCATGATAAGGGTGACCGGGCATTTTCGGGTCGAACACAGAGATAGGCCAGAGCCAGGAGCTGAACCAGGTGTCCAGCACGTCCTCGTCCTGATGGAGGTCTTCCATCTTGATTTCCGGGCAGATAGCCTGTGCTGCCTTAAGCGCGGCTTTAGGTGTGGCTTCCACCACATACTGGCCGTTCGGCAGGTAGTAGGCCGGAATGCGCTGGCCCCACCAGAGTTGGCGGGAGATGCACCAGTCGTGGGCGTTCTCCATCCAGTGGCGGTAGGTATTGACGTAGCGTTCGGGGATGAACTTCGTCCGTCCGCTCTCCACGGTTTCCAGGGCGACCTTCGCGAGGGTGTCCATCTTCAGGAACCACTGGGCGGAGAGTTTGGGCTCGATGACGGCGTCGGTGCGCTCGGAGTACCCCACCGGCGAGGTGTAGTCTTCCACCTTCACCAGGTTGCCGGCCTCCTCCAGCATCTTCACGATCTTCTTGCGGGCGACGAAGCGGTCCTCGCCGACGAGGATCTGCGCCTTCTCGTTCAGTTTACCGTGGTCGTCGATGATCTCGAGGACCGGCAGGTTGTGCCGCAGGCCGATCTCGTAGTCGTGCACGTCGTGCGCGGGGGTGACCTTCAGGCAACCGGTACCGAAGTCCATTTCCACGTAATCGTCCTCGATGACGGGGATTTCCCGGTTGATGAGCGGGATGAGGACCTTCTTGCCGCGGAGCCAGTGGTGACGCTCGTCATTCGGGTTCACGCAGATGGCCGCATCGGCCATGATGGTCTCCGGACGGGTGGTGGCGATCACGAGGAACTTGTCCGTGGGATTCCCCTGCCCGTCGGAAATGAAGTACCGCAGGTGGTAGAAGTGGCTCTTGGTGTCCTTGTGGACGACTTCGTCGTCGCTCACGGCCGTGAGGGCCTCGGGATCCCAGTTCACCATCCGGACGCCCTTGTAGATCCATCCCTTGCGGTAGAAATAGACAAAGGTGTTGATAACCGCCTCGGACAGAGCCGGTTCCATGGTGAAGCGGGTGCGGTCCCAGTCGCAGGAGCAACCCAGTTTGCGGAGTTGCTGCAGGATGATCCCGCCGTGCTCCTCCTTCCATTCCCAGGCGTGCTTGAGGAACTCCTCGCGGCCGATCTCCTCCTTGGAGATGCCCATCGCCTTGAGTTTGGCGACCACCTTGGATTCGGTGGCGATGGAGGCGTGGTCCGTACCGGGGACCCAGCAGGCATTCTTGCCGTGCATCCGCGCGTTGCGGATGAGGACGTCGTTCAGGGTATTGTTGAGTACGTGTCCCATGTGCAGGATGCCCGTCACGTTGGGCGGAGGGATCACGATGGTATAAGGTTCTTTCTCATTGGGCTCGGAATGGAAGAACTTGTGGTCCAGCCAGTAGGCGTACCATTTGTCCTCCACTTCCGCGGCATTGTACTTCGCTGCTAATTCCATGGTTTTCTCGTTTCGTCATTCCCGGATAGACCGGGATTCTCCTATTATCTTACAAAAATACGGAATTTTTGTTAAATTTGCGAAACTGTAACTTGAAACGTACCGCTATTATGGATAACAACAATCCCAAACCGCAGCAGAACCAGTTGAGCATCGAGATCAACCCGCAGTTCACGAAAGTTTCCTACTCGAACCTGGCCATCATCTCGCACTCCCGCAGCGAGTTCGTCCTGGATTTCGCCGCCACCCTGCCGGGGCTTCCCAAGGCGCAGGTGGGCAACCGCATCATCATGACGCCCGAACATGCGAAGCGCCTGATGAACGCCTTGTTCGACAATATCTCCAAGTACGAGGCCCAGTTCGGCGTCATCGACACGTCCGGCGGCAACAAACCCCAGGGCGGAGGCACCTTCGACCTCAATTCCTTCGGTCCCCTGGGTGGCAATAAATCATAGTTTCGAGCGAAGTCGAAGAATCTATGGATTTATTGACAGTCAAAGCCTTTGCCCTTGACATCGACGGTGTCTTCACCGACGGAAGCATCCTCTGCACGACCGACGGCGACCTCCTGCGCGTGTACGACGCCAAGGACGGCTTCGCCATCCGGATGGCCGTGATGAACGGCTACCCCGTGGGCATCATCACCGGCGGCAGTTCCGAATCCATCCGGAAACGGATGATGGCCAGCGGCATCCTCCCCGAGGACGTGTATCTCCACTGCCGGGACAAGATGGACCAGTTCCGGGAATTCTGCGGCAAGTATGCCCTGCAGCCCGAAGATGTGATGTATTTCGGCGACGACGTCCCCGACGTGGAAGTCCTCCAGGCCGCCGGCTGCGGCGTGTGCCCCTCGGACGGAGCCGAGGAAGCCAAGGCCGCCGCGGACATCGTCTCCACCAAGCCGGGCGGCAAGGGATGCATCCGGGAAGTCATCGAGCAGACCCTGAAAGCCCAGGGGAAATGGGTCTTCGACACCGGGCTGTACAAGAAGAAATTCTAGACGGATGGACCTGAAAGGAAAGCGTGTGATCCTCGGAAGCAACTCCCCCAGACGGCGGGAGTTACTTTCCGGCTTGAACATTGATTTCGAGGTTGATACACGGAATAACTTCGACGAACACTTCAGCCCGGACACACCCTATGACGAAGTCCCCCGGCTCATGTCCGTGGGCAAGTCGCACGGGTTCCACCGGCCCCTCGCAGACGACGAGATCCTGATTACCGCCGACACGATGGTCATCCTTCCCCCTACGGAAGGACGCCCCGGCGAAATCCTCGGAAAACCGAAGGACCGCGAAGACGCCATCCGCATGCTCCGGGACCTTTCGGGCCGCGAGCACCATGTCACGACCGCCGTCACCATCCGGACCTCCACGACCGAAGAAACCTTTACCGACACCACCGAGGTCTGGTTCAAGGACCTCACCGACGGAGAGATCACCTATTATGTCGATACCTGCCGGCCCTTCGACAAGGCCGGCGCCTATGCCATCCAGGAATGGATCGGCCATGCCGGCATCACCCGCATCGACGGATCCTACTTCAATGTCGTGGGATTTCCGGTCCAGAAGGTGTACGAAGCGCTTTGCAACCTGTAGAACACAGCTGATAATCATGAGAAGAGTCCTGACCACCCTCCTGGCCACGCTTTGTTCCCTGCTGGTGCTGGCACAGAACGTTCCCGCCCTCGAGCAGTTGAAGGCCGATGTCCGCGCTTTCTATCTGAACCGTATCGCGGACGCGGACAAGGATTGATTAAACCGCTCATGATGGATTGGGATCCAAGGACAGATTGCCATTGCCATATCCTTCCGGGTCTGGATGACGGGGCCGCATCGCTTGAAGAGGCTGTTTTCCTGGCCGGGAAGCAGGCGGAGTGGGGTTTTCGGAAGGTCGTATGCACTTCACACAGAGTCGGAAAGTATCCCAATGTTCCGGATTCGGTGATAACGGCATGCCGGAACCTGCAGGAGGAACTCCGGAAACGGAGCATTCCCCTGGAACTCATTCCGTCCATGGAGTACAGGCTGATTCCGGAGACTTGGCCGGAAACCCTGGAAAAAGGCTGGCTGCTGCCCTGGGAGGGCAATCACATCCTCATCGAACTGCCGATCCATAAAGCTTCAAGAATCGGGAACATCATTCCCGAGGACGAAATCAAGCGTTTGCTGGACCGGGGATATCAGCCCGTCCTGGCGCACCCGGAGCGATACCTGTACCTGGATCCGGACCGATACCGCAGCCTGAAAGAGGCCGGTGCGCTCTTCCAGAGGAACATCGGCTCGCTGGAAGGGTTGTACGGGGATGCCGTGAGCGCAAGGGCGGAAAGCCTTGCCGCCGAAGGATTCTACGACATGCAGGGCACGGACCTGCACAACGCACGCTATGCGGCGTTCTTCGACAGTTTCGGTTTCCGGGTTTAAGGTTCCAACGACACTTCAGGACATAAAAAAAAAGAGAGTCGGCCTGTCTCAGGCGGACGCTCTCACTAACCACATAATTAATAACACTAAAACTAATAACCAATAGAATGATTCCGTCAAGAGAACCTTGCTTCCTCATTCCGGGTACAAAGGTACGGCTTTTTATTTGATTTGCAAATTTTTTCAAAACTTTTTTTTGAAATTTTTTTAATAAATTTGTAACTCATTGATTATCAATATGCAGTTCAATAGATATTTTCAATTGTACATAATACAAGAAATATGACTTTGACGCAAAATGAAACGGAGAGAGACGTATATTGTCCCTCCCCGTTTCCGTTATAGCGTAATTTGCTTACAGTTTCAAAGCAGTTTTTTCCGCAGACAATCAATCATATCCACCGTCATGGAGTCCAGATCGTAGGTCGGCTTCCAGTCCCATTCGGCGCGGGCGCAGCTGTCGTCCATCGAATCAGGCCAGGAATTCGCGATGGCCTGGCGGACCGGATCCACGGCGTACCGGACCTTCAGGTCCGGGATGTATTCGCGGATTTTGGCGAAGAGGGTCTCGGGCTCGAAACTCATCGAGGCGATGTTGAAGGAGTTGCGGTGGATGAGGCGGGACGGATCGGCCTCCAGCAGGTCCACGGCGGCCTGGAGGGCGTCCGGCATGTACATCATGTCCATATAGGTGCCGGGAGCGATGGGGCAGACGAACTCCTCCCCTTTCACGGCGGAATAATACACCTCCACGGCGTAGTCCGTGGTGCCGCCGCCGGGAAGGGTCACATTGGAGATCAGGCCCGGGAAGCGGACGGAGCGGGTGTCCACACCATACTTATGATAATAATAGTCGCTCAGGAGCTCCGTGGCGACCTTCGTGACGCCGTACATCGACCGCGGGCGCTGGATGGTATCCTGCGGAGTGCCCACGTGCGGAGTCTCCGGGCCGAAGGAGCCGATGGAACTGGGCGTGAAGACCGCGCACTTCTTCTCGCGGGCGACCTCGAGGATGTTCAGGAGGCCGTTCATCTGGATATCCCAGGCCAGCAACGGTTTCTTCTCAGCGACCGCCGACAGGAGGGCGGCCAGATTATAGACGGTGTCGATGTGATAGCGTTCGACGATATCGGCCAGCTGGGCCGCGTTCCTTACGTCAGCCAGTTCCGCAGGGCCGCTCTCCAGCAGTTCTCCCTTGGGCTCGGCGCCCGGGATATAGCCGGCGACGACGGTGCTCCCCGGGATTTCGCGGCGGATTTTCATCGTCAGCTCGGAGCCAATCTGGCCGGTGGAACCTATGACTAGGACATTTTTCATGGCGTTTCAATTTGGTAACACAAATTTAGCTCTTTTCCCATAAAAACGATACGGTTTTCGCAGATTTTCCATAAATTTGAAAGCAGAAAACACATAATGACCTAATACAATGTACGGTAAATTTCAACAGCACCTCCGGGATGAGCTCAAAGCCATCGAGGAGGCCGGACTTTACAAGAAGGAACGCAATATCGCATCGGCCCAAAGCGCGGAGATCACCCTCCAGGACGGCAGCAAGGCCCTGAATTTCTGTGCCAACAACTATCTCGGCCTCGCCGACAGCCCCCGCCTCGTCGCGGCCGCCGAAAAGGCGATGAAGGAGCGCGGCTACGGCATGTCCTCCGTCCGCTTCATCTGCGGCACCCAGGACATCCACAAGGAACTGGAAAAGGCCATTGCCGATTACTTCCATACCGACGACGCCATCCTCTACGCGGCCTGCTTCGACGCCAACGGCGGCGTTTTCGAGCCGCTCCTGACCGCCGAGGACGCCATCATCTCCGACTCCCTGAACCACGCCTCCATCATCGACGGCGTGCGCCTGTGCAAGGCCCAGCGCTTCCGTTATGCCAATGCCGACATGGCGGACCTCGAAGAAAAGCTCAAGGAGGCCCAGGCCTGCCGCTTCCGCATCATCGTCACCGACGGCGTGTTCTCGATGGACGGCAACGTCGCCCCGATGGACAAGATCTGCGACCTCGCGGAGAAGTACGACGCCATGGTGATGGTCGATGAGAGCCATTCCGCCGGCGTCGTGGGCCCGACCGGACACGGCGTCGCCGAGCAGTTCAACTGCTACGGCCGCATCGACATCTTCACCGGCACCCTCGGAAAGGCCTTCGGCGGCGCCGTGGGCGGCTTTACCACCGGCCGGCAGGAGATCATCGACATGCTCCGCCAGCGCTCCCGCCCGTATCTGTTCTCGAACTCCATCCCGCCGATGATCGCCGGCGCCGGCATCGAGATGTTCAAGATGCTCAAGGAATCCAACGAGCTGCACGACAGGCTCCAGGCGAACGTGGAGTATTTCCGCGACAGGATGATGGCCGCGGGCTTCGACATCAAGCCCACCCAGTCCGCCATCTGCGCCGTGATGCTGTACGACGCTCCCCTCTCGCAGAAATTCGCCGCCAAGATGGCCGAGGAAGGCATCTTCGTCACCGGCTTCTACTATCCGGTCGTCCCGAAGGGCCAGGCCCGCATCCGCGTCCAGCTTTCCTCCGCCCACGAACGGGAGCATCTGGACAAGGCCATCGCCGCCTTCATCAAGGTCGGCAAGGAACTGGGCGTGATTTAATACCGCTTGCGATGAAAAGATTTTTGATCCTTGCGTCTGCCCTTCTCGCGCTTTCCCTGGGCGCGGCGGGGCAGACGCCCCAGTATAACGGCAAGACCCTCGGCGTGCTGGGCGGTCTGGGCCCCGCGGCTTCGGCCGACTTCATGCGTCTGCTGGTCGTCAAGGCGCCGGCGACGGTCGATCAGGAGCATCCGCGGGTCATCCTGCTCTCCCAGCCCCAGACGCCCAACCGCAACGATTTCATTTTCGGTGTCGGAGAAGATCCGGAGCCCGCTTTGCGGTCCGGATTGGAGTTGCTGACCGACTGGGGCGCGGACATCCTGTGCGTCACCTGCAACACGGCCCACTACTACATCGACCATTTCCGGGATTCGCTGAGACGGCCGCTGATCCACATCATCGACGAAACGGTGCGGTCGGCCCGCGAACGGTCGCCCGAAGGCGCCTGGCTGACAGCCACCCTGGGGACCATTAAGGCCGGCATCTTCCAAGACAACGCCGCCCGCAGCGGCTATTCCTTCGTCGTGCCTGATGAGGAAACGAAGAATGAGGTCCAGGAAGTGATCAATACCGTGAAGGCAGGCCGCTATGAAGAAGCCGGCGCACTGATGAAGGCTATCTGCCTGAAGCTCTGGTCCGTACGCAACATCCCCATCGTCGCCGCCTGCACCGAAATCCCCATCGCCTACGGCTACACGGGCCTCCCCGCCGAAGGCTGCATCTCCTCCCTCGAAGCGCTGGCTGACGCCTGCATCCGGGAGCTGTACGACTGATTAGAAATATTTGTAGAACAAAGCGATGGACTCCATCCCCGCGAAGAACTGCCGCAGCAGATAGCTCTCGTTCGGGGAATGAATGGTGTCGCGCTCCAGGCCGAAGCCCATCAGGAGCGGATCGATGCCGAGGATCTTCTGGACCTCGGCGAGAACGGCGATGCTGCCGCCGCCGCGGCTGGGCACGGGCTCGATGCCATAGACTTCACCCATGGCGCGGGACGCTGCCTGGAAGGCGTCGGACGTAATCGGGATCAGGAATCCGTCTCCGCCCTCGAAGGGTGTCACTTCCACCTTGACATAGGGCGGTGCGATGCACTTCATATGCTCGCAGAACAAAGTAGTGATGCGGGCGCTGTCCTGGTTCGGCACTAGGCGCATCGACACCTTGGCGTGCGCCTCGCTGGGCAGGACGGTCTTGGCGCCTTCGCCGGTGTAGCCACCCCAGATGCCGCAGACGTCCAGGCAGGGGCGAATGCCCGTGCGCTCCATCGTCGTATAGCCCTTCTCCCCGCGGACCTCCGCGATATCCAGGAAGGCCTTGTATTCATCCAGGTCGAACGGCGCCCGCGCCAGCTGGGCCCGGTCCTCGGCGGACAGCTCCACGACATCGTCGTAGAAACCGGGAATCGCCACGCGCCCGTCGGTGTCGTGCAGCGAAGCGATCAGCTCGCAGAGCGTATTGATCGGATTGGCCACCGCTCCCCCGTAATGCCCGGAATGCAGGTCCTTGTTGGGCCCCGTCACCTTGACTTCCAGGTACGCGAGGCCGCGCATGCCGCAGTTGATCGAAGGCACCTTGTCGGAAATCATCGTCGTGTCGGAAACCAGGCACACGTCCGCGCCCAACAAATCCTTGTGCTGACGGATCCAGGCCGGCAGGTTCGGGCTGCCGATCTCCTCCTCGCCCTCGAACATGAACTTCACATTGTGCCGAAGCTGTCCGGTACGCACCAGGTACTCGAAGGCCTTGATGTGCATGAAAAGCTGCCCCTTGTCATCGTTGGCGCCGCGGCCCCAGATGGCCCCGTCATGGATCTCCGGCTCGAAAGGATCGGAATTCCACTTCTCCAGCGGTTCGGCCGGCTGGACGTCGTAATGGCCATAGACCAGCACCGTCTTCCAGCTGGGATCCACGATCTTCCGGCCGAAGACGACAGGATTACCGTCGCTCGGCGAGACATACGCCTCGTCGGCACCGGCATCCAGCAAGAGTTCGACCAGGCGCGCCGCACAGCGCTCCATATCCGGTTTGTGCTCCTTCTTGGCGCTGACGGACGGGATCCTCAGCAGCGAAAACAACTCTTCAAAAAAACGCTCTTTATGGGTTTCGATGTACTGTTTCATATTCAATAAACGGGGAAATCAAAATAAGTATCCGGGAAAGGTTCATCCTTCAAGGTAAAATGCCACCACTCTTCATCGAGGGGCTTGAAGCCATGTCGCAGCATGGCCCGGCGCAGGATCAGACGGTTGCGGAACTGCTGCTCAGTCAGGCCGCCGCGACGGGCGGGCTTGTAAACCCCGGTATCCGGGTCGCCGCAGTAATCCGGATGGCTCTCGATGCCGAACCAGTCGAAGACGCCGCCCATGTCCACTTCCTTGCCGGTAGCCATCTCCACAAGGGTCAAATCCACCGTGGAACCGCGCGAATGGCCGCTTTTTTCGGCGATATAACCTTGCTTGAAAAGGACATTCTTCCGGACATCAGGATAGAAATAAGGTTTCATCCGGGCATCCTTCAGATCGGAAGCCCAACGCACGAAATGATTAACCGCAGTCTGCGGACGATAGGCGTCAAAGATCTTCAGGCGATATCCCTGGCGCATCAGATCATCGCTGACGGCCCGGAGGCTGTCGGCAGCCACACGCGTCATCATGGCCATCGGAGCAAGATATCCGTCAATCCGCTCACCGACAAAGTTGTAGGAACTGTAATAGCGTATCTCCAGGATCACGTCCGGAACGACATCCGGGATCGCCACGAACCAGCCCCGCCCCCCGTCGGCACCCGTGGCGGCCAAGCGCCGGAACTCATCCTGCGCCCGCGCCATCTGTGCCCGGAATAGAGGACTGGTCTGCAAACGGGAATAGGCGACGCTCGCCGCTACCCGGCTGATATCCACGTCACTCTGCCAATGGGCGCCGGCAATCACCCGGCTGTCCCCATATTCCCATGCCCTTGCATATACTTTCTCCGCCGCCGCGGGGTTAATTTCGGAAAGCAACAGGGCCACCATCCAGCCGCGCATCGTGTGACCGGAAGGGTAACTTCCTTCACCACTGAGCACCTCCTCCTCTCCCGTCAGCATCTTCTCATGGAAACGCTCAAAAGGACGCATGCGGTGGAAGTAGGCCTTGGGGGCGACCCGCATCTGGTCCGCGGTGGACAGACTGTTTTCGAGAAGCGTCCAGATTGCCGGGGTCGTCTCCGGGGAAACTTTCAGGCCGAAAGGGACATCGAACTCAGCCAACAGCGCCTCGTAGCCCCAAACCGCATCCCGGCAAGCCATTTCCGCACGCACGGGATCGAGTCGCTGCGTCTTGCCCCACATATAACGCATGATGTCATAGGTAAAGGCTGCGGAAAGCGTGTCCGGGGGTGCGGGAAGGGCCTGGATCAGGTCAGGCAGTTGTTCGGTGGAGAAATAAGTCTGCGGAGTGGTCTGCGCTTGCAGAGAAGCAACCAAAACCACCATTGAAGATAAGGAGAGGATGAATCTCTTGAAAAACATGTGAGTCTAAAGATAATCTTCGAAATAAGAAACAATCTTCCGGTTCAGGTGGACCCGCCAGGCGCCCGCCACATTGTGCTCGGAGCAGGGATAAGGGAAATAATCCAGCTGAACGCCTTCCTCGATGCATTTCTGCGTGAAACTGAGGCTGTGTTCCCATACTACCGTATTGTCTATGGCACCTTGGCAGATCAACAGTTTACCCTTCAGATCAGAGGTCTTGTTCATCAGGGAGGTCTTTTCAAAGCCCTCCGGGTTGGTCTTAGGCGTATCCATGTACCGCTCGCCTTACATCACCTCATACCACTTCCAATCGATCACAGGACCGCCGGCGACGCCAACCTTGAATACCTCCGGATAGTTGGTCAACAAAGATATCGTCATGAAACCACCGTAGCTCCAACCGTGGACACCGACACGGTCCACGTCCACCCAGGGTGCTTTCAGCAACTCACGGATGCCCGCCATCTGATCCTGCATCTCGACCTGCCCGCAGGCACGGTTGATCGCCTTCTCGAAGGCAGTGCCACGATTGGACGTACCCCGGTTGTCCTGGACATAGACGACATAGCCGTGCTGGGCCCAGTACATCTCCAGCGGCCGTATACCCGCCAGCCAGCGATCCTGAACCATCTGGCTGTGAGGACCTCCATACACATAAACGACGAGAGGATACTTCTTCGCAGGATCGAAACCGACCGGCAGATAAAGACGGAAATAGTTGTCGAAAGCCCCGTCGGCACTCTTAACGGAGCCGAACCGGATTTCACCCGTCGCCACGCCATTCAGCGGATCTGCGGCGCGATCCAGTTCACGGACCGGCGTCCCGTCACAGCGGCGCAAAGCGCTCGCCTGGGGTACGTCGAAAGCGCTCCAACTGTCTATGAAATACGTCTTTGCGGCGTTGAACGAAACCGAATGCCAGCCCTCGTCCCAGGTCAGGCGCTGCGGCGCATCGAAACGCCAGCGCTCCAGTCCTCCGCGGCGCGGACGGCGCATCCGGATGCGGAACAAGTGGTTCTCGACCGGTGACACCTCGGCGGAAGTATAGTACACATATTCTCCGGCCCGCGCGACGAAATGCACGTCAGCCGCGCAGGAGGTCAGGCGGCGGACACCGCCCTCCAGGTCGCAAAGGTAGAGATTCTTATATCCGTCCCGATTGTCAATGCTATAGATAAAATACTGGTCGTCAATAAAATGCAATGGCTCATACGGCTCGACCCAAGCATCATTCTCTTCGGTCAGCAGCGTCTTGACGAAAGAACCGTCGGCCGCATCATACATATTCAGATGCATCTTGTGCTGGCTGCGGTCCAGCACCTGAATGAACACATGGGACGAAGAAGGATCCCATGATACGCAAGTCAGATAACGCTCTTTGTCAAAATCCGTGGGTTCAATCCAGACGACGGAATGCGTGGCGGCATCCCAGACTCCCAGTGTGATACGCTCGGAGGCCATCCCGTTCATCGGGTATTTGATCGTCCGCAGCTCTCCCGTGCGGGTCTTGACGTCCAACAGCGGAAAGTCCGTCACACGCGTCTCATCTTTGCGGTAAAAGGCAAGGCGGGAAGCGTCCGGGCTCCAAAACAAGCCTCCGTTGATTCCGAACTCGTTACGGCTCACAGACTCTCCGACGACGATGCCGTCACCGCCTTCGAACACTTTCTGTGACACGCTTCCTTCCTCGACATAAATGCAGCCGTCCAAGGTATAGGCCGTGCGACCGGCGACGGTCACGGCACCTGCTGCGCCGCCAGGCAGGACCGGCTTGCGGTCTGAAGGCGACGGACGGGGCGTCACCCATTCTTCACCCCCGCCGATGGGAATATGACGCAGACTGTCCTTTTCGTAACACAGGAGCGTCGCCTCATCCTCCCAGGCAAAATACTTCATTGAAGGGCGTACACCCCTTCCGAAGGTGACATCCTCAACGGAAAGCATCCGCCCTTCCGGGGAAGCCTCACGGATGTGCAGATAGGAAAAATCCTGCGCAAAGGCCCCCAGGGGCAACAATGCGCAGAGCAAAAAAACAAATCTTTTCATATCACTCCCCTTCTCCGGCAATCGGAATCAGCGTCGCCTTGTCAGCCACTGTAACGGCAAGGATACTGTCAACGATGTATTTCTGGACGCCCCTCCAGGGCAGCGCGCCGAGATACTCCTTGTAATGCACCTCCACGGTTTTGCCGCTGCAACGCATCAGGGAATCAGCCACGGCCTTATCCGCGACGGAGAAATTGAATTCATTGGACTGGATGCTTCCGCCACCCTTGGCGCCCTTGAAACCGGACTGGATCAACCGGCCCTCATAGGTCTTCCAGACATAGCCTTTGTAAACAACCTGGTTGAGTTCGCCGGCCTTCACGCCCTCTCCGAAGACGAAATAGAAACGGAAAAAGAAGAAGCCGGCAAGGCCCACAAGCAGGACCAGGACCACCCAGAAAATGATTGCACCTTTTTTCATATCGTTCAGATTCTAAACAGCATTTGAAATCGTACAAATATACGAAAAGATATGCATTAATACTCGTCCCAGGCCTTGATCTTCAAATCATCGGCGCCCAGGTTACAGAATGCCGAAACATAGGCCGTCGCCAGGCGGCTGTTGGTGATGAGTGGCACATTGAAGTCAATCGCAGCGCGACGCATCTTGTAGCCGTTGGTCAACTCTCCGGTGGAGAAATTCTTCGGGATGTTGATGACCAGTTCGACTTCATGCCGGGCGATCAGGTCGACAGCGGTCGGGATGCCGGCCAGGTCGGGCGAAGGAATCGCCGCCTCGCTGGGCCAGAGCGCCCTGAGAGCGGGGACGCCATTCTCCTGCAGGTAGCAGAAGGTCCCGGCGGTCGCATAAATCACGTAGCCCTTGGAAGCGAGCAGGCGGCAGGCAGGCAGCATATCCGCCTTCTGCAGCGCATCGCCCGATGAAATCAGCACCGATTTGTGCGGGATGCGGTGCCCCACCGAGATCATCGATTTCAGCAACGCCTCGTCGAAACTGTCACCGAGGCAGCCCACCTCGCCGGTCGAGGCCATGTCGACACCCAGTACGGGATCGGCCTGTCCCAGGCGAGAGAAGGAGAACTGCGAGGCCTTGACACCGACGTATTCCAGTTCGAAGGCATCGATTTCCAGCGGTTCTGGATGCTCGCCCAACATGCAGCGGGTCGCCATATCGATCAGATTGACTTTCAGCACCTTAGAAGCAAATGGGAAGCTGCGTGAGGCACGCAGGTTACACTCGATGACCTTGATGTATCCGGCCCCCACGAGGAACTGGATATTGAACGGGCCAGTGATCTCCAGGGCAGCGGCGATCTTGCGCGCGATCTTGCGGATGCGGGCCGCCGTGACGCCGTAGAGTTTCTGCGGCGGGAACTGGATGGTCGCATCCCCGGAGTGAACACCTGCGAATTCGACATGCTCCGAAATCGCATAAGCCAGCACTTTGCCGCCGTCCGCGACGGCATCGAACTCGATTTCCTTGCAACGCTGCATGAAGGAACTGATAACGACCGGATGATCCTCCGAGACTTCAGCGGCCTCGTCCAGGAAACGTTTCAGATTCTCCTTATTGTAGCAGACATTCATGGCCGCTCCGGAAAGCACATACGACGGGCGTACGAGGACCGGGAATCCCACATCTTCCACGAAAGCATCCACGGCATCCATGGTCGTCAACTCGCTCCAGCGCGGCTGGTCGATACCCAGACTGTCCACGATGGACGAGAATTTGTTGCGGTCTTCCGCCCGGTCGATGGAGGTGGCGCTGGTACCCAGCAACGGGATGCCGGCCTCCTGCAGGGGCAGGGCCAGGTTGTTCGGAATCTGCCCGCCCATACTGACGATGACGCCGTCCGGGCCCTCCAGGCCGCAGATGGCAGTCACAGTTTCGAAGCTCAATTCATCGAAATAAAGGCGGTCGCAGACGTCATAGTCGGTGGAAACCGTTTCCGGGTTGTAATTGATCATCACGGCCCGGTAACCGCGGCTGCGCAGGGTGCCCAGGGCGCTGACGCTGCACCAGTCGAATTCCACGCTGCTGCCGATGCGGTAGGCGCCGGAGCCCAGGACGATGACAGTCTTGCGCCCGGAGCCGAAGGGCACGTCATCCGTGTCAGAGCCATAAGTCAGGTAAAGGTAGTCGGACCGCACTTCGGCGCCCGTCGAAAGGGTGTCGATGCGTTTGACAGAGGCGCGCAAGCCCTCTTTCAGCCGCCGCTCCCGAACCGCCGCCTCGCCGCAGCCAAACACACGGGCCAACTGGACATCCGAGAATCCCTGGCGCTTTGCCTTCAGCATCAAGGACTTATCAACAGCATCCAGGCTCGCGCAAGCCTCTAATTCCCGGTAGGTCGTTTCGATGCCAAACAGAGCATCCAGGAAGACCCGGTCGATGGAGGTCAAGGCCGCGATCCGGTCCACGGTATAGCCGGACTGGAAAGCAGCGGCGATCGCCAGCATGCGCGTGTCGGTGGGATGCGAAAGGGCGTAATCCAGATCGTCGACCTTGTAGGGTTTGTTGCACACGAATCCCACGGCACCTTGCCCGATCATGCGCATACCCTTCTGCAAGGCTTCCTCAAAGCTTTTGCCGATCGCCATCACCTCGCCGACGCTCTTCATACTGGTGCCGATTTCGCGGGACACGCCCTTGATCTTCGCCAGGTCCCAGCGCGGCAGCTTACATACGACATAGTCGACCTTGGGCCCCTCGGCCGCGTTACCGATTTCCGGCAGGCTATAGCCCAGGCCGATCTTGGCCGCGACAAAGGCCAGCGGATAACCGGTCGCCTTGGACGCCAGGGCCTAAGAACGGCTCAGGCGGGCGTTGACCTCGATGACGCGGTAGTCCAGGCTTCCGTCGGGCGCCAGGGCAAACTGGATGTTGCACTCGCCCACAATGCCCAGATGGCGGACGATCTTGAAGGAATACTCATGCAGGAAGTCTATCTCCTTTTGTGTCAGGCTCTGCGTAGGCGCCACGACGATGCTCTCTCCCGTGTGGATGCCCAGCGGATCGAAATTCTCCATGTCGCAGACGATGAGGCAACGGTCTTCTGGGTCACGAACGACCTCGAATTCAATCTCCTTCCAGCCTTTGAGCGATTTCTCGACCAATACCTGGGGCGCGAAGGAGAAGGCTTTCGTAGCCGTGGCGACTAGTTCCTGCTCATTGTCGCAGAAGCCGGAGCCCAGCCCACCCAGGGCAAAGGCGGAACGGATAATCACGGGATAGCCGACATCCGCGGCAGCCTGCTTCGCCTGCTCAAGCGTCTCGGCGGCGTGAGACTTGATCGTCTTGACATCGATCTCATCCAGACGCTCGACGAACAGTTCCCGGTCCTCCGTATCGATGATGGTCTGGACCGGAGTGCCCAGGACACGGACCCCGTGATCCCGGAGAAAACCGCTTTTGTACAACTCCACGCCGCAGTTCAGGGCAGTCTGGCCTCCGAAAGAAAGCAGGATGCCGTCGGGCGCTTCTTTTTCGATGACTTTCTCCACGAACTCCGGCGTAACCGGCAAGAAATAAATCTTGTCGGCAATTCCCTCCGTCGTCTGCACGGTAGCGATATTGGGATTGATGAGGACGGAACGGATCCCCTCTTCACGCAGGGCCTTGAGCGCCTGTGCGCCACTGTAATCGAATTCACCAGCCTGGCCGATCTTGAGGGCGCCGCTGCCGAGGACCAACACTTTATTTAGCTTCTTTTCCATACACTGACTGTTGAACCGACCTTAAAGGTAGCACTTTTCTTTCGATTATTCAGTTTTTTTGTCTAAATTCGCGGCCTGTTTAAAGAAATAATAAACAATATCATAGCATGAAAATCGAAAAGAACCAGGTGGACAAGCTCAATCTCGAGTTGACCGTCACCGTCGAGGCTGCCGACTACGCGCCCATCAAGAAGAAGAAACTCAACGAGCGCAAGCGCACGGCCGAATTCAAGGGTTTCCGCAAGGGCAATGTCCCGATGTCCCTGATCGAGAAGGTTTATGGCGAGCAGGCCCTCGTGGATGCCGTCAACGACCTCGTCGGCGGAGAGCTTTACAAATTCATCAACGAGAGCGGCATCCACACCCTCGGCGAGCCCCTGAACAGCGAAAAGCAGCCCGAGATCGACTGGGTGGACGGTAACGACTTCACCTTCATCTTCGACCTCGCCACGCCGGAGAAAGTGAATTTTGAGGTCAGCAAGGAGGACGTCATCCCCCACTACAGCATCAACATTACCCAGGAAGCCAAGGCCGAGATGAAGAAGAACCTCTCCGAGTACTATGCCAAGCGCAACGAGGGCAAAGAAGAGGCCGACCAGATTCCCGTCCCTACAGATGAGGAATTGGACAAGGAGGTCGCAGAGCGTCTCGAGTTTGAATACAAGCAGGAAGCCGACGCCCGCCTGACCCGCGACATCCGCAACTATTTCGTCGAGAAGGCAGCCCTGGAGCTTCCGGAGGATTATCTCAAGCGCTGGCTCTTCCAGATGAACAAA
>JAEEGJ010016659.1_pt1 | contig 16802 bp, 15 predicted proteins | sample 8958761 | NCBI WGS metagenome assembly JAEEGJ01 (sample SAMN16246546, study PRJNA631951) | gut metagenome | biome: gut microbiome; feature: rumen; material: RS-attached | host: Bos | place: Iran: Karaj | collected 2018-10 | reverse complement strand
AAGGCCTGCCGGCACTCCGGACTGCAGCTTGTAACCTACGCTGGTCACCTGGTCAACAGGAGCCTGCACCACTTCTTCAGATATGAGCTCCCTGGACTCTTCGACGCCATCGATCAGGCGGGTCTTGTATGTTTTGCGGGAGATACCGTTCTGACCCTCAGTGGTGACGGCAACCTTTCCTATCTGGAAATCGTAATCATTGATGGTCTTGTATCCAAAGGCTACCTCGGCATCCTCGGTGGCTGTGCCGTAGGTCACTCTCTTGAGGACGATCTCATCCTCCATTTCGAGCTCGTCCGTGAGTTCAAAGTTAAGTATGTCCTCTTCACCCATTTCCTTGCCCAGGCCGTCCAGCACATCCTGCACTGTAAACGGCGGCTGAGCGCTGTAGGTCAGGGTCTCGCCGTCGGCGGTAAGGTAGACGTCGATGGGTTTCTCGATGGTGATGGTCATGCCGTTCTTTAAGAAATCCGCCTGACTGTTCAGCACCACGTCTTCTCCAGGGACGAAATCCACATCCTCTGTCTCCAGGAAGTCTGCGATCTGCCTGGCTGTTGTGTCATAGGTTATGGTCCTCTGGCCCGGATTATCGTTGATTATAACGGTCACCTGCTTGTGGATATGTGTGAGCGCGTAGCTTCCCGCGCACACTCCTGCCACCAGCAAAACAACAAGGAGCGCCTTTGCAGCCTTATGGGCTCCCACCCATGTTCCTGCCTTGGATCCCCTGATCTTATTTCCCAGACGGTCACATGCGCCCAGGAGCTTCAATAAGCCTTTTTCAATTATATTTTTTCCTTCGTCAATCATAACAGGGTCGAGTGTAACACAATGAAAACAAAAAGTCAAAAATTATGTTTACCAACAAATAAATACCCCGCGCAAAGCGCGGGGTATAAGGTGTTTCGAACTATAAGCTTAGTCCTCGTTGTAGGGCTTAAGCTCGGGATCCCAGTGAAGTTCAGCTTCTGTAGCAGCCTGTACTTCTTCCTTGGTGAAATCGGGATGAAGTTCGGTTACCCAAAGACCGTCTTCTCTCACTTCGATGACGCACATCTCGGTGATGATCTTGGTTACGCACTTCTCAGCAGTAAGGGGAAGTGTGCAGTGCTTCTTGATCTTAGGTGCACCCTTCTGAGTATGCATCATGGTGATGATTACGTTGGGGCATCCAACGCAAAGGTCCATGGCTCCACCCATTCCTGCAACCTTCTTGCCGGGAACGATCCAGTTGGCAAGGTCTCCGTTCTCTGCAACTTCCATAGCGCCGAGAACTGTAGCCTTAACGTGACCGCCTCTTACCAGACCAAAGGACTCTGATGTGTCGAAATACTTAACTCTGGGAACTACTGTTACATACTGTCCGCCGGAGTTGATGATGTCAACGTCCAGGTTGGTCTCGTCTGCCATGAGGTCGATTCCTGCGAATCCGTTCTCGGAGTGGCAGGTAACGATGATGTCCTCTGCGATGTAGTCAGCTACCATGGTGGGCATTCCGATTCCAAGATTGATGAAATCTCCATCTTCAAATTCTTTAGCGCATCTTCTTGCGATTCTCTCTTTTAAATCTGCCATGGTTTCTCTCCCTCCACGATAGTATCTACTAATGTACCAGATACAGCAAAGATATCAGGATCTACTGCTCCGATCTCAACTAATTTCTCAGGTGCGATGATGGTGTGATCAGCAGCGCTTGCCATTACATAGTTGAAGTTCTTGGTTGCTTTTGCACAATAGAAGTTGCCGAACTTATCTGCTACAGTGGGTCTGCAGAAAGCGAAATCTGCGAAAAGCGGAAGCTCAAAGAGATATTTCTTGCCCTGGATCTCAACGACCTTCTTCTCTCTTCCGAGTTCGTCGAGGTTGGTCTCCATGGGAGTACCAAGTCCTGTGGGAGTGAGAACTCCACCCAGTCCGTAAGCGGCAGCTCTGATCTTCTCAGCCAGAGTTCCCTGCGGTACAAGGGTGTATGTAAGTGTTCCCTCAGCAAACTGTTCGTTCAGTCTGGGGTTTACTCCGAGATGGGAGGCAATGATGTGGTCTACCATGTGGTGATCCAGAAGTTTGCCTACTCCACGGGAAGTAGCTCCGGGGAACGGGTTCGGCTGTCCTTCAGCAAGTCCGCCATCGTTGGCGATTACTGTCAGATGCTTAACTCCCTTTTCTACTAAAGCGTCCATAAGGATCTCAGGGGAACCTGTTGCAAGGAATCCGCCGACCATTATGGTCATTCCGTCCTTAACGCCGGCAACTGCTTCCTGTGCAGTTTTGATCTTGTTAATCATAGTTTCTTCACCTTCTTATAATAAAGTAATAACTTATATCATCAGCACTATAAATCGTACACTTTTTGGGCCTGTTAGTCAATAACAAATTGGCTCTCCGGTGCTTGACTCAAGTCCTTTTTGACATGGTCCCGACTATCTGTCGGCGATGAGCGGCTTGTCCTGCCAGCCGCGCTTTACGACTTCCTGCATGATGTAGCTCATTACGTGCTCCGCATACTTGCCGGGGCCGAATCCTGCGTCATATCCAAGCTCCTGAGCAAGCTCGTGGGAGATTCTGGGACCGCCGCAGGTAAGGATGATCTTGTCACGGAGGCCTTCTGCCTCAACAAGTTCTACCATCTTGGTGAGGTTCATGATGTGGATGTCCTTCTGAGTTACTGTCTGGGAGACCAGGATGGCGTCAGCGTTGACTTCCTTGGCCTTGGCGATGAGTTCTTCGCAGGGGACCTGTGAACCCATGTTGTAGGGTACTACGTGCTTGAATCTCTCAAGACCGAAGTGTCCGTGGAAGCCCTTCATCTGGATGATGGCGTCGATACCTACAGTGTGAGCGTCGGACTCGATGGAGGCGCCAACAACTGTGATGTCACGGCCGACGTTCTCGCCGATCCACTCGCCGCACTCAACACGGTCCATGACGGTTCCTTCTACCTTGGGAACCTTGATGGCCGTGTAGTCGATGGTCTGCTGTGCTGATCCGTATACTACGAAGAATGTGTATCCGGGAGCAAGTTCATGATAGTATGTTACGTTGGGTTCTTCGAATCCAAGTTTCTTCACATACTGCTTGGCGCACTCTTCAGCTTCTTCGCCGTAGGGAACAGGAAGTGTGAACGCCATTTCTACTTTACCGTCGTTTAACGTGTCGCCGTAAGGCTTGACCTTAGTAAGATCTGCCACGGTGGTAGCTGTTTTATTCTCTGACATTGTCTGCACCTCCTCCTTACTCGTGATCCATGAACAGTTTGATGAACGGGTTGAAGTAGTTGGCGCCCTTGACGCATACTCCCTCAAGTCCGTGTCCGCCTTCGAAGGGACGCTTCACGCCGCCGAACTTACCCTGTTCGATAGTGTGGAAAAGACCATCCTTCTCAACGTCTGCCAGAAGAGCGTCTGCCTTCTTGAGTACTTCCTGAGCACGGCTCTGGATGATTCCGCCCTCCTTGAAGGTGACCTCGTCTCCGATGTGCTTGCAGTTGTTGAAGATGTATTTTGCGTTTTCGATGGACAGATATCTGTCATGCATGTGCGGTGTGTGAATAGCCTCTGTCAGCATTCCGAGGAGCTGCAGTGACTGGCCGGACCAGATGGCTACCAGGTTGAACAGAGCATCCTGGATGTGGCCTCTGAAGATGTTGCCTGTCATGAACTTTGTGGGAGGCATGTACTTAAGTCTGGCATTGGGGAAGATCTCCCTTGCCATGATGGCCTGTGAAAGTTCAAGCAGGAAGCCGTCCTCTGTGGCGGGATCCATCTCGAATGCGTGTCCGAGACCCATCTGATTCTCGGGGATGTTTGCCAGGACCGCGAACTGTTCGTTGATGAACTGGGATGCAGTAACAGTGTGTGCGGATTCGATGGCGTCGTCTGTTGTCAGGTAGTTGTCCTCGCCTGAGTTGAAGATGATTCCGCAGTATCCGATGATGACTCTGGACATGAACTGGTCTACCAGTGTCCTCTGCATGTTGATGTCTCTGAAGAGGATTCCGTAAATAGCGTCGTTCAGCATTACGTCGAGTCTCTCGAGAGCTCCCATGGCAGCGATCTCAGGCATGCACATTCCGGAGGAATAGTTGCAGAGTCTGATGTATCTGCCGACTTCTTCGCTTACCTCGTCCAGGGCCTTTCTCATGATCCTGAAGTTTTCCTGTGTGGCGTAGGTTCCGCCGAATCCTTCAGTCGTGGGGCCGTAGGGTACGTAGTCGAGAAGTGACTGGGCTGTGGTTCTGATAACGGCGATGATGTCGGCTCCCTGACGGGCAGCAGCCTGAGCCTGGACAACGTCCTCGTAGATGTTTCCTGTAGCTACGATTACGTAAAGGTACGGCTCCGGACCTTCTCCGATCCTCTTGAGGTACTCCTCACGTTTGGCTTTCTGCATGTCGATCCTTTCAAAAGTGGCCTTGATGAAGGGCTTGAGAGCCTCAGCAGCCTCTTCCTGTGTGCAGGTGGGAAGCTTGGTGATATCCAGCTTGCCTGCAGACATTTCCTCGGCGATCTCCTGAGGATTCTTGCCTGTCTGTACCACTGCGTTTCCGATGAGGTAAGCTACGCCAGTGGGAAGGGCTCCGGCTTCTTTGATCTGATCGACCACCACGTTGGGAAGCGGGTTGTCAACATCATCGACCCCGTCAACACCTAACAGTCTGAGGACAGTTCTTTCCGTGGAGACTGTTGTGTGTCTGTCGATGAATTCCTGCATGTCATGGGCGATATTCGCGGCATGAGCACGAGCACTGTCAACAACCTTAGGGTCGAGATTTAATTTGCTTTTCATCCTTTTTCTCCTTACTTAATGTATTTCTTCGCTCCCTCTATTATCTCAGAGCTTATCCCCAGCATCTTCGCAATATTGAGAGCATCCTTAGGAACTTGTTTGTTTTCATCTACTCTGCGCAGACGGTAGTCCATGTATTTCGATATTATATTGATCCTGTCACGTCTCTTGGCGTACCTGAGCTCCCGGTCCAGACGCCCGAAGTCGCAGTCCGCAAGGCCGATGACCTGCAGGTTGACCACGTCGTCCGTCTCGGTCACTGTCTCGAAGTGAGTAGTGAACAGGGTAATATACGGTTTATCCTTAAGATAGTCCACCAGGGCCTTGGAAAGGGCCAGACCCTCCACCGGGTTGGTGCCCGAGGCTATCTCGTCTATTAGTATCACGGAGCGCTCCAGGCTGTTGTCCAGGATCTCCTTGAGTTCCTCCATCTCCGAGCCGAAACTTGAAAGACCTCTCTCCACCGACTGCGAATCCCCGATGAGGATCTGCATGTAGTTGGAAAGTCCGATGACTGCCTTCTCAGCCGGCACAAAAAATCCGTACTGCGCCAGGATCGGCACCTGCCCCGCCAGTTTCAGTGAGATGGTCTTGCCTCCCATGTTGGCTCCGGTAATGCAGGTGACTCCGTCGTGAAGTGAGATGGTGATGGGGCAGTACTCCTTGCCCTTGGCGTTCAGTATGTCCTCCACCTGAAGGTTCCTGCCGTCGGTGAATTCCACCACATGCTCATCCACGATCTCAGGCTTCGTGCAGCGATGCTTGATGGCGAACTTGGCTTTGGCCAGGGCGAAGTCCAGTCTGCCCATAGTCTCGCAGTTGTAGATCACGTCAGCGCTGTGCCTGGCGATCTTCACAGTGAGATCCTCGCAGATCCTGTTCTCCTCCTCCTCGATCCTCAGCACCGTGTCTTCGATCTTTTGCTGAAGGGCGAACACCTCTTCGCTGGGTTTCAGCACGAAGGTGGCGGACATGTAGTCCTGATCCGTCATCTCCAGCATGTCTATCTTATTGATTATATCAAATTTCGGATGAGATTTCGATACTACAATGTCAAATTTCGGAGTAAGCATTATGCCGTACTCTTTGTTGATCTCTTCCCTCTTCTCCTTCTGGACCTTGCGGATGGAAAGCTCGATGGCTCTCTTTTCCTGCCTGAGCTCGCCCAGCCTGGGGCTGAACTCGTCGTAGATGTAGAAGGTGTTGATCCTGTCGCCCCTGGGATCCAGCTCATCCAGAAGCTCGGTAATGTCCCTTAAGTGATATTCCTCGGGGATCACGTGGCCGCCCACCTTCTCTTCAGGGGCTGTCTCCCCGGGCTCACAGCAGTGGTGGTCAGTATGTTTGAAGTCCGTCTGTTCCGTGGACTGAAGGAGTTTCATGTACTTCTCCATGAGGAGCAGCAGAGTCTTGACCTCGTAGATCTCCAGCACCGTGAGCACAGACTGTCCGGCTCTCTCCATGGTCCTGGATACATCCTTCACCTCCATGAAGACTTCGCTCAGGATCTCGATAGTCCTCTTGTTTTCATTTATGTAGTCCACCAGCTGGCCGACTCTGTCAAGCTCTGCCCTGAGTTCATCCTCTTCGCCGGGATAAAAGGGTTTCAGAGCCTTTTGTTCCTTTTTGCCGAAGGGCGTCTCGATGGTGAGATTCTGGAGCACATGGTCCAGCCCTGTCTCACGCCTGGTCTTAACATTGGCAAGTCTTCTGTTTTTTCCCATTCTCATGGCAGGCCCTACCTTCTGACGTCAATGACCGGAATGTCCGTAAGCACTTCCCTCATCTCGGAGATCAAAAGATCCGAGTCGAAGGAATATCCCTTGGGTGACCAGGGATTCACCGTGATCGCAGCGATCTCGATGTTCTTTAACACCTTGATCCTGAGGCCCCTCTTTCTCAGACGTCCCCAGTCGATCTTCGAGATAAAGATCCTGGTAGGATCCTTCAGGATGAACTCCACCTGCTTAAGGTTCTTGAGGCTTATGTCGGCTATGACCGAGTTGGTCATGGCTCCCGGTATGAATATGTATCTCGTATCCTCCTTGATGGCGTCGTTGATCTCCCCGGATGCGCCAAGGCCCGTGATCAGGTCCAGCACAGTGGGTTTGCCGTCTTCGTCGAATACTGTTATATGCTCGAAATTGTCTTTTCTGAGGAAGTCAGTGATCGCATCGTTCTCCCTGAACTCCGGAAGCTCGTAGAGCTCCACGATGTGCGCTGTTTCCTCCACAACGTTCTTGAGGGATCTTGAAAGCACCGCTCCCGTGCTGAGGATGATGGCGTCCGACGTCTCAGGATTGGCCACGGACTTGCGGTCAATGGCTCCGTCGATAAGCACCAGGTCCACTCCGTACCTGAACATGTCCTGACAGAGCTTCTTTGTCTCAGCTGCGATGACAGGTCCCGCCACCTGAACGTATCCCGCGTCCTCCACTCTGCAGATCAGGAGTTCCCCGATGGCTGTGGAGTACTTGGTCCTCTCAAGGATCTCCAGGCCGGCGTCCGCCAGCTCATAAAGCTGAGACGGCACCGTCACCAGGCTTCCCTGATCCAGATATACTCTGGGTTTCTCCGTGCCGGTGACCAGATCCTGGGTCTCTCCGTCACGGCCGGTGGAAGTCACGCCGAGGACTACGCCCTCGTCCATTGCTTCCTCTATCAAAAAATTCAAAGCCGTAGTCTTCCCGGCGTTCTTGGCCATTCCGACTATGGACAGTGTTCTGTATTTCTGTGAAAGATCTTTAAGAAGTCCCACTTAAATAATTTCCTTTATCTGTTGACTATAGGGAGACCCCGCCCAGGGGTCCCCCTATGATATTTTTTGTGCAATGCGAGATCAGTGTTTGTTTCTCTCGTGTCTTGCAAGGTGAGCCGGCTCGATGGTCTTGATCTCGGGACCTTCGCCGAGAGCGGAAACGCCCTCGTACTTGTAGGTCTTCTTGCCTGTGCAGTAGTCGCACTGGCAGGGAAGATCGGGAAGCTGAGGCTCTGTGTAAGTTGTGATGATGCCCTCGTAGTTTCTCAGGATCACCTTATGCGGTGTCTCGGAGATGATGTACTGAGGCATTACAGGAGTCTTGCCGCCGCCGCCCGGAGCGTCTACTACGAATGTGGGTACGCAGTATCCGGATGTGTGGCCGCGGAGTCCCTCGATGATCTCGATGCCCTTGGATACGGAGGTTCTGAAGTGCTCGATACCCATTGACAGGTCGCAGATGTAGATGTAGTAGGGACGTGCTCTGTTCTTGACCAGGATCTGGACAAGTTCTCTCATGATGTGCTTGCAGTCGTTGACTCCACGGAGAAGTACGGACTGGTTGCCCAGAGGAATACCTGCGTCAGCCAGCATAGCGCAAGCCTTTGCGGATTCCGGTGTCATTTCCTTCGGGTGGTTGAAGTGAGTGTTGAGCCAGATCGGGTGATACTTCTTCAGCATAGCGCAGAGCTCCGGAGTGATTCTCTGGGGAAGCACTACAGGAGTTCTGGAGCCCAGTCTTACGATCTCAACGTGGTCGATCTTCCTGAGCTCAGAGATGATGTACTCGAGAGTCTCATCTTCTACGAGAAGAGCGTCGCCGCCGGAAAGAAGGACGTCACGGACCTGAGGAGTGCGCCTGATGTAATCGATGCAAGCGTCGATGTCTTCTCTGGACCTTGCGCCGTCTGTTTCACCGGCAAGTCTTCTTCTTGTGCAGTGTCTGCAGTACATGGAACACTGGTCTGTGATCAGGAACAGTACTCTGTCAGGATATCTGTGAGTAAGTCCGGGAGCCGGGGAGTCTGCATCCTCGTGAAGCGGATCCAGGTCGTCAGCCGGTGATCTGTGCATTTCTGCCAGTGTGGGAACTGCCTGCATTCTTACAGGATCTCTCGGATCATCGGGATCCATGAGGGAAGCATAGTAAGGAGTGATGCCTACACGGAAGCCGCCCATGACCTTCTCGATATCAGCCTTTTCCTGCTCGGTCAGGTTAACTACCTGAGCGATCTCTTCGACTGTTGAAAGTCTGTTCTCGACCTGCCAATGCCAGTCGTTCCACTGCTCATCTGTAACATTCGCAAAAAGCGGAATGTCTTTCCAATTTCTGATGGCCATTTTTTTCTCCTTAAAAAATCTTAATTTTTGTCAGGACCTGCCGGGGAATGGCCCCGGCGCGGTCCTTTGCATTTCATCGTTTAAGCGATTATGCGTACATTTCCTCGAAGAGCTTTCTGATGCCTTCGTGCTCTCTGAGAACCTGGATGGTAACGTCAGCGTGGTTCTTTGTGTAACCGTTTCCGATGATCATGTTGACGTCCTTGCCTACGCCCTCAGCACCAAGAGCTGCCTTTGTGAAGGATGTAGCCATTGAGAAGAAGTAAACTGTTCCATCGTCCTTGCAGGAAAGGATGGAGCCCATCTCTGTGTTCTCGATGGATACGCAGTTGATGACAACGTCGAAGAGCTCGCCATTGGTGAGTTCCATAGCCTTGTTGTACATTCCAACAGCGTCAGTAGCATCCATGTGGAAGTATTCGTGAGCCAGGTCAAGAGATCTTGCTCTGTCCTCGGACTTCTGGGAACCTGCTGCGCAGACTACCAGTCCATCCGGGCCGACTCTCTTCTTAGCTTCATAGAGGCAAAGAAGTCCGGACTTTCCGCCGCCGCCGATAACGAGAACCTTCTGGTTCAGCTGGCAAAGCTTAGCAGCCTGTGCGGGAGCACCTGCTACGTCAAGTGCGGAAAGAGCTGTCTTTTCGGGCATATCCTCAGGAATCTTTCCATAGATGCCGGACTGGAAGAGAATAGCTTTTCCTTCGATGTCGACCTGGTCGATAGCCGGTCTCATGGCAAGGATCTTGTCGATTCTCAGCGGTGTCAGTGAAAGTGAAACGAGTGTTGCGATCTTGTCGCCAACCTTGAGGTCTCCCTTGTAAGCGGGGCCAACCTGCTCAACTGTTCCGAGAAGCATTCCGCCGGATCCTGTCCAGGGGTTCTTGTGCTTACCGGCATTGGCTACGATCTCCATCATCTTAGCGCCGATGGCATCCATTTCTTCCTGAGTCTCAACCTCTGCAGGCTTCTTGTTGAGAACTCTCTTAACGATCTCTGTGAAAGAAGCAGAGTCAATGTTCAGTGTCTTAACGTCGATAAGAACTTCGTTGTCCCAGATCTCCATATCGTTGTCGATCTTGTCTGCGGGCTGCGGTAATACTCCCTTGGGGGAGATGACTCTGTGTGTGCCGTACGGGCTTCCACCTGTTTTCATTTTGGTTTCCTCCTAAATATTAAAAAATTATAATTGTTGTCTGGTTCATATTGACCATACCTTTACAGCTATTCTATTTTGCAATTTGCATGCCAAACCCCTTAAAGGGCCGTGCAAAACACCTGCGCCCCCATTTTTCAAGGCTTCCCGCGATTCGCTTCTGAATATGGTTTTTCTGCAATAAAAAATGTGAACCGATAGCGGTTCACATTCCGTATTTCCTTTTTTTGCGCATGAATTGGGACTGGGATACACCCAGGGCCTTTGCAGCCTTGCGGGTGGACCCGTACTTCTCCAGAGCGTATCTCACCAGGCCTTTTTCGTACTCGTTCACTGCATCCTCCAGCCTGATCTCGCCGGAACTTATCTGCTCTTCCATGGAGACGCCTTCCGTTCCGCCGTTTCTCATCTCCTGGGTGACGTCCGCCAGGGTGATCTCGCGGCCCGGCGATGAAATGATCAGTCTCTGGATCACGTTCTCCAGCTCCCTGATGTTTCCTTCCCAGTTCTGTTCCATTAGGAAGTCCATGGCCCAGGGGCTTATGGACATGTGCTTGCCGAACTTCTCGCCGTAGCTCTTGAGGAAATGCTCCACCAGACCGGGGATGTCCTCCCGCCTCTCATTGAGAGTGGGGATCACGATGGGGACCACATTCAGCCTGTAATACAGGTCTCTCCTGAACTGTCCCTCCTCTACCATCTTTTCCAGATCCCGGTTGGTGGCGGAGATGATCCTCACATTGGTCTTCACGGGGGTGGTACCGCCCACCCTGTAGAACTCCGAGTCCTGAAGGACTCGCAGGAGCTTGGCCTGCATCTCCAGGGGGATCTCGCCTATCTCGTCCAGGAACAGAACGCCGTCGTTGGCCATCTCGAAGTAGCCTTTCTTGCCGTTGGCGTTGGCTCCTGTGAAGGCGCCCTTCTCATAGCCGAAGAACTCCGACTCGATGAGGCCCGGGGAGATGGCTCCGCAGTTTATCTTGAGGAAGGGCTGCATCTTGCGGTCCGAATTCTTCTGGATGATGTTGGCGGCCTTTTCCTTACCTACGCCGGTGTCTCCGAAGATGATCACGTTGCAGTCGTAGCGGCTCACCTTCAGTATGTCGCTTAAGACCTTCTTCATCTTGTCGGAATTACAGATGAAATCCTCGAAGATGAAGCTGGTGGCCACGCTGCCCGGGAAGAGCTCGTCGTTTTCCGCCGCCAGGGGAGTCTCATCACTGATGACCGGCACCGCGTCCTCCATGTAGGCGGCGATCTCCTTTATGATCTCCATGTCGAAGTCCGCGTATCCCTCCATATATCCGTCTGCGCTGAGGATCGTCAGCTCCTTGGAAATGGACTCGGTCAGATAAAGGGCAATATTCAGATTGTTTATGAGATTTGCGAAAAGCACGGTGCCGCCGGGCTTCGTCGCAAGGATGTTCAGAGTCTCCGCGCCCGGAGCCTCGGCGCAGTTCACCGAAAGGTCATAGACCGACTCTCCAAGCTGCTTCACGCACTCTATGGGCTTCAGTATGTCGATGAGATGGATCTCGTCGAACACGAAGGACGAAAGTCTCTCCAGACCCTCGCCGGTAAGCCTGGAGGCAGTTCTTTTGTCCAGGGCACAGGTTATCTCGCACTCATCCATGAGAGACCGCTTGATGACGTAGCCGTAGAGAAGATTGGAAAGTATGTTGTTTCCCACTATCAGGAACCGCCTCTTGCCCTCAAGCATCCGGTTGAGCTTGGTAAGTGTGCCGGACTCGTCCAGGGCGAAAAGCAGAGCCTTGATCGGAGTCGTCTCATCCACCTTGATGATTGGGATCTCGCTGTGGCAGATGGCGTAGCCCTTGGCGGTGAACTGGTTGAACACCCAGTCTATCTCGTCTATATCCTCCAGATGCATGGGAAGTGATGACAGCGAAGCGTTGACTATTACTGTGTCGCCCACCTTCAGTCCATACTTATTCTCATACTCGTCCCCTATGATCTCCACCTTGCCGCAGAGCACTCCGCCGGTGTCCGTCACCGGATTGTGCAGCTTGCCGCGGCGGATCACAATGTCGATGATGGCCTGCTTGACGCGCTTGGCGTCCCCGCCCATCTCGCCGGTGATCTGCTTGAAGCTGGTCCCCTCCAGGTGGACTCTCTCCAGGGAGACACGCATTTCATCAGTTCTTATATTTCTGGAATTATCCAGCCTCCACGCCGAAGCCGGCATGACGAATTTCGGTTCCAGAACTCTGGATGTGCCATAGGTCCTAGTCATTTTCGGTTCACTCCTTAGGGTGTATGAACCATTATCGGTTCAAATACATAATATATCATCCGGAACAGTTTTGCAATTCCCTTTTAAATATAAAAAAATTGTCTCTCATGGCTTCCGTTGGAAGGCCTGAATGCGGCCTGCAACGGACATTTGAGCGCAAAAAACTGCGCCCCAGCGGAAAGCTTCGCCCGCGGCATCCCGCTGAGAGCGGATGTTTTGCGCGGTTACAGACACAGAATGCCGGAAAGCACCATCCCGGCGGAAAATACAACATGCGCACCCCGCCGCGCCTATTGGCACAAATTATGCAATTAATGTTTGGGTAATAATGGCGCTGTCATATAGCAGCAAAAGATCAAACAAAGGAGAATATTCAAAATGGCTGAAGAAAGAAAATATGAGTCATTACTCAGACTGAGAATGTCCGCTAAGGACGCTCACTACGGCGGAGAACTTGTAGACGGAGCTCACATGGTACATCTTTTCGGAGACGTAGCTACAGAGCTGCTTATCCAGATCGACGGAGACGAAGGTCTTTTCTGCGCATATGACAACGTAGAATTCCTTGCTCCCACCTATGCAGGCGACTACATCGAAGCTTACGGCTACATCGACCGCATCGGCAACACTTCAAGACACATGGTCTTCGAAGCAAGAAAGGTCATCGTTTCCAGAAAGGACATCTCTGCTTCCGCAGCTGACGTTCTCGAGGAACCCATCATCGTTGCAAGAGCTTCCGGAACCTGCGTAACACCCAAGGAGTGCAAGAGAGTTTTCCAGGACTAATCAACTGAATGTAAAAAACGAGCCCCGCAGATGCGGGGCTTTTGTTTCAGTCCATCAGCATTTCCAGGATATTGATTATTACGATTATTATGAAGATGATGATACCCAGGCCTACCTTGGGCACCGTTGTCTGCGATCTGCCCCTGTTGGAAGAACGGCTGGCCGCAGGCCTCATGGTCTTCTTCTTGCCTGGCTTCGCAGGTCTTGCATCAGGTGCATCCGAAAACAGATTTACCTTCCTCGGCTGCTCACCTGCATGGGTGATCTCGTCCTCTCTGAATCCGCCCAGCTTATCCATCAAGTCGGTGGAGCCTATCTTGTGTCCGCAGTTATCGCAGAATTCCGATCCTTCCGGTACCTTGAATCCACAGTGTTTGCAATACATGTCTAACCCTTTCTTCTTACACAGAACATTCGCTTAAGCGATCATCACAGGCTTTTGAGCCATTGGATCTCCTTGGTAGTAAGTTTCCTGAAGGTGCCCTGTTTCAGGCGGCCCAGCCTGATCTCTCCCACGGAGATCCTTTCCAGTGTCTGCACCGGGCAGCCCACGGCCTTGAACATCTTCCTGACCTGATGGTAACGGCCTTCAGTAATGGATATCTCCACGGTGGCGGAACCCGGTCTCTGCTCCAGGACGGCGGTCCTTGCAGGCTTCGTGACGTAGCCGCCTATGTCCACGCCCTTCCTGAGCTTCACCTCTCTCTCCTTGGAGAGAACTCCCTTGACCATGGCCCTGTAGGTCTTGTACACCAGCATCTTCGGATGGGACAGGCGGTAGGCGATGTGCCCGTCGTTGGTGAGTATCAGAGCGCCGGAGGTGTTGCCGTCCAGCCTGCCCACCGGAAAAACTCTTTCTTCTATGTCTCCGATCAGGTCTGCCACTGACGGTCTTCCCTGCTCGTCGTTCATGGTGGTGATGTAGCCCACGGGTTTATTAAGAAGATAGTAGACCGTCTTTTCCTCAGCCTCCACCTGTCTTCCGTTGACCTCTACCCTATCATCCGGCTGAACGTCGTAGCCCGGTTCTCTCATGACCTGGCCGTTCACCTTCACGTTTCCGTTCAGAACGTATTCGTCGGCTTTTCTCCGGGAGCAAAGTCCCGACTGCGCAATGTATTTATTGATCCTCATCTGAGATCCCTCATATCTCCAGTTTTAACTGATTGGCATCCGATACGGCCGCCCCGCTTCCCGCGGTGACCTCGTCCGAGAAGGACGACGCAGCGTCCATTTCCGAAGCGTCCTCCAGGTTGATTACGGAATCGATGTCCTCTATCTCCGGCAGGTCCTTCAGCGAGGAGAAGCCGAAGTGCATCAGGAATCCGTCGGTGGTCCCGTAAAGTATGGGGCGTCCGATGGCCTGGGATCTGCCCACGGCCTCCACCAGTCCCTTTGCCACAAGGCCGTCCATGACCCTGTCGCACTTGATGCCTCTGATGGCCGCGATCTCTCCCTTGGTCACCGGCTGCTTGTAGGCTATTATGGCCAGCACTTCCAGAGCAGACTGGGAAAGTCTCTTGACCTTGACGGGAGTGCAAAGCTTCTCTATGTAGGATGCGTTCTCTTCCTTTGTGGCGTACTGGAAGGCTCCGTTGATCTCGCGGATCACTATGCCGCGCCCCTCCTGCTCATATTCTTCTTTGAGTTCCAGGAAAAGTTCCCTGGCCTCCTCTTCCTTCATTCCGAACACGTCTGCCGCTTCCTTTACGGGCAGAGGTTCTCCCCAGGTGAAGAGCATGGACTCGAAGGCGGATTTAATTGTCTTATTGTTCACTTGGCACCTCCCCGGTGAACTCCTCGGGAGCATATCTCTTGAGGATGTCATCCTTTTCCACGTTTTCACCGGCTTTTATCTCAATGTTTCCGTAATTGATCTTTTGTCTCAGGTCGATGACCCTCTCCTTGGCCATCTCCAGCACAGAGGTGAAGGTCACGATTATGTCGCGTTTGTCCTTCTTGTCCTCCACCAGATCTCTGAAGTTGAAGATCTCTCCCGTGTGCTTTCTGACCTTTGACAGGATGGAGAATATCCTGTGCTCCATTCTGGATCTTTCCCTCTCCACCCGGGTGTAGTGTTTGCGCACGTCCTCGATCTTTTTCTTCTTTCTCAGGAAAAGCAGGAAGCCTGAGACCAGGTTTTCCATCTCCAGTCTGAGGACCTCCTCCGGGTTTTCAAGATACTCGGAGATATCCTCCTTGGGTTTAGAGTACACATGGGCCTCTCTTTCCTCGGCCTCCTGGAGTTCGCCGGCCAGAGCCTTGAACTTCTTGTACTCCAGGATCCTCTGGACCAGTTCCTTCCTGGGATCGTCCTCGATGACGGGCTCTCCCTGTGCGTCCTCTCTGGGGATGACCATCCTGGACTTGATCTCGATGAGGGTGGCGGCCAGGACCATGAACTCTTCGGCCACTTCGATGTTTTGCTCCTCCATCTCCCGGATGTAGGCAAGATATTGACTTGTGATCTCGCTGATCCTTATGTCGTAGATGTTCATCTCCGCCGTCTCGATCAGATAGACCAGGAGCTCGAAGGGCCCTTCGAAGGATCTAAGTTTCACCTTATACATTATTCTTGTTCACTTTCGTAGCGTGAGTACATTATGAGGGCTGCAACCACTATGATGCAGCAGACCACCTCCGTCACCGTGGGCACCTGGCCGATCAAAACGAAGGCCAGAATGGTGGATACCACGGGATCCATGGATTCCCATGCGCTGACGTAGAGAGGCTCCACCATGCCCAGACAAAGGTTCCACACAGCGTGGGAGCCGATCTGGCAGATGAAGGCCAGAAGCACTATGAACAGGTAGTCCGTGGCCGGATATCCCAGCACCGGCGTACCCGTCACGATCACTGCGATGACGAAGCAGATCCAGCAGCTGAGGAAAACCAGGAACACGTAGGTCTTGCCCTCAACGCCCTGACGGGCTTTTTTGCCGATGGCGAAGTAGATGCCCATGAAAACGCCGGACAGGAAGGCCAGTATGTAGCCTACGGCTCTGCCGTCCGTGAAAGCGCTCAGGTCAGAGCAGGTCATGTATGTCCCTGCGGCAAGAGCGATGACTATGGCAGCGATGGCCTTGCCGGGGACTTTCTTTTTGTAGATGAATACGGTGATCGCCAGTACCACCAGTGGGTGGAAGGCGGCCAGCACCGCAGCTGCAGACACGTTGGCGTACTTAACCGACGTGAACCAGCAGAAGAAGTGCATGAACAGGAAGACGCCGGTGAGTCCGCAGAGGAGCAGGGTCTTCCGGGGAAGTTTCAGCATGGATTCACGCAGTTCCCTGTTCTTGAGCACGGGCACTGCAAAGAAAGGCAGCGCCACCGTAAGCCTGCCCAGGCCGATGACCAGGGCTGAGGCTGTTATCTTTGCAGCCAGCGGTCCCGAAGCGCCGCCGCAGAACACAGCGACGATCACCAGGATCCTGGCGTATTTTTCAATAAAACTCTTCTTTTCCATTAAACGATATCTATTCTTCGATGATCTTTCTCAAATTCACGTCGTAGGGCGGTCTCACGATGCCCTTCTCCGTCACCACCGCAGTGATGTACTTGTGGTCCGTCACGTCGAAGGCGGGGTTGTAGGTCTTGGCCCCCTCAGGTGCCATGGGCTTCTCGTACCACATATTTTTGATCTCATCGCCCTCCCTCAGCTCAATGGGAATATCAGCTCCCGTGGGCGTATCCAGATCGATGGTGGACGTGGGGACGAACATATA
>JAEEGJ010016658.1_pt1 | contig 16804 bp, 11 predicted proteins | sample 8958761 | NCBI WGS metagenome assembly JAEEGJ01 (sample SAMN16246546, study PRJNA631951) | gut metagenome | biome: gut microbiome; feature: rumen; material: RS-attached | host: Bos | place: Iran: Karaj | collected 2018-10 | reverse complement strand
GTTCCCGAAGGATATGATATTCAACGAGGATATGGTGTTTGCGCATACGCTTATAGAAAACGGCTACCGTATCGCATATGCGGCGGATGCGCTCGTGTACCATTCCCACAATTACACGAATATGCAGCAGTTTCACCGGAACTTCGACCTTGCGGTCTCCCAGGCGATGCATCCCGAGGTGTTCGCGGATGTTTCCTCTGAATCCGAAGGAAAGACTTATGTCAAAGAGGCTTTCGGTTACTTCAAAAAAGCCGGAAAGCCGGCTTATTTCATAGGATTTGCCGTGCAGAGCGCTTTCAGGCTTGCCGGATACAAACTCGGCAAGAAATACGAAAAACTGTCCAGAAGGCAAATATTAAAATGCACTTCAAATCCGAACTATTTTCATAAACACTGGAGCTAACACAATGAGTGATATCAAAAAATACTGCAGCCTGTGCGGCAGGAGCGAGGAAGATGCCGGCACGCTTACGCCGATCTCAGAAGGGATCAGAGTATGCCCGGGATGTCTTTCCAATGCGATGAAGCTTGCCGAGCAGCTTACAAACCTCACAAGGAACTCGGACAACGTGTCTGCATGGGGTCCTTTTTTCGGGAACATGGTCAATCCGGCCAAGCCTGAGACTCCCAAGGTTCAGGAACCGGTCTCCGAAGAAACTTCACCGGAGGATCCGGCAGATCCCGGGAAAGAGAAGCCGGAGGAAGGCGACAATGAGACGGAAAAGGGCCGCAACGTGAGATTTGCAGGTGGATACGGTCTGCCTCATGTCGGTTTTTTGTCCATGGCGGATCTGCAGAACATGATGTTCGGCAGTCCGGCTGCAAAGAAGAAGGATAAGGACGAGAAGAAGGAAGCTCCGGTGATCGATATAAAGAACATTCCGCTTCCCCATAAGATAAAGGAACTTCTCGATGAATATGTCGTGGGCCAGGAGAATGCCAAGAAGGTGATGAGCGTTGCGGTTTACAACCATTACAAACGCGTCGCCTCGGAAGGTATGAAGCCTGAGGAATTCGAGGAACGCCTGAGGGATGTTGAGATAGAAAAATCAAATGTCCTTCTGATCGGTCCGACGGGCTGCGGTAAGACATATCTTGTAAAGACGCTGGCAAAACTTCTCGATGTACCGCTTGCCATAACGGATGCCACGAGCCTGACGGAAGCCGGTTATATCGGCGATGACATAGAAAGCGTCGTATCAAAGCTTCTCGCGGCTGCGGACAACGATGTTGAAAAGGCCGAAACAGGCATAATATTCATAGATGAGATAGACAAGATTGCCAAGAAAAAGAATTCGCATTCAAGAGATGTTTCCGGAGAGAGTGTTCAGCAGGGAATGCTCAAACTCCTGGAGGGTGCCGAGGTCGAGGTGCCGGTCGGGGCCAATTCCAAGAACGCCATGGTCCCTCTTGCCACCGTGGATACGAGAAACATACTGTTCATATGCGGCGGCGCTTTTCCCGAACTTGACGAGATTATAAAGCAGCGCCTTAGAAAGCAGACTTCAATAGGGTTTAACGCGGAACTTAAGGATACGCTTGATAAACGAAAAGACATCCTCGAGGAAGTTACCGTCGAGGATGTCAAGAAGTTCGGTATGATACCGGAGTTCGTCGGAAGACTTCCGGTCATATGTACGATGCAGGGGCTGTCTGACGAGATGCTCGTTGCCATACTGAAAGAGCCTAAAAACGCGATAATCAAGCAGTATCAGAAACTTCTGTCAATGGACGAGGTTGATCTCGTATTTGCCGACGATGCTCTTTTATCCATTGCCCAAAAGGCTCAGGAGAAGGAGACCGGTGCCAGGGCGCTTCGCGCGATAATCGAGGACATAATGCTTGATATAATGTACGAGATCCCCAAGGATGACAATATCGGCCGTGTGACGATAACCCGTGATTATCTTGAAGGCAAAGGCAGCCCGCTCATAGAGACAAGAGCGTGAATGCTCATTCAGTCGCTGTCACCTTTAAGCTGGTCTTCCGGAACATTGTAAAAAACGGTTCTGACGTCTTCTATCCACCAATAAGGCCTGATGTCGTAAACCCATCCTTTTCTTGTAAGTTTTGCTTTTAGTACTTCGCAGTCATCGCCATTATAGAGGACTGCCATCCCGCGGCAAAAATATGGAAGAAGATGCCAGCCTTTATCTCCGCCTGCAACCTTTTCAAGAAGTTCTTCTTCTACCATGTTCATCATAACAGCTCGCCTTCTTTCTTCTCCCGCTTTTGCGGGTCCTTTTCTTTGTTTCCGAATACGTTATAGCACCCAAAGCGTCACAGATGCGTCATACGGCCGGAATTGATAAAACCCGCGATTTGTGTTAGTTTTATGCGTGGAGGAATATTATTAATGTATCAGTTTGTCATATACATTCTGTATCTGACTATAGTCGGGCTGTTTGCCGTATGTGTATTTACGCTGACGAAGTGGCGCACAATGCTTCATACGTATCTGTTTTTCTATTGCGTTGCAAACCTTGTGTATAATGTCGGATACATCCAGCTCCTTCATTCAACCGGTCTTGATATGTACGTTGCGGCTCTGAAAGTGGCATATTTCGGACGCCTGTGGGTCGGATTGGCGATGACCCTGTTCATAGCCGAACTGTGCGGTAAAATCTATCCTACGATCGTCAAAGCGATCGCCGGAATGTTTAATATGTTCGTCTATTTCTTTATTCTCAACCTTGAGAGCAACCGCCTTTATTACAAGCATATGGAATTCAAAATGGTCGGAGATTTCCCGACGCTGCCGCATTCGGGAGGGCCGATCTATTTTGTTTACACAGGACTGAACCTGTTCTATGCGATCACGTGTGTATATCTGATCGTTTCGGCATATATCCGAGAGAAAAACGAAACGGTCAAAAAACGCGATCTGATCATGGTGGTCTCGGTGTTTGCGCTTGTTGTAACGTATGTCATATACTTCTTCAAACTCGTACAGCTGGCGCGTATTTTCGATGTAATGATCGTAGGGTATGCCGTGTGTACGGCATTCATGCTCGTAGCCATAGTCAAATACAAGATGCTTGATACGGCTTCGGCTGCCAAGAACTATGTTGTGGATGAGCTTTCAGAGGGGATAATAGTTGTTGATAACGCAGATCGGGTCAACTATTATAACAAGCCGGCCCAGAAACTGTTTCCGGAACTTGACGATCCCAAACGGTCGGATGTGATACAAAAACTGCTGAGTGATTTTCGCTCGTCGATAGATTCGGGCGAGCCCGTGAGGCTGGGCGGAAGGATATACACACCCCGTATCAATCCGCTTACGGAGGATGAGACACGTATAGGAACGCTTTATTCGCTTTCCGATGACAGCGAACATTACAGGTATATGGATGAGCTGCGCAAACAGAAGCAGATCGCGGACAATGCAAATGAGGCAAAATCCCAGTTCCTTGCGAACATGTCTCACGAGATACGTACACCGATCAATGCGGTTCTCGGATTTAACGAGATGATAACAAGGGAGTGTGAGAAGTTTAATGATACCAGGGAGGAAAAGAGTCCCGCTGTTTCGGAAGCTTTTGAAAATATAGGATTGTATTCCGGAAATATCGAGGGCGCGGGAAACAACCTCCTGTCAATAATCAATGACATACTCGACCTTTCCAAGATCGAGGCAGGCAAGATGGATCTGGTGGAAGGGGAATACAACTTAAGTTCGGTCATTAGGGACATAACCGGAATGATAGCGTTCCGCGCGCAGGAAAAGGGACTAGAATTCATAACGGATATTGATGAGACCCTTCCCGACAGTCTGTACGGCGACATGGTGCGCGTAAGACAGGTGATAACCAATATTCTTACAAATGCCGTCAAATACACGGACAGCGGAAACGTGAAGCTTATCCTTCGCCGACAGGATGACAGTGAGGTTCGGGCAGGGGAAATGCTGAATCTTGCGGTAACGGTCAAGGATACCGGTATAGGCATTCGTCCTGAAGACATGGAAAAACTGTTCGGATCGTTTGAAAGACTGGATCTCAAGCATAACAGCACGATCGAGGGAACGGGACTGGGACTGGCCATTTCACATCAGCTGGTAGCCATGATGGGCGGAAATATTAAGGTTACCAGTGAGTACGGTTCAGGATCCACATTTGTGATCACGATACCGCAGAAGGTTTCATCCGTGGAGCCTGTCGGTAATTTCAGCAGTCGTACCGAAAGCCCGGACAAAAAGAAGAAGCGCTACAAAGTGTCATTTACAGCTTCGGATGCTGCAGTACTGGTTGTAGACGATTCCATCGTAAACCTGCGTGTGGCAAAGGCACTTCTGCGGGATACCGGTCTTGTGATCGATACGGCGGACAGCGGTGCCAAGGCACTGGAACTTACGATGCAGAAAAAATACGATGTGATCCTTATGGATCAGCGTATGCCGAATATGGACGGAACCGAGACGTTTAAAAACATACGCACACAGCAGGGCGGGGCCAATCCCGATACCCCCGTCATATGCATGACTGCCGATGCGATCATAGGTTCAAAGGAAAAATACATCGGGGCAGGCTTTGACGATTATCTGTCAAAACCCGTCAAGAGCGCGGAACTGGAACAGACTCTTATCAGGTATATTTCGAAGGATAAGATAAAGATGTCATAGAGACTGTATGTGCTATAATGCTTCTTAAAGGACCGGACCGGTCCGTTGCGAAAACAGGGAGGATATATGCTGGACAGATCATATTACGAAAAGGCGGATGAGATCATAGCCGCCCATGGAAAAGGAAAAGAATCCCTTATTCCGATAATGCAGGATATTCAGGCGGTGTACCGTTATATTCCGCCCGAGATACTGACTTATGTCGCTAAGAACATAGGTATCACGGAAGCGAAGGCGTACTCCGTCGCAACCTTTTATGAGAACTTTTCGTTTGATCAAAAGGGCAAATACGTGATCAAAGTGTGTGACGGCACGGCATGTCATGTCAGAAAGGGAACTCTTATACTGGAGAGGCTGTACAAAGAGCTCGGATTGTCGGATGAGAAGCACACCACGGATGACATGATGTTCACGGTAGAGACCGTATCGTGTCTGGGAGCGTGCGGACTCGCACCCGTAATGACGGTAAATGACGAAGTGCATCCCGCGATGACACCCGATAAGGTTACCGAGACGATCAAGAAGATCAGGGAGGATGAAGCATGAACAGGTTATCATCACGAGAAGATCTTGCAAGTATAAGAAAACAGTCCGAAGACCGTATAGCGGGCATTAAGTGCCGCATTCTCATATGTGCCGGAACCGGATGCCTTGCCGGCGGATCGCAGAAGATATATGAGAAGATGTGCGAACTGTGCGGAACATCGCCGGATGCCGAGATCGTGTTCGGACCAGAGGCCGCCCATGCGGATACGGACATACAAAAGAGCGGATGCCACGGCTTCTGTGAGATGGGACCGCTCGTACGAATAGAGCCGTATAACTATCTGTACATAAAGGTAAAACCCGAGGACTGCGAGGAAATATACAATACGACCATTCTCGGCGGAAAGCCGGTCGAAAGGCTTCTGTATGCGATGAACGGGGTTACGTATCCTGCGCAGGAAGATATTCCTTTTTATGCCAAGCAGATGCGTCTTGTCCTCAAAAACTGCGGACATATAGGAGCGGAGCATATAGAGGAATCCCTTGCGTTTGACGGATACAAGGCTCTTGAAAAGGCGCTGTTTGAGATGACGCCCGAATCGGTCATAAACGTTATATACGACTCAAACCTTCGCGGACGCGGAGGCGGCGGATTCCAGACAGGCTATAAATGGAAGCAGGTCGCAAGACAGGAAGAGAAGGTCAGATATATCGTCTGCAACGGTGACGAAGGAGACCCGGGTGCTTTCATGGACCGTTCGGTCATGGAAGGCGACCCTCACAAGATGATAGAAGGTATGCTCATCGCGGCGTATGCCGTCGGTGCCCACGAAGGTTACATATACGTGCGTGCCGAGTATCCGCTCGCGGTATCGAGACTGAAGATCGCGATCGCCCAGGCCGAAGAGGCGGGGCTGATCGGTGACGATATACTCGGCTCGGGATTTTCGTTCAGGCTTCATATCAACAAAGGAGCCGGAGCGTTCGTGTGCGGCGAGGGAAGTGCGCTTACCGCATCGATCGAAGGCGAGAGGGGAATGCCCAGGACCAAGCCGCCCCGTACGGTGGAACAGGGTCTGTTTGGCAAGCCGACCGTACTTAATAACGTTGAAACATATGCAAACGTTCCGATGATAATCATGAACGGATCCGACTGGTATCATTCGATCGGAACCGAGAAGAGCCCCGGAACGAAAGCATTCGCCGTGACCGGAAGCATCAACAACACCGGTCTTATAGAAGTACCGATGGGTACGACCCTTCGCGAGATAATCTACGATATCGGCGGAGGGATCAAGGGCGGCAAGGAGTTCAAGGCCGTTCAGATCGGAGGACCGTCGGGAGGGTGTCTGATATCTGCGGATCTTGATGTGCCGCTTGATTTCGACTCGCTCAAGGAAAGAGGCGCGATGATAGGATCGGGCGGACTCGTTATCATGGACGAGGATACGTGTATGGTAGAGGTCGCAAGATTCTTCATGAACTTCACGCAGAACGAATCATGCGGAAAATGCGTTCCGTGCCGTGAAGGTACGATGAGAATGCTTGAGATACTTGAAGATATAGTTAACGGTCGCGGAACACCGGAGCAGCTCGATCTTCTCGAGGAACTCGGAAAGGCGATAACGGATACCGCTCTTTGCGGACTCGGAAAATCGGCGGCTCTTCCCGTACTCTCTACACTCCGCGTGTTCAGGGACGAGTATGAGGAGCACGTACGCGACAGGAAGTGCCGTACCGGTACGTGCAAGGCGCTTTCAAGCTATACGATCGATCCGGCTCTTTGCAAGGGCTGCAGCAAGTGTGCGAGAAACTGTCCCGTAGGTGCGATCACGGGCGAACTGAAGAGTCCGTACACGATAGACCAGAGCAAGTGTATCAAATGCGGCGCATGTGCCGACAACTGCCCGTTCTCGGCGATATCCCGCGGTTAGGCAGATAAATGTCACGGATCTTATGAAGTGCAGGAGGATCTAAATGGATTATATGACAATTGACGGCATCAAGGTGCCGATAGAAGACGAGAAGAATATACTCTCTCTTATCAGAAAAGCCGGGATAGACATCCCCACGTTCTGTTACCACTCGGATCTGTCGATCTACGGTGCGTGCAGGATGTGCATGGTGGAGGACGAGAGGGGCAAGATGTTCGCATCATGCTCCGAACAGCCGCGTCCCGGAATGGTGATCCATACGAACACCAAGAAGCTCCAGCAGTACAGAAAGCTTATCATCGAGCTGCTTCTGTCGTCGCATTGCAGGGATTGTACAACGTGTACGAAGAACGGAATGTGCGAACTGCAGAGCCTTGCGTACCGTGTCGGCGTGCATGCGGTAAGGTTCCTCAACAAGAAGGAATCGCTCCCGATCGATATGAGCAGCAACTGTATCGTCAGGGACCCGAACAAGTGCATACTCTGCGGAGACTGTGTCAGGACCTGTTCGGAAAATCAGGGAATCGGAGCGATCGATTTTGCCCACAGGGGCTCCAATATGCAGATCACTCCCGCCTTCGGCAAAAATCTCAGCGATACCGACTGCGTGGGCTGCGGACAGTGTGCGGTAGTATGTCCGACCGCGGCGATATCTGTAAGGACGAACGTTACGGAAGTTTGGGATGCTATAGAAAATCCCAACGTGCGCGTTGTGGCGCAGATCGCGCCGGCCGTCAGGGTAGCCGTAGGTGACAAGTTCAACCTGCCCAAGGGCGAGAATGCGATGGGAAAGCTTGTCAAGGCACTCAGGATCATGGGATTCGACGAAGTGTACGATACGAACTTCGGTGCGGATCTTACTGTAATAGAAGAGTCGAAGGAATTCGCCGAAAGACTCAAATCCGGAGAAAAGCTTCCGATGTTCACATCATGCTGCCCGGGATGGGTGAAGTTCTGCGAGAACAAGTATCCGGAGTTTGCGGATAACGTCAGCACGTGCCGCTCTCCGATGGGAATGTTCTCTCCGGTCATAAAGGAATATTTCGCAAAGCAGGATAAAGAGGAAGGCAAGACAACATACATCGTTGCGATAATGCCCTGTACGGCCAAGAAGGACGAGATACTCCGCCCCGATAACCACACGGACGGCCGTCAGGATACGGATATCGTTATCACAACCCAGGAGATCATCCGTATGATCAAGCAGGTCGGAATCAAATTCGAGACACTTGATTCCGAGGCGTGTGACATGCCGTTTTCTATGGCTTCCGGCGGTGCCTCGATATTCGGTATCACCGGTGGTGTGACCGAAGCGGTGCTCAGGCATCTTGCGGACGATAAAGATCATACAACGATCGAGAATATCAAATATTCGGGTATCCGAGGCAAGCAGGGATTCAAGGAGGCCACGGTGACCTTGGGAGATCGCGATGTCAGGATCGCGGTCGTTCACGGACTTAAAAATGCGGCCAACCTTCTTGACGATATCAAAGCCGGAAAGGCACAATACGATTTTGTCGAAGTGATGGCATGCAGACGCGGGTGCATACTCGGAGGCGGACAGCCCGTACCTATGGGACCGCAGACAAGATCCGCGAGAATGAACGGTATATATCAGGTCGATCAGCTATCGAGCATCCGCTATACCGACGAGAATCCGCTCATAGACCGTATATGGGAGGACATCATAGCGGGACGCGAACACGAACTTCTGCACCGGGCAAAATAGCCCGGTGTTTTTGTGCTTTTCTTTGACATTGACCGCAATATATGGTAGCCTATTGTTTAGGAGTATAAACAAGGGGAGCCATATGTGACATTTTAGTGACGCATCTTTTTATATTATTCCCCGAGACAAAATAAACCCCATATGTGATAAGGAGAATAACATGAAGAAAACGATCTCGCTTATCATGGTAATGCTGCTTTCGATAACGATCTTCGCATCGGATATCGCGGGCATCACCATGGTAGTACGCGCAAGCGAAGAATACTCGGACGAGGGCGACGACGGTGGGGATGATCCGACACCGGTAGTGACCGAAGTACCCGATCCGGACCCTGATCCCGATCCTACGGAAATCCCCGATCCCGATCCGGACCCTGATCCCGATCCCAACCCGGATCCGGATCCGACACCGGTCGTAGATCCGGCTGCTGAAGAGGCTGCAAGAAAGGCAGAAGAGGAAGCAGAGGCAGCAAGGAAGGCAGCCGAGGATGCGGCTAAGAAAGCTGCGCAAGAAGCAGCCAACGATTATTCACTCATCGTCACCATGAACGGAGCGCAGATTCCGGGAGTGGATTTCGGCTCAGCCCCGGTAGGCCAGTCAAGAGATTATATCGATCTGTATGTGACCAATACGGGTGCAACGTCATTCGATCTGTTGACAACGAAGAACAGTGATCCGGACGGTGCTTTTTCACTTACGATCAAAGGCGACATGGTCCATTATGATCCGGGAGACAGCGGAAAGGTGAGCATTTCGATGAGACCCGACCTGCCGGCAGGAGACTATAGTGCGACTTTTCTTTTTGGAGCCAAATCCGATCCCTCGTTTTCAAAAGCCGTCGCAGTGCAGGCAAGAGGTACCGTTTCGCCCGGGCCGGGGGTGACTTCCGTCCAGGTATCTCCTTCTCATGTTGTAGTTGCAAAAGGCTCGTCCTGGACTTTCAGTGCCAACGTACAGGGTACGGGACAGTTTGATCCTTCGGTGCGGTGGAGTCTGACGGGTGGGACCGATTCAAACATAAACCGTGATAACGGAGTGCTTACCGTCGGTCCAAATGAGACAGACAAGAATATGACGGTCACTGCCACAAGCGTGGCGGACAGTTCCAAGAATGATTCCGCTCAGGTCGAGGTCCAACCGAGCGGGTTTACCGTTAATACAAAGGCGGATCCCGATAACGGCGGTCGCGTAACAGGCGGAGGCCATGTCAGACCGGGCGGGAGCGTCACTTTGTCGGCTGTTCCGAACACAAACTATGTGTTTAAAGGATGGTCTACGAGCACAGGCCAGTCTTCCACCGACACAAATTTCACGATCAGTAACATTCAGTCCGATATGGATGTTGTTGCAAAGTTTTCAAGGAACACGGTGAGCGTAACCTTGAACGTGAATGATTCGGACGGAGGAAAGGTTTCCGGAGGCGGCACATATAATTGCGGAGATACCGCAACCATTAAAGCCAAAGCCTATGACGGATATACATTTACCGGCTGGAAGGAAGGCGGTGACATAGTAAGCCGTGATTCCGAAGTCAAGCTCAAGAATCTGACCGTTGACAGAACCCTGAAGGCGGTGTTTAAAAAGTCGCGTTATACTGTCAATCTTGTAGTAAATCCTTCAAACGCCGGTGATGTATCGGGCGGGGGCTCCTTCAATCTCGGTGACAGCACGACTATAAAAGCTACTCCGAGATCGGGGTATGATTTTACCGGATGGTACGTGAACGGCCAGGCCGTAAGCAGGGACAAGGAATACAGGATAAGCAAGATCGAGCAGGATTATACGCTCACAGCCAATTTCCAGCAGCAGGGTATCACAACATATGAGATATCCTCGGGAGTTGCAACGACCGGCGGATCCATTTCACCGAGCGGGATGATAAATGTTGCCAAAGGATCGAACATCACGTATACGATAACTCCCAAATCGGGATTTGCGATACTTGCGGTTGCCGTTGACGGCACACAGATAGGTCCGGTCAGCTCATATACGTTCAGTGATGTTTCGGGGCCCCACAGGATAGCTGCCGCTTTCGTACAGACGGATGCGGGAAAGAAAGCCGCTGAATCATCAGGGGTCAAGCCTCAGGAAACGAAGGTCGAGGTCATACCGAAGACCGAGACAAACACAGCTACCAATACGTCCACGATCAGCATCAATGAAGCCGCAAACGGTGAGGGCGGAGACAATTATGTCGAAGATATGAACCTCGACGATGTCCATGTTCCTTCCGACGAGGAACTCGGGATAACGGGAGATGGCGATAACCAAAGCGATGATCAGCCGGATACCGACGTTACCCGCATGATGGGCAAGTCGTTCGCGGAAGTGGATGACATGATCCACAGCGGAAATACGCTGCCCATTCTCGATGCCGCCTTCTATACGGGGCATCTTGCGACCCATGTCGTGAACGCATTTGAACCGTCCGAACTGGAGGGCGTTGATTATAACAAGATGACGGAGGAGCAGCTCAGGCTGACTCCCGATTCCCGGATCAACCCGAGCTTCCCGAACCTTGATACCGTTGTGGAGAAGATGCTTTCGACCGATGAAGTGGAGAAACTTGCCAGGGGCGATAATGTTGACATCTCGATCAGCCTGACGGGTCTCGATAGCGGCGACGAGGCTACGAAGAAGCTCATGGAGAATGCGGTGGGCAAGAAGCCCGTCAAGTTCTTCGACCTGACGATGCTCAAGACCGTTGACGGATTCACCCAGAAGGTCGCTGAACTTCCGACTTCGATGGAAGTCATAATGGAGGTTCCGGAAGAAGTCTATAAGTCCGGGGAGAATTATGTGGTTCTTCGCGTGCATGAAGGGGAACTCTCCGTGCTGCCGAACCTCAGCGATAATCCGAGAGAGATCAGATTCAGAACCGACAGGTTCAGCTCCTACGCGATAGCAAGAGAGATCACGAGTGCGAACAGCATCATCGCATGGCTTTTTGCCGGAGCGGCACTCGCTCTCGGCGTAGCCGTAACATGTTTCCTCATCCTTGTGGCACACCATCGCAAGATGAGGAGGATGAAGAGAAACGCGGCACACGCGGCGCAACATTGATATCGGTTCACAAACGGTAATAACATGAAATACAGAGAACTTAACAACAAAGACAAACTGTCTGTGCTCGGGTTCGGGTGCATGAGATTCCCCAAGAAGGGGAACGGTTTTGATGTGGATGAGATAGAGCGTGAGATAAGATACGCGATCGAATCCGGCGTCAATTACTATGATACTGCGTATCTGTACCCGGGCAACGAGGAAGTGTTCGGAAAAGTTCTCGAGAAGATAGGGGCAAGAGATAAGATCAACATCGCAACGAAGATGCCGAATTATTTCATGAAGAGCCCCGAGGAGGCCGACAAGCGCTTCCATGAGCAGCTCGCGCGCCTTCGTACCGACCATGTGGATTATTACCTGATGCACATGCTCCCCGATGAAAAGACATGGAGGGAGCTGTGCAACAGGGGTATAGACAAATGGCTCGAAGAAAAGAAAAAGGAGGGACTGATCAGAAGGATCGGGTTCTCCTATCACGGATCGAGCGAGATGTTCATCAAGATCCTTCGCGCGTATGAGTGGGAATTCGCCCAGATCCAGTACAATTACCTTGACGAGAATTCGCAGGCCGGGGTGAAGGGACTGAAGGAAGCCGCTTCGATGCATATTCCGGTCATCATAATGGAGCCGCTCCGCGGAGGAAGGCTCGTCAATGCCATCCCCGAGAAGGCCGGGGAAACGATAAGAACAAAGACTCCGGGATGGTCTCCCGCCGAGTTCGGTCTCAGATGGCTGTGGAACCAGCCTGAGGTCACGACCGTGCTTTCCGGCATGAATTCCATGGAAATGGTCAAAGAGAACATAAGGATAGCCTCCGAGACAGAGGAGGGGGCTCTCACAGAAGAAGATATGCGCACATATGCGGAAGTCATAGATGAGATCGAGAGCAAGATCAAAGTGCGCTGTACGGGATGCGGATACTGTATGCCATGTCCTGCGGGTGTGGATATCCCCGGATGTTTCTCGACATACAATACATCATATAACGAAGGATACTTTAACGGAATACGGGAATACTTCATGTGTACCGCGATGAAGAGTGAGAAGTCGATGGCATCGCAGTGCAGGAAGTGCGGCAAGTGCGAGGTACACTGTCCGCAGGGCATTAAGATCAGAGAAGAGCTTTCAAGGGTGAAGAACAGATTCGAAAACCCGATCTTCAAACTGGCCACGGTTCTTGCTCCGGGACTTCGCAAATAGATTATTACTTGATTTTTCCGTGCGAAAAAGCTACAATATCTTGGAATGTAGACTTTTAAGCAAGGTTTTAAAGGAGACCAGTTATGCCTAGAGATTTAGATCTGGATTTTGAATTTCAGGACGAGGAGGTTCGTGAGCGTCCGGTACGCCACACTCAGAGGCGTGAGCCTTCGGGCGGACGCGTTCCTTCAAGAGGCGGTGCTTCGTCAAGACGCAAGAAGAACGATACCACGAGCATCATAGTCCTTATAGTTGAGATCGTAGTATTCATTGCTCTTATCGCACTTTTCTTCGTTCTCAAGAGCAAGATAGATGACGGCGGAAGTTCCGCCTCGGCAGATTCGGGTGCGGCAAGCGAGTCAACAGCATCAAACGGTGTCAATGTTGAGAACAGTGATTTTTCACTTACGTGTACGACCGTACGTCTTGATATGGATGCCGAAAACAATACGGTCGCTTTTGTATACTTCACGTTCGTGAACAAGACGGATACACCGCTTGCGCTTAATGCGGTATTCCCTGCAAGCCTCAAGCAGAACGGTGTGGACTGTCCGGAAGATACGAACCTCAAGGAGACGCCTGCCGAGATAGCAAACAGGGATATGCAGGTATCGGGCGGCCAGTCTGTTGAGTGCTGTTACGCATTCAAGCTTCAGGATGCCGATAATCCGATAACGATCACGGTACATGACAACTATTCGACATTTGCTGATATCGGATCAACGGAGATCCCCATCAAATAATACAGTCAACATATGACAGGAAAAGAGTCGGGACAATCCCTTGTTCCGACTCGTTTAATTGTAAGAGCAAATTGCGTTTGTGCTGTTTGCGGTGCGAGGTAGGGTAAATGAAGATCATCATCGTGGGATGCGGAAAAGTCGGATCAACGCTGGCAGAGCATCTCGATCAGGAAGGTCACGACATTACGATAATAGACAGACATTGGGATAAGCTCAAATACTTATCCGACAGGATCGATGTTCTCGGAGTGGAAGGAAACGGCGCGAGTATATCGACCCAGAGGGAGGCGGGCGTTCAGAATGCCGATATCCTCATTGCCACGACCAACTCGGACGAACTTAACCTTCTGTGCTGCCTTATCGCCAAGAAGGCCGGTAACTGCCAGACGATAGCCAGGATCCGTGACCCCGAATACTACAGCGAGATGAGATATCTTCGAGACGAGCTTAACCTTTCGATGGTAATCAACCCGGAGCTTGCCGCGGCCGCTGAGATCGCAAGGATAATCAAGTTCCCTTCGGCCATGAAAGTCGATACTTTCGCGCGTGGAAGGGTGGAACTGATCCGTATCAACATTCCCGAGGGATCCAAGCTCGACGGGATGAAGCTTACGGAAATGGAGTCGAAGCTTCACTGCAAGGTACTGATCTGTACCGTGGAGCGCGGAGACGAACTGCTGATACCTCACGGAGCTTTCGCGCTTTGCGCGGGCGATATAGTATCGTTTATCGCACCTCATTCGGTAGCACTTTCATTTTTCAAGGCAAGCGGAGCAAAAGCGTCGAATGCGGTCAAGTCGATAATACTGATAGGCGGAGGCATGATCAGTTACTATGTGGCAAAGAAGCTTGAAGAAACAAAGATCGGTGTCAAGATCATAGAACAGGATTTTGAAAAGTGCCAGAAACTGTCCGAGATGCTCCCGCAGGCCGTTGTTATAAACGGAGACGGAACGGACAAGCAGCTTCTCGACGAAGAAGGTGTAGGAGTGGTCGATGCGATCGGAAACTTTACCGGTATCGATGAGGAGAACATACTGCTGTCCCTTTACGAGAAGGAGATGAGCAATGCCAAGCTTCTGACCAAGATCAACCGTATCACGTTCGAGGAAGTCATTGCGGGACTTGATATAGGCAGTATCATCAACCCGAACAGCATAACAAGCGACAATATAGTAAGTTTCGTGCGTGCTCTTAACAACAGTCGCGGAAGTAACGTGGAGACACTTTACAAGATCGCACAGGGAAGAGCAGAAGCACTTGAATTCGCGGTCAGAGACGATTCCAGAGTCGTGGGAAAGCCGCTTATGGAACTTGCGTTAAAGCCCGGGATCATAATCGCATGTATTACAAAAGGTAACCGGGTCGTCATTCCCAACGGACAGAGTGTCATCGAAAAAGGCGATTCCGTCGTGATCGTTTCCGTCGAGCGCGGGCTTAATGATCTGGAGGACATTCTTGCATGAACAGAAAAATGGTAGCCTATTTTGTGGGCAGTGTCCTTCGTATCGAAGCAATGCTCATGATAGTGCCGACAGTGGTCTCGATCCTGTACCGGGAAAAAGAATGGATATTCCTTGCGGTGGCGGTTGCACTCAGTTTCCTGACGGGCTATCTGTTAAGTTATAAGAAACCCAAGAATATGACTTTCTACACCCGTGAAGGTATCACATCCGTCGCTCTCGGATGGATACTCATGTCGGTGTTCGGTGCGATACCTCTCTGGCACGCTGTGCCGCAGATCGGTTTTACCGATGCGCTCTTTGAGACGATATCCGGATTTACGACTACCGGTGCCAGCATACTTACGGAAGTCGAATCGCTTCCGAAGGGACTGCTGTTCTGGAGGAGTTTTACCCACTGGGTAGGCGGAATGGGAATACTGGTATTCGTTCTGGCATTGCTGCCTGAAGCGAGCGGTGACAGTATATACCTTATGAGGGCGGAAAGCCCGGGCCCGTCTGTCGGAAAGCTTGTTCCCAAGGTTAAAACGACAGCGAAGATACTGTATGAGATATACATAGTCATAACTCTTGTCGAGATCGTTGTGCTAAAGATAACCGGAATGTCGCTTTACGAGTCGAGTGTCCTGGCGTTCGGAACGGTCGGCACGGGAGGATTTGCCATCCGCGATACCGGACTTGTTTCGATCACCACTGTTCAGCAGACCGTGATCACCGTATTCATGATCATCTGCGGCGCGAACTTCAACGTATATTTCCTGCTCGTTGCCAAAAAGTTCAAAGAAGCGTTCAAATCGGAAGAGGTTCTGTCATATCTTGCGATATATGCTTTCGCGGTCCTTGCGGTGGCGATCAATATCAGGAATGTGTTCTCGACGTTTGGTGAGGCGCTTCATCACAGCTTTTTCAACGTGGCATCCGTCATGACGACCACGGGATTTGCTTCGGCGGACTTTAATACGTGGCCGAACTTCTCGAGGACGATGCTGCTTGTCGTAATGTTCATAGGAGGCTGTGCGGGTTCAACCGCCGGCGGTATCAAAGTGAGCCGTATTGTGATAGGGTTCAAGACGATCCGCAAGGAGCTTCAGCATTTTGTGCACCCCAGGAGCGTCAAGATATTAAAGTTTGAAGGCAAGCCTATCGAGCATGCGGTCCTTCGCGGAATAAACGTATATTTCCTTACATACATAACGATATTTGCGGTATCGGTGCTTCTCGTGGCACTTGACGGGAAGGATTTTACGACAACGATAACTTCGGTTATAGCAACCTTTAACAATATCGGTCCGGGTCTTGATATGGTCGGACCGTTCGGAAACTATTCTCAGTTCTCACCGTTTGCCAAGTATGTGCTTATGTTCGACATGCTTGCCGGAAGACTCGAACTGTTCCCGATGCTGCTGTTATTCATGCCGATAACATGGAGAAGACAGAGATAAAATCCCGTGAACAGTAAATTAAACCTAACAAGGAGATACCATGACACAATCAAGAACACACAACTGTAACGAACTGAGTATCGAAAACGTGGGAGAGGAAGTGACCATCGTCGGATGGT